>Ga0210059_1010037_pt1 | contig 14682 bp, 13 predicted proteins | sample Ectturendosymbi2_FD_188042 | JGI IMG/M metagenome (GOLD analysis project Ga0210059, IMG submission 188042) | Ecteinascidia turbinata endosymbiont from Florida, USA - Sample 2 (SPAdes) (version 2) | ecosystem: Host-associated > Tunicates > Ascidians > Unclassified | place: Key West, Florida...
CCGGGCGGCACTTTCAGGAGGGCGGCACATCCCTGACCAAAAATTAATTTTTGAAAGGAGTCTAAAAGTTATAGTTATTCGTTATTATTTTAAATACATTTTCCACCGCTTTTCAGTTTTCATGTTTAGAAGCTCTAGACTGGTAGGCTAGCCTAAAAGAACACGACATGTGGCTTTGGAGTGAGTGCATTGAAAAAATGTTTGAGGGGCGAATAGTTTCGTGAGAAGGGCCCCAATTTTTAAACAATAGTTTTAAACTGCATCCAAAACGTTTTTCCAAGGGGGGCCAAAAATTTTCCTGCGCCCCCTATTTACGGGCATGCTTCCTTGGGGCCAATTGTGCCCCAGTCCCTTCACCTTCCTCGCCAGAAAAAGCCATTTCAGCCATCTCAGTCAAAAGTACTTTGCACAAAGGAAAAAGGTGACATTCGACCGCAGACTAAAAACGTTAGGGCTCCAGTTGTTTTCGGTTTATATTGCCTCTCCTCTCAAAATCTGATAAAAAATTTGCATGAAATCACGGTAAATAGTCAAAGCTAGCTTAATACTTTTTCTCGTATCGTTGGTTTTTCAGTAACGCCCCAACTGCACATAACATTCTTCTGACACCTAGGCATTAGCGACGAAGATTTCGCTTGGGCGGCGATGGCTCAGTGGTAGGGTGTCCGTCTCTCAATTGGAAGGTTGTGTGAACAATTCACAGACACCGAGTGACTCGCCGTGGTGCTCTTTGGGCAAGATCGTTAGCCTAAACTGCCCCAGTAAGAAGCATATTTCAGGCGCTGGCATGCCGCTATTTTGCCGTGGCCAAAGGTATAAAAAAAATTTCTTGGCACATCTCATGATATTTTTTTTGTTCAGTGGGATATTTTCAATAACAGCCATAAGCTGTATCCCAGTCATTAGGTGGACCTATCAACACGTTTTGGCGGTTGAAGTGAAGAACTTTGCAAAGATAACTTTTCTCAGTTTCAATACAACTGCTGTTTTCTGCATGACGTAATGGTGCCGGAAAATGACGTTCTTAAAGCGGGGTAGTGCAGTTGGTGCATTTCCGTGGGTAACTTTGAGCTCAGATTGTAGGTTTCAACTGCAAGTAGAGTGAATAAGAGCCAGCCGATAGGCAACGTGGTTTTCGTGAAGTCGCCTTTATCAACGGTGCACTTTATACATTGGCACTCATAGAAAAAATTATTTCAACAAAAAAAGCTTTAAAAAGGTGTTGCTCTCATTTGATGAATTTGAGGCAAGAACCTTAGTCTGAAAACCTAACGCAAGGGCAAACGATATATTCAGATATGATTGTGGTTAACGCTTTTAGTTAAAAAGAACGTTAATCGAAATGGTTGTACTGCTTGGCATATGCGTAGACAAGGGGGGACCAAAGGGGCCATTCCCCCAAAAAAATGTCTAGAAAATATTGCCATTTTGTGCTTTGAGAAGCGTTTTTCTAAACAAAATAGTGTTATTCGCCTAAAATCAAACATTTTGGCCCCTCCAAAATTTTTGATCTGACTACGTCACTGCAGCTTGGCAACAGTTGCACTGAATGAAGTTGTTCATCGCAAAAACCGTAGAACGTAAGACGTTGTAATCACTGTTGAGCATCCAAAAGGCCTATATGTCACAGGTGGCATGGTTTGGTAGTACAGTTTTCAAAATAGAGGTCTGTTGGTAACCAGTCCCGTCGCCACGGGGACTTTGGTTGCCTTAACCCCCCAAAAGCTACAAATCCCCCAACACTGAAATATGAAACACTATAATCAGTTGATTTTTTGTCAAATTTTTGAATGTCAGTCCCCGTGCACAAACGCAGTCTCCCAATTGAAGACTTTCTGGTGATGCTTCTGTTGGTAACAAACAAAGGCAAGGAATGACACTATGCACGTGTAATTGGAAGAGGTCAACACAACAGCTAAATCAAGTGCGCAGGTCACGATGAAGACAGCAAGCAAGCGCTTCTCAACCATAGCCTGCTTCAAACCTGTTTAAAATATTTTTTCAAAATGGGTCCCTGCACCTATAGAGAACTCCGCGCAAGTGCCCACAGAGTTAACGTTTGAAGCCTTCTATATATTCTATGAGGATTAAACCACAAATGAAACGTGAAGTGAACAATGAAACGTTCTTTACATCACTGAGATCATATTATCAGATTGATTATATAGCCTGCTATACGCAGTATATATACTATTTTTAATTAAAGACGGGAATACTACACGAAATTTTAACATACATAAATGTTTACATTTGTAAAGTAGGTATGCCGCCATCACATCCCTTAATTTTTCCGTTTGATTCTCTGAAATGAGTAAACTATTCAAATATCATGCGGTGAGTTACCTTACCAGAGATTTAAAAACCAATAGGGAGGGAAGTTTGACGAAACATGTGGGGTTCGTATATGCCTATGCAAAGAAAGCAAAAAATATAAAAATTATTGATGAGGAAGGTGGCGACAAGCAGAAAAAGCAAGAATCATAATCGACAATCAAAACCAAGACACTTTCAGTTTGTTAGTGTTTGATTACGATTTTGAAGGTGCTTTATTAATTCTTATATCTTTAAATAAGCACGAAACATGATCTTCTTTCATTTTAAATTCTTGTAAGCAAATTTGAGGGATGGAAAGGGCGGCACTTTTATGGTCGGCCCCGGGCGGCACTTGGCCTCGCTGCGCCACTGTAGAGACCCAAATGTTTTTCTACAGTATTTGGACGATTAATATTTTTCTTCTATAGGCTGACATTTGCCAGCACGTCTACTGAAAGCCCAAAGTTTAGCGCAAAGTCTTCTGGTATTTCCGAAATATTCCAATACAGACTGTCGCCCCCTCTTTCTAGAGAAATCGTCCCCACATAGCTAGAGGCCGGATTAAAGAGCGTAATACCCAACTGAAACTTTGTATTAACTTTTGTATAGAATTTCTTTGTTGTGGTTGGGGTCAAGTTGCAGGTTGGCCTTTTCTAGGCCGAATTTCAGAAATATAGCCTTGCTTCCAGTTGGTTTGCCAAAAAATTCAATTGCCCATATGGCCTTTTTTGGCCTCGATCGTCTCAACTTGTTTGGCCTTTGAAATGTTTTTTGACCTTTTGCCTTATTTTTGGCTTTTTTGCTCTGAAAAAATTTTCCCTGTACAATAATGCCTACTTATTCTATTTTTCAGCAACGCCTTTGCAAAATGTTTGTGATAAATGCTATACTAGACCGACGCTCACGTTCTGATGTTGTAAGATTTGAGGCATGTGAGATTCTGAATAAACGTTTTGTGTAATCTCTGGAAATGTGTGCACTATGCAGTTCGGTGTAAGGCCAAACACTATGCAGGCTCAACGCTTGCAGACAGGTCTGCGTCTCTGCGATATAAATGCAACAATGACGTCAAGGAAGTTCAAGGGCCCTTGTGCTTCTGATCGTAAGTACAGGAGTGAATGGGAGATGACTTTCGTGTGGGTGTAGAAAGCTACCGATGGGTCAGTATGCAAAACTGTGGGTACCATTGCACTCAAAGTGTGCAATCTTGCAAATCATAAAATGTCAGAGTAACATCAGCAATGCGCTCCAGTACGAAGACAAGCAAGTGTTAATCTCAATTTGCAAGAAAATTTCAGTGATTTTCTTTTAATGTAGGTGTTTGTTCGTGACAAAGGAACAGCAATACCACAAAAAATTTGGATTTTCTCCTGGCCACAAAATAAACCGTTTGGCTTTTTTCTGGCTTTTTAAAAACAATGTTTGGCTTTTTATTGAAATGCTTATCTGGCAACCTTGGGTGGGGGTAAAAATTGTTATTGGTATCCCACATGCAATAGGCTTTCGGGATGTTTTGTCAACAGCTGCTTGATCTGTGTCAACACACAACTCAACTGAACTGTTAATTTCACGACTCCGGAAACCCGCAAAGCGGTTCAAAAAGTTGTTGACAATACGTTATGCCAGTGTGACATGAGTCACTTAGCACATGATTAACTGACCCCATTCTGGAGTTTGTTGTGGGTGACTAAGATGATGCCAGAACAAAGGCTGTTGCTGATGATATATGACTACTGTGAAAAGTTAAAGTGGCGAGATCAGGCTTTGAAAGCAGGAAAGAACAGATCTTTATTCTATAATGCTGAGAGTTGTTGCATTCATAATAAGGTTACAAGTTGCTCCAGTTTCTGGGCTCAGCAAGTGTCATGTTTCATTTGCGGACATGGGTGGCTGATTGTATTGCTTGTGATGATCTTTAAGTAGCTGTTGTGAAGCGAGATGTGTTTAGCAGCATGCTGTCGAGCAATGGGCTGAGTATCCTTGTTTGGTGAGTGAAAAAGCTTAACTACCAGAAACTACGGTATCAACTTAATCTTCATTGTGAAAAAAATTGGCTTCGAAAGCTTTAATCTGATGTTTCTTGTACTGTCGAAAAAAGTCTTTGTCTAAAAAAGTTTTTTCACTTTATGAACCGGTTGAAAATACATACACTCATTTTTGTATTTAAGGTTCATTTATCTGACTACTAAAGCAGATATTCCCAAACGTCATCTGACCGTGTACCTCTTCAGCATTTCGAAAGATGAGCATGTACCCTCAAAATTTTATATGAGAAAAAAGCTGAGTAAAATAACAAAATCCACTGAATTTCAAAAGATAAGTTATATATTTTGAAGTACTTGGTATAAATAATAGCCTATATAAATATATTTCCGCTTCTATTGCTAACCTTAAATATACCTCCTTCAGATAGGCAAATGTACCCTACGGGTACATGTACTCCTGGCGGAGATTGGGTAAGTCCTGTATTAAAGAATCGTTGGTTTCGCATGAACAGTGCCTCTCAGCTTTAATCATATGTCGTAACTTCATATTTTACTAACTAGTTGTAAAAAATTCGTATTTTTGTTGCCTTATGTAACAAAACGACCCCATCTAAAAAGCAATAGACGAAATAAGCAAATATTAGAAACATTGCAAAAAAAGCATGTGAGCGATGTCTTTCACAGAAAATATTTTCCCAACAACGAATCAATAACTATCCAGTTTTTAATGAGGCTATATACAGTATGTAGTATTTTGTCAACTGAGTCCTGTTCTTTTATGCAAAGGTTACGGTGATAGAGAATTACTTCATAAATCGACTTTTCCCCTATGTAAGAGCCAGAAACAGTGGCGTAACTAGAGGTTTCAGTAAGGATGAGAAAATTTAACGGAAGGGGGCCATTAGGCCACACTCAGAAAAAGAGTCGAGAAGTGATAGTGAATCCGAATGTGAATGTCCACACTAAAACCCGAAATCACAGGAAAACACTCCGAAAAACGCAAAAGAACAACAACCTACAGAAAACCAAAAGAATAGTAAATACTGAAATATAAGATAAGTGGGGGGCGGTTATTACATTTACCTTGCAAGGGTGCTAGGCGGTTCCCACCCCTTCCCCCACGTCAGTTACAAGCAAAACTGCGGTTTAATTGTTGTCCATTCTAATACAAACGAAGAGTGTGAACACACTCATTGTGAAACTATATTGTAGATAAGCACCAATTCGTGTTTATTGCCCACCGGAAGATGTTTGTGAGGCATATGGAATTGTGGCGTCATTACCAGGGAGTCAATAGCTGTGGCTGCAGACAGCTCCATTGGTACTTTTTTTCCAGCTGGACATCACTGCTGCAAAATATGCGTTTACCAAAAGTACGTAATGTACCGTGGACTTCGGCACGTTATCTGGGAATAGTTCAGTTGCTCAGTAAATGGTGCATGGTTGGTCGGTCGCAGTGACAGTTTTACGCAAAGGCCAAATAGGTCATGGCCCAGACCCCGGCCAACTTCTTTCTAGGAAGAAGCATTATCAACTCAAAAATGGCAGTATATTTGTAACATGCAGTAATCATTGTGTTTTTCACGTTGTGTAAGAATGACAATGCTGTTTTCAAAGGCGTTATGCATTGGCTGCCGGTCTTGCCTTGGTGCCTGCCAGTGTTGCAAGTTAAGATTTAGGTGAAATCAAATTTGGCTTTCTTTAGCTTTTCTTGATCAATTTATGTTGTATGTCGGTTTGGTGGATTTATAGGTGATTTTGGAAGATTTCTGGACACTGTTTGCAGAATATGTTAAAATATTATTTGGCAACTCTGCAGTGCAATTTTACAACTTTCAGTTTTCTGTTTCAGGTTTTTAGTTTTGCTGTTTTCAGGTGGCTCCTCAGTAAGACCAAAATTTTCAAGACGTTTATTAATTTAGTGAGTTTTCTTCTGTATATGTACATCCTGACTTTGAAAATGTTGTACAACTTGTACGGATGTTTAAAAGTGTCGTTGTGTGTTATCTTGTATTTGGCTCTTTTTGGTACTTTCTGGCCTTTTTATGGTTAATGTGGTTTCTTTTTCCTGTGACAACCTGGCAACCCTGATGCCTGCCTTTTGTCAGGGAAAAATTGAACACAAAGTAAGAAAGTGCCGTGTGGAAGGCTTGATACTGAGGAACATGGCTGAGCGCGAGAGAGATGCAGGCCGTTTGTATGAAAGTGGTTACACAATAAAATAATGAAAAAAGACAGAAAATAAGAAATGCACTGAATTTGCAAAAAAACGAACAAAAATTTCTGATAGCTTTTTGCATGTGACAAGCTCGCATCTGCGTTCGTGGTAGAGAACAGTGCTTCGGCAATGATTGATGTGAGTCACGGCGGAGAGTGATCTGTTCCAGCAAGGTTTTAGTGTGAAAGGAATCTGAGGGAGATCAGACGACAGCAAGTAACTTCACTCCACAAGTGAAAGAAGCAAAGAATCAATCTCAAATTTTTAACAGGAATTCGACTTCACGTAACACTACGCATCGTCAGTCCTGTCATCTTATTCAAATAGATGAAGACCAAAATTTTGTGATTCTATTTGAATAAGATGATAGGACTGACGATGCGTAGTGTTACGTGAAATCGATTTCCTATTAAAGATTTGTGATTGATTCCTTGCTTTTTTCACTTGTGGAGTGAAGTTACTTGAATACAAATATGCGCAAGTTTGCATCATCGCAAAAAGATGAAAGCAGAGCCCAGTCGGCTGATTCCTCTGAAGCCTATCGAAAATGTAGAGCTTTTTATTGTCAGACGACAGGAAGTATTCAATTGTATGAAGCTTGGAGGTCGTAAAGATTTGCAGTAAGACGCTAATCTCGAGGGAATAACTGTGGCGGAGCATGAACGAAATTCTTTTGCTGTCAGCTGCTGTGGAGCTGGTTTCATTTTCTGATGATCCAGCCAAATGGATGAAACATTAATGCAGACTTAAGAAGGTACAGACTCGCTGAATCTTAGAATCTCGGCTGGGACCTACGATGAGGGCAGGACAAAATACTTAAAATAAATCAAATTTTTTGAAACGCTTATCAATGGCGAGCGGGTGAGGCGGAAGTGTCTCATATATTCTGTAGCGACCGGTTTATTTTTTCCCCATGTTTGTAAGCTTTTTTCCTTCTGCCAGTGCCATGCATCAGTAACAGTCAGATACAAGAACAGGAAACGTATCCATCATCTGTTTGAGCACGAAGACAACACAACTCACAAAGAATGCATCTCCGCCCTCTGCGTGTTCGGTCAACGAACTGGGCGACTTGATGAAAGCTTGGGCTGCCCAGATACAAAATGAACAAAAGAAATGCATTGCACATAGTTGTTTCGGTGGTAAAATTTTTAGCTTCGTGAGACTTGCCTTCCGAGGACGAGGTGAGAAAATTGGTTCTAAACATAGTGGAAAATTTTCTGGAATTGAATTGCTGGGGCGGTACGACCCTTTTCTAGTATCGGCTTACATAGGTTTGACAAAGCGGGAACTGGTACACCATCTTATCTCTCCTCTGGAATTTGCAGTGAATTTATTTAGCTGATGGCTAGACAAGTATGGAACACAGTCGTTGTTGAAGTCCTGATCAGCGAAGTATACCACAGTGCAATCGTGGACTCCACGCCAGAAATTACCCAACTTGATCAGTTAGTGTTTGCAAGGCGATATGTTAACAAAACAAGAGTTCCTGTTGAACGATTTGTGAAGTTCATTGTGTTGGAGGGACATCACGCAGAAATTTGACAGTGTCAGCATGACTTGCACATTTCAGTTCACAACTATCGCGGGCAAGGTCAGAACAAAGCCAATAACATGGCGGATGAACACTCGGATGTTCAAGCCAGAATAAAAAATCTCAATCCGCTCGCTCTTTTTTCCGTGTTCTGCTCATTCATTAAATCTCGTTGGGTCTTGTGCTGCGGAATGCTGCGTCAACGCCATTCCGTTGGATTTGTGCATAACTTCTACAGCTTCTTGCGGTCTCTACGCACAGGTGGAAGCTTCTCACCAACGCATTGGTTCAGGGCAGCGTTATTCTACTCAAAACATTGTCGAATTTGAATACGAGATGGTCAGCGAGGTGCGGCCCTGTTCGCGCACTGAGAACAAGCTATAGTCAGATAAATCTACACTGCAAAGATTTATAACAGGGATGACGAACCTATTGGCTATCGCAGGCCACTTTGTCAGTTACCGCTGAGTAATCGGGCCGCACGAAATTCCTTTGCGGACCGCATGCTCGTCACCCTTGATTTAGAACGATAAACCTGAAGTAGGTCAGACTTGTTTTGAAGCATCGTCTTTTCGCCACACAGATAATGACAAAGTTTGAGTTTGTGCAGTTCAGTGTATTTTGTCGGCCGGAGTTTTTTAATGTCGCCAGCAAGACAAAGCAAAACGGAAGGTGTGATATCTCAACGGTCATAAGATTATATACCGGTTCGGTGCATTTTGTGAATTCGCTGAGAGATGAATAAGACTTATGTGAGGAAGAGGCTGAAACGCCCGCACATATATAAAGACAGAGGCGGACCGAAGCTGAAGTGGATTTTGCAGAATGGTACTGATAATTAGGATAATCGACATCTCACTGCTCGTGACAAGTAGTTTCGAGTTGATACCTTTACAGCTATTTTAGATTCAGTGAGAGCTAAACTTGAGTGCGGAAAGCAAGCCTACGCAGGGTTTAATGATAGGTTGCAAGCTTTCTTCTGATTGGGTTGGTTCTACTCTGACAAGATTCGTCATCTTCCAGCAGCTCTTCAAAATGCCTCCTCTTTGGATTTGGAAGAAAATTTCCGTGCTGAAAAGGTTCGTTTCTCTGGTCACCTGAACCAAATGGATAAAACGTTTCCACCCCAGTAAAGCTTTTGCGGCATATCCGCAAGTAAATATTGTTGACGCACACCACAACGTTGAAATAGCTCTGAGGCTATATCTAATTCGTCCAATCGCGAACACTGAAGGGGACGTCCATGTTCTGTCATTAGGTGAATACGAAGCAGGGTGCGTTCTAACATTATACGCAGAAGGAACTCAATGATACTTCTGTTTGACTAACGTTTTGATGGTTTCGCTTGCTTGAATAACCGAAAAAAGCTTTCTGATAGACTGTCAGCTGTTGGAAATGCTGGTGGCAAACGTTTGCTATTAGTTGATGCAGATAATTATATAAATTCGCCCTCAGCCTTGTGGATACAATTACTTGTGCTGTTAAGTGTTACCTGTGGTAAAGGTGTCAAATCAATGTTCTTTATAGAAAGTCTTAGAGTATACCTTGATGTTCTGTAGTGTTTTTTTAACAAATGTACAGTAGATTTTTTAAAATTTCACAGATTTTCGTTATTTAATTTATCTGCTTAATTTATCAGTGGTGTGGTGGGTTTCAGTTGTCCAACCTGTTGTAGCACTAAATCATTTAGTAATTTCTGAAATACTCAAGTCTCAGTCACTGCAACACAGCGGTCTCTGGGAGTAAACGATTTGTAAAGTACACTGTTTCTGAAATTTATGAGACTTGGTTGGTCAATTGTCAGCAAATTTGCAACATGTTTGATGCGGATCCTACGTAGCTGGCTTCCAACAAGATTGCCAGTATACAGAGCTTGCCTGTTGAAGTTTCAGAAATTAGTTAAATCAACTAGAACAGTTTTTCGTGAGTATATTGGGAAAAAGCATGTGTACACTCATGTGCGTCGAAAGGATTTTTTCCAGGGGGGGAACCACTAGGGGTTTTCCAAAATTTTTCTAGGGGGGCCGAAAGTGGTGAAATTTGTTTTTTCCTACTCGAAATTAAGAAAACAACCTTTTTTGCTGAAATTTTCAAAATCCAAGGGGGCCAAGGCCACCCTCAGCCCCCCTTCCGACGCCCTTGTGTACGCTGGGTTTACTTCATATGGTTAGCTGAGCATGTTGCAATTGCGAAAATATTTTGTTGTGCAAAACTTGTCGTTATGCTATTTAACCTTCAGTGTATAGAGTTTTAAAACACTGCATTTTGTTTTGCATGGAAAATAACAACATAACAAATGGCATAAATAAACCATGTGTCCCCTGAATGGATTGTGCTTGTTTGGTCCATAAAATATGGGGTTACCAGCAACATAGGCGTTAATAATCAAATCGACAACTGGGCGATATTTTCGAAAGTAACAACCGATCTCACAAGAAAATGTAAACATCCTAAAAACTAAATGTACAAAAAGGCTAAAAATCACCGAAACTAAACGAAGAGAGCTTGTGATCTGTACGAAAAGCCTACAGCTTCCAAGAAAAGATAGCACTGTCATTGGTTCCTGAGAAGAATGTAGGAAAGGCTTTAATTTCTGTCGAAGATCTAAATTCTAAAGCAACTATGTCCAAGACAAATGGCTTACTGAGCCAAAAAGTATGTCAGTATTTTAACCAGGGCCGCAAACTGAATGGCTTACTTTGATTTTGGCAAACAAAATTTAGCTGAAGCTAATGTACCGTAAGCGTTCGAATCCTAACTGCAATGGTAGACGTGAAAAGTGGCACTGAGGACCACCTGCATCAAAAATATGTCAATATCAAAAACTATGAAAATAACGATAGCTTGTCAATATGTAGGATACGTTTAGTACAGGGAAAACCTCAACTGGGCCATGCAAAACACTCGACAAGGCGGCATGCAGCCCGCGGGCCGCAGATCGGACAAAGCTGGTCTAAAACCATTGTAGAATCAAAATCGGCACTACAGAAGATATATTTTTGAAGGGGCATTAGGCATAAGTGGGGATCCTTTCTGCTTTTAAGACGAGCGACCATACAAAGGTCACACCTGCGTTGGGCCCAAAAACCCACGTTTGCTGAATCCGTTCCTGAATTCATTTGTACTGTGCTTTCAATACTGTAACCTCACTTTCATGACTGTATTTACGTGAATTTCGCTCATAATAGCTAAGGGCCTTTAAACTGATTGGCAAATGCTCAAATTGGGAAGGATACTAATGGAAGTGGATAGAACGTGAAAAAAGCCACAAGCTTCCTTTCACCACTCTTAGCCACGTCAACCAAACACTTGAAAATTAAATCGAGGGATGAACATATGTGGTACATCTAGATTCTAGACAAGATAGTTTTCATGCTTTTGTATAGGATATGATATAAACTACTACAAATGATGCAATTAAGTTCGACGTCGTGTAACAGGGCATTAAAGTCGGAGAATCGGTTCAAAGCAATTCCATTTTTGTCGACAACAACTGGTTGTTCATAATATGAATCAGACAAAATAGATGTTTATCTGCTCAGCGAATCATTTCTCTTCACCTGCTCGGTATCAAATCCCATCGGCAAACACTTGAGCTCTAATTTTCCGGCACCCACCGTGTGCAGTGATGCCCGAGGACAACAAACGTAATTGTCTGGGAAGATCCGAACGTCAAGCCTTCCCGTATGCAAAAACATTTTGCTGGTTTGCTGACGATGTGACGTATAAACGTAGCTGACCAAATAAAAGATAGGAGAAAGAGCAAAGAGCAAGTTATTGGATTGAGTATGCGCAGTGAACCTGAAAGGCAAAACGTACTCGCGTACCAGCACAAAACGTGAGCAAAATAGCTGAAGTGGATTGTAGCCTACTGTCACGTTTCAAAAGAAGCATTCAGAGGCTTGAAAGGCCAGGATTTTTATGGTGAAGACGTCTATTTGTTAGAAGACATTAATATTTGAATTTGTCAGCAATATCAGTCAAGATGGAAGCAAGTTGCTTTGAGTTGCAAACATCATCTTGAGGATTTTCAATGAAAAATAAAGTGGAAGCAACGATAGTATTATGTTCAAGGGCTGCGTTGAATCTAACGCAATGAGCGAATTTTGTAATTGCTTTTCTGCAAGTGCAAGACACCAAGTCACACTTGGAAAAATTGAACACGCAATTAGTCGATCACTTACCTTGCATATCATTTGCAAGCACAGGCCTCTAGCTTTACTGGCGTGACTTTGTCTTAGCAACAAGTTACATCACAAAACTCTGCTTGTTTGCAAACAAAGCGGTATGAGGTTGTGGGTGATTTTAGGCTAGCGATGCGAAGCACGGACCGCTGAGACCCTATCGTTCTTTAAGAGCATTCGCAGAGGGCAATTGATTTTTATTGCCGTGTTCAAAGTAGCAATGTTGTGATGTTTGGGCCGTTTTCAGTATCTTCAAAGAAGCTGAATTTTTTCCTTTCAAAATTGGAGTTTGGCCGATTGGGTATTTTCCTATAGCTATATCAGTATTGGTTGCTTTCAATCAATATCAATATATCTAAACTGAGTAATGCATCCTATACAAAAACGTGCAAAATCCCGCTTCCTGATGTATACAGGCTGGCAAATGTTATTGCTTGCTGTGCTTTTTGTGACGTTGGTCATGCAACGATTAACCAAGCTAGCAAACTACTCAGTACAACGATTTCTCCACTATTATCTCATTTTAAATATTAGACACAACAAATTACCACGGAGAAATCGCCCTCCTGGAAGCTGACATCGGCCCCCCAATTTTCGTGAGTCCCAAAATCGTCCCCACAGCGCATAAAATCGCCCACGTTGAGAACCACTGATCTAAACTCTTTGTAATGTTGTTTGAAACCATTGCACCGGTTGCCATGTGAACAAACACGGCACAACGAGAAAATCAAAATTTTGATTAGAATTGCAAATGAGCTGAAGAAGTTAACTCTGTGATAGAAACGAACACCAGAATGTAACATTCCTATTAAAACATGCTGTTTCAAATATCTGGTGGAGTTTGTAACATTTAAACAACAGACTGCAAGAAATGTGGAAGAATACCCATAGGCTACGGCAGGGACCGAGTTTATGGGGGGACGGGGGGTACATGTCCCCCCAACTTTTGGACAGGGGGAGACATAATATCTTTTGACCCCCAACATTTTGCCATAAAAAATAATGTAGCTGTGCAAATATCATGGTTACATTGCTGTTGGAAACGGTTCCCCAGCATAAAGTCAGGGAATAAATAAGTATAACGAACATTATCACTGGACTATCTGTGGACACAGTATACAGATTTCTATGTAAACTGAATAGTCATGATTGTTAATAATTGTGTTGGTTAATTTGAATTACCGAATCGGTGTGCATATAAACTTTGCTCAATCACGAATGCCTGCGCTGGTCTGAAACCTGCAATCAGAATACGGTTTCCACCAGACGCGTAGCCAGGGGGGAGAACGGGGACAGTGTCCTCCCCCAATTCCTTAGTTCTCATGTTAATAGAATATTTGAAATATAATCTAATGAAGTGCGTCAGTGCAAATCAACGAAACTGCTTCCATGAACTCATAGGCGTACGAGGCGGGGGGGGGCAGCCGCCCCCCGGGCTTGAAAAATTTCAGGGCAAACTCTGTTTTTTGAGGACAACCGCAAGTTCCTCAAAAATCCTGAATAACAAAATATATTTCAGTACAGCGAAAAATTCCAGGGCAACTCTGTTTTTCGGGGCAAGCGCAAGTTGCTCAAAAATCTTGAATAATAAAAAATTTACATTCAATACTGTAAATTCAGGGCACCCTCTGTTTTTCAGGGCAAGCGCAAGTTACTCAAAATTTCTGAAAGTAAAAAGTATATTCAATACAGTGAAAAATTCCAGGGCAACTCTGTTTTCAGGGCAAGCGCAGGTTACTCAAAACTCCAGAATAATAAAAAACATATCCAATACAGCGAAAAATTTCGGGGCAAGCGCAAGCTGCTCAAAAATCCTGAATAATAAAAAAACACATTCAATATAGTGAATTCAGGGCACCCCCTGTGTTTCAGGGCAAGCGCAAGTTGTTCAAAAATCCTGAATGTAAAAAGCATATTCCATAAAGCAAAAAATTTTTGGGCAACTCTATTTTTCAGGGCTAGCGCTAGTTGGTAAAAAATGCTGAATGATAAAAAATGCATGTTGAATACAGTGAAAGATATCAGGGCACCCTCTGTTTTTCAGGGCAAGTGCATGCAAGTTGCCCTATAACTCCTGAATGTAAAAAGTATATTCCACACAGTGAAAAATTCCAGGGCACCTCTGTTTTTCAGGGCAAGCGCAGGTTACTCAAAACTTCTAAATAATAAAAAGTACCTGTTCAATACAGTGAAAAATATCAGGGCACCCTCTGTTTTTCAGGGCAAGGACAAGCTGCTCAAAAATTATGAATGTAAAGGGTGTATTCCATACAGCGAAGAATTTCTGGGCAACTCTGTTTTTCAGGGCAAACGCAAGTTGATCAAAAGTCCTGAATGTATAACGTATATTCAATACAGTGAAAAATTCCAGGGCAGCTCTGTTTTTCAGGGCAAGCGCAGGTTACTCAAAACTCCTGAATAATAAAAAATGTATATTCGGTACAGTAA
>Ga0210059_1010038_pt1 | contig 14681 bp, 4 predicted proteins | sample Ectturendosymbi2_FD_188042 | JGI IMG/M metagenome (GOLD analysis project Ga0210059, IMG submission 188042) | Ecteinascidia turbinata endosymbiont from Florida, USA - Sample 2 (SPAdes) (version 2) | ecosystem: Host-associated > Tunicates > Ascidians > Unclassified | place: Key West, Florida...
TCTCGAGCGCAAAGGATATCTGGAAAAAATCAACAATCTACCTAAACACCATGGCGCGGGGCCCCAGAGGTGCGGGGCCCAATGCGGCCGCATCGGTTGCATAGACTTAAAGCCAGCCCTGTGTAGAAGACCGAAAAAAAGTGTTGTTTTCAGATGAAAGTCATTTTTTCGTTCAAACGCCGCACAGCAGATTTGTCAGGATCAGGAATGGTGAGCAGTTAAGTCCTGCCTATTTCAATGAGCTAGTAAAAGACCCTCAAAGAATATGTTCTAGGGCAGTTTTAGCTTTTCAGGAGTAGGTTTCACTTATGAAAATACAAGTACCTGTTTTTCGAAAGATGCAGTAAATGTAACAACGTATGGTTACGTGCTTCGATGCAGTCAGCTTGTTTGTATTAATCAATATTCTTTGAAAACTACAATTGCATTTTACTCTGTGAATGAATGATCGAATTTTGCAGTGTCCGTTTGATCGACGGCGTGTCAAGCCACAACGCTTTCGCATTTTACCTAGACTCGACCAATTAAGGAATTAGCGCCCTACTCCGCAGTAGTGCTGTAACAAGTGTTACGTGTTAGCTAACAATAGTGTTAAGAATGTGTCTGTAACCCTATGGTTCTGTCTTCAATGCAGTTGCAAAAACTGTCTGTAACTCTGTGTTTTCGCCGGCTTCGACGTCTTGTACTACGTTCTGTATTGTCTGTTTTATCAACCTGCGTTCTGCAGAGTTTCTGTGTTCATACTATGGACTTCGTGTCTGCTATAAACAAATAAATTAAATTATATTACAGAATGTGACAAGCATATAAAACGAAGATCAACAGGAAGTCTGTCATTCGTCCCTATTCTTTGAACACTACAATCGCATTTTACTTTGTGAATGCGTGATCAACTTGGCAGTGCTACACCAGACACGACCCCTAAGGGTGGCATCGTGGGATGCTTTTGATCCAGTAGAATCATTTATGCATGTGTTCTCATTACTGAATCAGAAACCGTTCTCGCAGAAACTAAGTCTGGTTAACAACCCTCATTAATTGCCCGAATATAAACTGTTTCTCAATGGTTCACACTATAAAATATACACACTAGTGAAGCATATAATATTTGGTTTTGTAGTTTTTATTCATCACAATAAATATGTTCAAATAACACAAACTGGTACTCACCAATATACGATGTATCATAATATTCAAGCACTTCTCGAATGTCACAACGCTCATATGACTCTCATAATTTAATTCTGCCTCTTAGTAGCTTGTGATAAGGAGATGAACGAATTATTCAGATCGGTTCCTCTATTCAAGCAAATTACTATATATAAATAAAACTCACACCAACTGGCTGCTGCTGTAATTAATCGAAATTAAATTCAGTCAAAAGGGCTGATCTGACAGCAATTCAGTAAGACAAGAATGGAATTCAATTATGTATACAATACAGACCTAAACAACTGGCATAACGGAGCTACACTGGTACCATTTAAACTGGCAAAACTTCGTTCAGACAAACCATTTTTCTGAGATTTTAACTGACCGGGATTAACCCGGACAAGCCCCTTGCTGTAGTCTAAACTGGCAGGGATTAACCCGGACAAGCCACTTACTGTAGTCTAAATTGGCAGGGATTAGCCCGGACAAACCACTTCAGACTGGCATAACCCGGTTCGGACAAGCCAGCTTCTTTGAGACTTTAAACTGGCATGGCACCTGGTACAAGCCGCGGTTTACCACTTTTTATTCCTGATCATTGCCCGAAATGAGCGTAATGCCCAAGATCGAGACAATGACTTAACCTTGGACTGAGCCTAAAGGCAGAATAAGCCAGTTTCTCTTTCCTGATCATTGTCTGAAGTATGCTCAGCGCATAATATCGAGACAATGACTTGATCTTGGACTGAGCCTAAAGGCGGAAGGAGAAGTGTCTGAATTTCAGTCCAAATGAGACACTATTTATACCAATACATCGTCATGTGACTTGGAAATTCCCATTTTCTTCAGGTGTTCCAATTGGGCTACTGCTTGCGTAATTGTCTGGTGATTGGCTGATTTAAATGCTTCCAGAACCTTCAGGTAAATCTCGGTGCTCGGAGTTTCCCCTGGTTGTGATTAGCATCATGTGATTTCCGCTTGTGTCTTTTGACTCGTCTTGTGACCTTGCTGACATTCCAATGAGGCTGTTTTTATGATGACTTGAGGTGGTCGTTCTAGGCTAGGCGTTTTCAGTCGAGTCAGTTGACTTAATAATCAATTTTGATTGGCTGTAATCCTTTTGGATTAGTTCTGACTGTCTCAGAGTTGAGGATATTTCAGCAAGTTTGTTTTCTGTTCAGCAATAAGTTGTTACAGGCAAACTTGCTTGTAACAGCAGTGTCTGTTTGGTTGATGGCATGTTCTGTTTCGAATTCAACGAGGTTTATCGCGCTTTGTTAGGTAAGGGTGAGTGAAGCATTTAGCTGCTATGAAACTGTGACGCACAAATCTGATGTTTGATTTATCTGATGTTAAAGTAGACAACAATCTCTTGTTGACAAGACTGACTGACACCAGTGGCAACACTGATGGAGACCATTCTTCAACCGCTTGATTTAACGAAAAGCATTGTAGTTGAGTGCAACCTTTTCTAACTCTAATCTCCAAGACTTTCAAATGGTTAAATTTGGCTTTGTCAAGAGGTGATGATTTTGGCTTTTAATTGGTTGATTCGACTGGAGTTTTTGGCTTCATTTAGTATGATTGTTATCCTTTTTGATATTTTTTCTGAAGGTTTGGCCTTAAATCTGGCAACCTTCGGCTTGGAACTTTGCTAGTACTCAATCAGAGATGAGATCAGATCGATGCCTCCTTTACTTTGACACATTCTTTAGAATGATTCTAGGCCTAACACCAGATTGAGATTAGATTCATTGGATGTTTAGAGAACTTTTATTGATGTTTGATGTTCATGACACAAATTTGATGCTGAATTCGCTTTTCATATTGATGAACAATCGTTTTATTTTCCAATATTTTTTGCAAGATTTAGATTCAGATTGTTGTTTGCAAGTTAAAGTTTGCCTTTTGCTTTAGGCAGTGTCTATTTTGCCGCCAAGATGGCAGCAACAAAAGGCTTGGTAGGAACCAAGTAAATGTAACTAAAAGAAAAACCTACAACCTTGAACCCAACCTTAACCGTAGCTCTAATCCTAACCCTAACCTAACCTTAACCTAATGCTATGCTAACCTAATGCTAAGCTAACACTTAACCTACCCCTAAGTTAACCTAACCCTAATTGTAACCCTAATCCTAAGCTAACTTAACAACACAAGCGGAGCCTGAATAAAAGCAAAAAAAACAATCAAAACGAAAGTCGGCAAGGTGAGAGTCGCACCGAAAACCATTGGCATCTGTAGCAGCCATGGTACCTAACCATTACACCACGAGCAGGACAGTGTTTCCTGACAAAGTGACCTTTTTCTTTGTATTGCGTCATGCCACGAGACCGAATCTTCGACTGCTGGCACAATTAGCTCCAGCTGATCTGTTGCTGCCAGAATATCGCTGGTGAAATAGACACTACCTTTACTTTAGCCTTCTTTGAAGTGCGTTAAACTAAGGAAATAGCTACGTATAGGCTATAGTGGGATAACCAGTGAGCAGACGATTTCACATAAACCCTGATATCTTTCTTTCTAGGCAACTTCCAATCACAAAGTTTATATCATATGATTAGAATTTTATCAGATGCCCTATGCAACTGTTTTTTTTAGATTGTTTTAAAATATGGCAGTGGCTATGGATACGCCTGTGGATCTTGAAATTTGAAAACTTATACGCCACCTGTGACATAACAGTAATGCGCGATGAGAGTGCAGTAGGCTTAGTAGAAACGAACTAAATGTAAAAGATAAACTCTAAACCACCAAACCCTAACGCCTAAACGTAAAACTTAAGCCTGAAAAAAAGTAAAGAAAAAAAACAAAACGCCAACGGAAGTCGGCAAGGTGGGAGTCAAACCGAAAACCATTGGCATGGTAGTCGTAATGCATAACCCTTAGGCTACGAGATCCACACAGTTTGAATGACAAACTGACCCTTTTATTTGAATTGCGTCAGGCCAGGCGTATCCATAGTCACTTAAAATATTATGGAGATATTCTATGGTAAAGAAATAACATGAGGGTATCCAGATAACGACTGAGGTAACCAGTGACTAGTGAGGAACTTAATGTTTTGTGTGTGCAGATGATAGCACAGTGACAATGGAAAAAGGCAAAAGAATCGTTTTTTTCCTAATCAAAAACACTTGAGTCCTGACAACCATATCTGGTTTTCACTTTGGAAGGACTAAAAAGCCATACCTATAAGTCAAATTGCTGATCTCTGCAAAATAATCAATTCTTGTGCTTAGTTGCTTCTTAAAGTAAAGGATTAAACTGGCGATAAATTGTCTGACTCCAAAACCCTCTGATGACATGATCTTTAATAAAGATAGCAAACTAATACCAATACCATGTGTATTCTGTTTCTAGACTTAAACAAAGTCTTCGACTGTGTTCATCGTAATACACACTGTGTTCATCATTCGACTGTGTTCACCTTTCGACTGTGTTCATCATAATACACAGACAACTCTGGTTAATTGCATATCGGTTAAACACATCAACCGCATTATCGCATAGGATTTTAGATTCCCATTACCAAAACCATTCATAGGTGAAGAAACTGGTCTGGTTAATCACATAACGTTTACCTGCATAAACCAGATATTTGCATAGAAATGTTGTTTTCAATTAAAGATTTGCATCACTTAATTGCATATTTCACTTCAAAGAAGGGAAAATTACACTACACAGACAAAAGCCACATTGCCATTAATTTGATTAAGCAACTGTCAGAGTGGGAAACTGAGGATTGCCAGAAAACAAAGTTACCACCTTCGGCTAAGTAAAATCAACATTGCAGGTTCAACATCAAGTGGTGAATTTGCGTATTCAACTGATAAAGATAGTGGTTTTAGTAACTAATTAGCCATTCTGAAAAAAAAAGTTCTAGTATCACTACCCAAGTTTGTTGTCACTGTATAATCTCTAACAAAAGCACATGACAGCTTTGCAACATAAACATGTTCACAACTGCAGACACAATCGAAAACAAGCAGAAGAATATTGGCCACAAGTGTAGGGTACGTTTCATCACACTTAGTGCGCATGTTGAAGATAACATATAATGCATGGCAGTGCAACAACTTTGAATTTACATTTTAATAGAAGACTGTTAGTTTGCTAAGTGCTGCAGGACTTCAGAATTAAAAATATCTGGACCAAGGAATTTAAAGCACATTTAGGAGCACTTTTATAACCCACAGTTCTAGGAATATCTTTGTATGGCATCAAGCTACCAGATATCAGCAGTATCAGGTAGCAAGCATGTAGACCAGGGGTCTCAAACTCAAACGAGGGCTTAGCAAGAACTTATAAAGCAACGTAAGGGCTGAATTATAATGCTGACGCAACAATGGCGCTACCAGAACCTTACTTGAAACAGTTTTAACATCTTATTTCCTGCGAAAGTGAAAGGTATCATGTGTTATAGGCAAATCATTTCTAGCCATCTCTATATTCATTTTAAAGGAACTTGCTCACTCACCAGTCAAGCACTTATGACCACCAGTGAATAAACTAAATAACGTACAGTTTTTTTTGGACCATAAGTATTAAGTTGCACTTAAAATCCTTTAACTTTCTCAAAATCAAAAGTGGGCCTTATGTGGTGTGCGTAATGCATGAATCTGGTTGTGTTTTCTCATCTAGAACAAATTATGTGGTAAACGGTGATATTTATGTAATTGCTAGTTACAACTTTTTTTGTAAACAGACCATCATGTTACATAATAAACCAAAAACAATTACATTGAGCAGTGTATGTGGTTCCGAGAGTAGCCAGCACATACCACAGATCATATTACTAGGCGAGGGTCCTGACTACATCGGCGCACACCAAATCACACATGCACACAACATTTATTATATTCATGTCCAGCGGATTAAGCATGTGTGATAGATTAAACTCCCTTGTATGTAATGACAGATTGAACTCCCAGTGGCGTTGTAGTGCTCGGGCAACTCTCGCACTCAGGAGTTATTGTGAAAGAGTTGAATACAGTTTGACTATTCAAATTTTGCTTCATTTAATGTGCCTTACAATGTGATGCGCCTTATGTATGAAAAAAGAACAGCTAGCATTCAATTTTTGATACTGTGCCTTATGGTCTGTAAAATACGGTAAATGTTAATTATTTGAAAATTCCCAAAAAGCATTGCAGGCTGTACAAAATGCCCATGAGCCATGTGTTTGAGACCCCTGATACAGACAGAAGTAGCATAAGGCGGTAAACTTGTGGATATTTTTGTCAGATATGGATAACACAGGTCAACAAAAAACACTTTTTGTTTTAATCTAGGACATGATATAACTTTTTTAAATAACATTCAGGTACGGATTCTAAATTCGCCATTCATTTTATTATGGCACATCACGTTTTGGAGTTACAGCAAAAAGGCTTTTAAGTATATAAACAGTTGTATGCTGATATATTAGCCTTTGTTGTTTCCAAGTGAAAAATGACCTGGTAATTCAGTATTTATAAAGTTTGTTAATTTATTACGAATATTCGAAGTTGAACAAATAGAGGACTCCTGGCCATGATAGTAGAACTCATAGAACTTATAGAAGTTTTTTGAATGAGACTTTCATTTATAAGGTGTGGCTGAATTACCTCGACACAACATCCAATAGGCGATACCATCATTGATTTTTTTCAGAATCCCTGGTATCTTGCCTCCATAGCTTGAATATCTTTCACCCCTGTGGTCAACCATGGCATGAAGGTTTTTTGAAAAACATTGGTGTGAATGAAGAAAACGCATCTTTGGAGACATGCAAGCCCATCTCCTTGTAAGCTAAAGCAATTTTGCAACTCCTGCTTAAAAACAAAGAGCCTTGATAGTTCCCATAAAGTTTAAGCATATCCACCTGCATGCCTTCTGAGCTTATAACTCTAGTGAATTCCTAACTGGACATTCTTAACTCAAAGTTCCAATCTGTCAAATCCTCTATAATTCTACAGACCTACAAAATACCTTCTTTAACTTTGGTTTTCCTGAGATCAGGAAACTTGTCACACTGGTAGTTAAATTAAAGCTACTGGATTTGCATTTGGCCATTGCTTTCACAAATTTTTCATTAAGCCTAATTTTATATGCAGAGGTGACATCAGGGCTTACCATGATTTGCTAGTGGAGTATGCTGAACACTGTTCACTCCAGGAACATAATATGAGTTTCTTATTTATAAATGTTGCTTTTCATAGTGATCTGCAATAGCATACAGAGCGGCTGTCCCATAAACATAAAAAACAGCAGTACCAACAAAAAACCCAAAACCAAAATATATTTTTCATTGCAAAGTAGAGGACTTGCTAAATCTTTTAAGGGTTTGGATAGCTCTGTAGCACAATCGACTAGCGATTTATGAAGTTGCAAAGTGGGGAAATGAGCACTCAACGTGTGATTTCAAAGTATGATATACTTGTACACTAGCTCCTAACGTTTTAAAATACCTTGGCATTATACTTGATGACAAACTCAGTTGGAAGCCTCAAATTAAAGCTGGTGACACAACTCTCCAAATCAGGTGTCATTTAGTTCAATTTAAAACACTATCAAAATTTTAGTTTTCAAATCTGTTAATTTTGCTCTTTTCCATTATTTAAGTTATTCAATACTATTACTTAACTAGGGAAGAGTCAATAAGATATTTTACTCTATATAGATTGCAGAATAAAGCTGTAGGAACCCTTAAAATTCAACAAAACTAAAACAACTGTACTCTATTCTAAGCACAAAGTTTTAAATATACCGGACCTATTTAGATGTCAATTCCGAAATTCATACTCTTTAGGTAATGGTGAAGTACATTGTTTTTTTTTTTAAGGAAAATGTTAGGTACCCGGTATGGACCTGCATGCACCCGATTTCTCTGTTTTTAGGGACCCGAATTGGATCCCTAAAACACATTAAAAAACCCTGAACTACATAACCACTTTGATGACAATCTTTCAGAATTTGTGTCCGTCCACAAATATCAAACAAGGCTTGCTTCTTGGCAAAAATATCAATTACCCAGAATTAAAACATCTGCGGTTCAGCTATTTTTTAAAGAATATTGGTCCCAAAATTTGGTCTGATATCCCTGAAAATTTGAAATTTCTCTCGCCTTATCCATTTGGAAAACAGTATAAAAGCGCCCGCTACCTTACCCAAATTCCTATTGATTTTTGTTTCATATGCTTGGTCACTTTTCTATGATTTTTTTTGATGCCCCTCTTTTCCCTTATGTCTTTACCTCTACAGTTGCTCGCCCCCACCCCTTTTTACGTAGCACCCCCCCTTTTATGTTTTACTCTCACTATTTTTTGTTTTGTTTACTTATCTTATCTAATGTTAATTTGATGCATTTTGTTACTTTTTTTACTGTCTTCAATTAATAATGTCATGTCTTCAATTGACAATAATTCGAGCTAGCAACAGGGTTGGCTGAGAACTTGACCAATATAGTCCTATGCCATCCCTTTGTGATGCAACATGTTAGAACACAATCATTAATTTGTGAAACCTGAAGGTTCTGATGCTTTTATATTATCATCAACATTAAATTAATTTCTACTCTTTCATTGCTCTTTTTCATCTTGTTGCATTCACGTTACTTTGTGATTTGAGTCACAAAAGTGCATGAATAAACAAGTACCATTACTAACTCCAAAACCCTAACCCCAAATTTAAACCCATGTCTGGTTTTCGAAACTTTTCAACACAGTACGTCAAAAGTGCTCCAAACAAAGATTGTGAAATGATATAGCTTAATTATGTCATCTGTATGAAGCCAAATGAACCATGATGAGAGCCAAACCGACAACCCTTCACACAGCAGGAATAGTCACTTCCTCCTCGACCAGATTCACTGTGGCATTAATGTCACAAACTCAGCGTCATATGTGACACAAAGCCAGATACATTTTTTAGTCCTTCGTATGCAAAACTGGATACTGTTGTTCAGACACTATTTTATGTAATATTACTTTACAACCATTTCGGGTCACTGCTAACAGTAAAATATCTGTTTTTGTGAATCTGATACAAATTATTTCATGTATCAACCAACATGATCTGCTACTGACTGATACCCATTTTTGCAGGGTATCCTTCATTGTAGGCTAGCATACAAAGCATTTAAGCTGATCAAGTGACCTTTTTAATCTCTAAATGTATTTAAGGTATTATTTAATGTAATTTATTTGTTTATAGCAGACACGAAGTCCATAGTATGAACACACACACTCTGCAGAACGCAGGTTGATAAAACAGACAATACAGAACGTAGTACAAGACATTGAAGCCGGTGAAAACACAGGGTTACAGACACTTTTTGCAACTGCAGAGAAGACAGAACCATAGGGTTACAGACACATTCTTAACACTTGTTAGCTAACACGTAACACTTGTTACAGCACTACTGCAGAGTACTAACTTGGTCTAGTCTAGGTAAAATGCAAAAGAGTTGTGGCTTGACACGCCATCGATCAAACGGACACTGCAAAGTTCGATCACTCAATCACAGAGTAAAATGCGATTATAGTGTTCAAAGAATAGTGACGAGTACAAACAATCTGACTGCATCAAAGCACGTAACCATACGTTGTTAGATTTTCTGCATCTTTCGAGAAACAGGTACTTGTAGTTACGTAGCAGAGCCTCAAAGGTAGGAATGCTTCATTGAACTTGGTGGCTACTAACACTCGCTCTCCAGGGCAAGTTGTATTGAGCTCTGCAACCAAAATTATACACCACCCGCAATGTCTGCATGCATGACTTCCTGAAATTACACCATAATTGAGATTCATACATGGGCGTACAAAAGGAACAAAAAAGTACGTTTTCAACTGCATTTGAGCAACGGGAAAAAGAGGCTCGCAGCTTGTTTGCTGCACAATATTGATATCGCAGTTGTCTCTGAATGTCTTTGTCATCTGAGAGCTCAGTATCCAATACAATCCCCAGATGTTTGTATTGGTCAACAGAATTTACGTATTGACCCCCAATTTCAAGCCTGGAGTGGCTGTGCTTCTTGCACTTTTAGCCTTAAATGTCATACAAACAGTTTTGTTGCAGTTGAAAATAATCCCATGCGATTCTGCATACGCCTGGCACACATCTAGTATTCTTTGCAACCAACGTTATTAATTTGAACATGGTGCTTTGTGCTCTCAGTTGAAGCTATACTGACGGTTATAGCTAGTACAAAAGAGTATCAATTTGCTGTATTTGCAACTGTTTAATACTATTTATAATGTGTCAAAATAATCTTTTGTACACAGGCAAATATCTCATTTTAGCATTTAACACATTAAGAGCCAGTCTACAAATATATCGCACCTGGATTTAGGCCTAAAACCAGCAGTTTTTAGTTGCCTTACCAACACCATAGCTCCTCCGCCGATTGCACTAGAGAGCTGTTCAAACCCTTAAAGGATTCGGCAAGTCTTCTAGTCTGCACTCGAAAATAGTTTTTTTGTGAGTGATGTCATGTGTAAAGTACTTTTTGGGCCATTTTGGCTCATGTTACCTGGCCTAGGGCACAACCGCTAGGCCAAAGTATTTTGCTGAAGTTTTCTTTAGAAACTAGGCTCGAGTCTGAGTCTTTTGAGCCTTTGATTAACTTTCTAGCATTTCTGGTTCAAAAGTTATGATATAAAATAAACAAATTAATTAATTAGCTAATTAGATATTTTTATTGCTTTAGTTTAGATCATAACTTTTGAACCCGAAACCTCAGCCAGTCATCCGAAGTATCAAAACACTCAGATTGTAGCCTAGTTTCTAATAAAAACTTTGGCGAAATATTACCATCTAATGGTTTGGGCCCAGGGCCAGGTGAAGTGGGCCAAGGTGGCCTAAAGTCCTGCATTTATGAGGTCACTCACAAAAAATCCCCACCCCCAACCAAAAAATGTTTTTTCGAGTGCAGACTATAATACTTGCAGCTTCTTTTGAGCCTTTGAACAGTTGTCTAGCGTTTGCAGTGCCAGAGCTACTCGTGCTCAAAATCATGTGCAATCCGGTTGTTCTGGCGCAAAAGTCCCTGAGAGCGGCCGGATGCAATTCAAATGTTAATATGCTAAAAGGGCTTCTAACAAACTGTTTAGCTTGATCTATGGCCTTAAATTCTGACCATGATTTCTTTTCATTTTGTGGCAAGATAATAAGGGAACATGTGTATTTTTAGGTGTGACAACATAACTATGCATGAAAAAGTAAACATGATCACTGTTTGGTGCAGAAGTGGCATGCGGATTGTTGACTGATAGGAATTTGGTAGTAGATTATCAAAAACTGTGGATATCTGACATCAGCAGTAACCAATTAAATGAGCAAATTAGACAAAAAACTGTGCCTGAACTGTGTGGTAAACTAAGCGTAAAAGAGTTAACATTTTATTGTTACCACCATTGTTCAATAAAAAAGATTATCTTTGCCAAACTTCTTGACCCTGGACATCTTGCTTCCAACAACAAGGTCCAAAATTTCTACACTTTTTTTCAAGCAAGACAACACAACTTTGATGCATAGCTTTTGGGGCATGGCACGAAATTTTCAAAAAGTTCCATGTGCACATTTGTCATGTAATCAGGTCTAAACAAATTAGGTCGCTGTAAAAATCTGAAACTAGGCAAATATTAAACTTGTCATTTTAGCCCTGTTGTGAAATTATCTTTTTACTTATGAATAAAAAGCATTTCTCTGCGTAAAAGTATGGTTACTCAATTGACGATTGAAGGAAACCATGAACTAATGGTTGTTCATCAACCCTTAAGTGTGTGCACAAATTTGTGCATAAAAATTCCAGAATAATGCTGCACACACAATTCTTTGATTGATGTGGGAAACAAACAACAAGAATATATAACTTGGGTTTACTTTGAGTTTTGCTCATTCTGGGAATTAAGTGGCAAACATGTTAGAATTTAATCCATATGTACTTCATGACTTGCAGTTTTAACAAAAATGTATGTCTGTTCATGCAGCACTTGTATGTCATCATGATTAGTCAAAATCTAAAAGTAGCCACAGTATAAATAAGCTTAATTTTAAGCTTTCTTTCTAAATTATTCTGTTTTTATTACAAGGCTAGCAAAAGCACTTGATGATAAATTTTCTTAGTGGGGTAAACGGAATGCCTCCAGTTCCTGAATTGGTAAGTTTACTTTTATTCTGTTTTATTGCAATATCATATATATAGCGCATGAATATGTTCTTTGTATGCAAATTAATGTTTTTACGTAAGTATATCATGTGCATATTCCCAGCAAGTTATTAAAACACCGTGTTTTCCGAATAGCATGATTGCCTACAACATATTGATATACTTTGTATTTTACACTTGTTTGCCTTGAAGATGGAGCCTACTATTTGACAAAAAACATATTTTACACAGGTTGTTATGGAAGGTATTAAGTCTTTGTATTAGTTTTTTGTATTAATGTCACATGCTGTGTGGGAAATACATTATTTTTATAAAAAGTGCAAACTGAATATTTGAACAGATGTTTCCTGATGACGCTTATTCTTACAGACTATGGATGAACAATCATCTAGAAACATGGTTTTGTTTGACCAAACAAAGCGAGAACTATTTACCATCAGCAATGGTTACAAATTATGGCATAGAAAACTGCGTAATTCTTGGAAAGTTGCTCAGTAAGTGACAATTGTGTAAATTATGTTTTGTAAATGTAATGCTTGTGATATATAATGTGAAAGATGCCAATCTTTAGCCTGATTGCTCCCTAAGAAGATCGTCAACACATCTACCTTGGTAGAAAATTTTGTTGTACAACCAAACTTTTTAATAGCTTACCAAATTGGGCTGATGGATTTTATGGGTTTTGTTTCAGCCCAATCCGATGCATTGACTTGAGTGAAAATCTATGTACATTTTAGTTAATTGTCCAAGAATTATATAATCTCACTAAACAGAACAAGTTTAAATCACTTAGTAAGAAATTTCATGTTTTGTTGTTCATGCATCATGGCATTTAACTGCAAAAGCATATACATGTTATTTGATCAGAAACTCATTTACAATTTCCTATTAGCTTTGTTCTAACATGTTTTGAAGTGTCAGCAATCACCATTATTTGGGACAGGTTTCTCCAACTCATAACTTAGGTTAACATGCAGGCAGTAATTTTGTAGGCTGCATTTTGGTTGGGTACTTGGTAGGTAGAGTCCTGAGTGGGTTAAATTTTTGCCCACACTCAGAGGAATTGGAAAAATATTACCCGTCAAACCCACACCAGTAGTCAGCACACATCTAATCCACAACCTTTAAAACCAGGGCTGGGAACTTGGCCTTTATGCAACCAAATTGTAAAAATTTGGCCAGTTTCAAATACAGGGTTGATTGATTTAAATGAAGATTTGAATCAAGCAACTTCATTAAATCAAGCAACAAAAGTTGAAAAAACAAGTGTTGCAACCTCCTGGTTGGCGTTGCATTGAATGTGCGATTCACCACTAACAGGATGTGCGCAAAGAATAACACCCATATATATGTGTTGCAAACAAGCAATAATAGTGATCACGGCGTGTGATGTCTATTGTTGCTTTCTGCCACAAGTGTGAAGCTTTGCACACGTGCCACTCAGGCTTTCCGATCGCAACACAAGCAAAAATCTTAAGTGCAGTTTCAAAGCTTAGTATGATTTTTATGACATACTGAATAAAGATTCTATTAGGTTTTCACTTACATTAGTATAACAGGCAAAGAGTTCTTGTGACGACACAAGTTAAAAAGCAATTAAAGTTTTATCAGTCATAGCTTATGTCGCATATTATATGTCAACTAATTGCAAAAATAACATTGGGCTGGAATCACTTACCCTTGCAGTCTCAGAAGTCATAAATGTTAGAATGCCACAAGTTAGAACGTGTATATTGGCATAAAGTGAAACTTGCACCTACATTCTATCAAACATCTCCAGGCTGTTGACTGTAGACATAATAGTTATTGAACATATTTTTAATTCATAATAGCAGATATATTATTATTAAAGGTTTTTACCACCTTATGCATGTATGCCATGAGTGTCAATGGATTTGCTGAAGTACTTGTTTGAGTATTGTCATTTCAATAAATGTTTCATTTTGTATACTGTTACTGGTGGTATAAGCTGATTTGCAATAAGATATATTGTGTAAGCGCAAACAAAGTTTGCACGAAAGGTCAGCTGTTTCTTGTTGCTGTAGTTGAAGTTAACAAAGCACGAAAATACTATGTTAACACGTATAGAGCCGGCCTACGGTATATTCGTACTTTGATTTCGGCCTAAAAAACAACAATTTTCGGTTGACTTACCAACGCCCTAGCTCCTCCGATGATTGCGCTAGAGAGCTGTTCAATGGCTCAAACGGATCAGCCAGTCTAGTAGATTGCACTTGAAAAAAATTTTTGCCTGGGGGGTGTGGGTTTTCTGTGAGTGACGTCATAAGTAGAGGACTTTTAGGCCACCTTGGCCCACTTTGCCTGGCCCTAGGCGCCAACCGTTAGGTGGTAGTATTTTGCTGAAGTTTTTACTGGAAAC
>Ga0210059_1010040_pt1 | contig 14681 bp, 9 predicted proteins | sample Ectturendosymbi2_FD_188042 | JGI IMG/M metagenome (GOLD analysis project Ga0210059, IMG submission 188042) | Ecteinascidia turbinata endosymbiont from Florida, USA - Sample 2 (SPAdes) (version 2) | ecosystem: Host-associated > Tunicates > Ascidians > Unclassified | place: Key West, Florida...
GGGGCGCCCGACGAGACAACCTGTTTTGCAGGTTTTTTTCGGTGTCCCAGCGCCTTAATTTTATTTTTGCATGAAATTGTTTAATGTTTGTGCCAATAAACTCTCTCTCTCTCTCAGATATCGAATTAACACAATGCACATGTGGCTCGGCATGCAGTGAGCTGATAGCACGCCGATATTTTTGACGTAAATTCGGCAAGCCACAATTGCATGCCACAAAGGCGTAAAGGAACTGCGCAGCAGAAAAACAAAGAAACGCTTCGTAAGCCGGGAATAATTGGGTATAAATAAACGCATGGCCTAAAACCAATTCTGTAGATTCGGATTTTAACGTCATAAAGGCTGTAAAAGGCTTCAAGCAAAAATGTATTTCAACGTTTACTGAAGATATACCGGTAGCTGTTGCGTGCTCACAGCATACGCACAACAGAAACACACGAGTCATGCCGAAACCAAATGCGGAAATAGCTTATCGCAGGGTTTTCCGTCTCAGGTCGCGTGCTTTCGGTGTGTAAGTATAGTTCGGCCTTAGTTTGTTCAACGCCTTTCCCACTTCAGTACTTAAGCAGAACTGAAAAACTATACTCAGCACCAGGGGCGGCTCGTCTGGACCGGCTGCCGGGCTGCAGCCCTCCCTGAAAAATGTAAGGCAAAAGATTCCGCCAAACTCGCCTCAAACTTGGATTTAGTTACGAAAATTTCACAGCACAATCATTTTCGGCACTTCCGGCACCGTTTTGGCTCAACGTTTCCTAGGAATCCAACAAAACCAATGTTTCCCTGTTTTCCAACCACGCCGCTTATGCAATGACGTTTTCAGCACACTTGCCGATGAATTTGGCGATTTCTGGGCTGTCTTCGGAACAGCCCTAAAGGAAAGAAACCAAACAACTGGCTACAAAAAACATGGTGGTATATCCGCCTATCGCAAAGCGTTTTTGATATTTTGACGATGAATTTTTTAAGAAAAAACGGAGGAAATATGATCTTGACTGTTTTTACTACCTGAATTTCTTGGATATTGAATTTTATAATGAAGTTTAACAATGCTTTTACTAGTACTTTGGCGATATTGGCGGCATTGGATTCAAATCTGGTCGCCAATCTCGGGCTGCGAAAATACAGCCCTTCGTTTATCTGCACCAGTGCAACTTGCAACAATTAATAGGCTAAGCTGATGGGATTTCTAGGGTTGGCGTTTGAAGATGTACGGCAGTAGTTGGTGGATCTCATTCTTAGACAACAAAAGATGTGACTGGTTTAAAACATTGAAATATGAAAATTTTGAAGCATGAGAAATCTGGCAAGCCTATGACAAGCATTCAAGTAGACCTTTAATTTTTTGGTGAGGTGAACATTGCAGCTGTAACTGATGCAGGATACAAACTTTTACTGGAGAACCATAACAATCCAGTTAAAAAAACAAGAAATTTTGTGTAAAATAATAAACTGTTCGAAATTTTTTGAAAAATTGAAACTTCATTTGAAAGAACATGATTAAAGTACCAGCTCAAAGAAAGTGGCTCAAGCCTGGGTCTGCTGCCATGACACGCTTTGAATAAAATGCTAAACTTTGTCATGCTAACAATAGGGCCTTAGTAGTCGAGCGGAATGTTCCAAGTTAAGAATGCGAGTGGTGCTTGGTTCGACTCTCGCTTCTGCAGCTTTGATGGCAGTGGACTTGGTTATGCGTCATACTTTTGATGGAACCGGTTTCATTCTTTTGTGTTCGTGTTTACGCTTTAGGGTTTGTGAAAATTTTTTGTGTATGAATAAGGACAACTGAAAATTACGAGTTTGCTAAGATTAGGACTGCTGGAGTGACTGGAAACGCCACTAATTATGAAAACAGCTAGGGCGACATTCCCATATGTTCGACCAGAGATGAAATTTCGCAGCCCTCCCGGCCAATTTCACCACGAGCCGCCACTGCTCAGCACCCACAGTTAGTTTATGTTTCAATAAAAGTTCAAATATATTCGCCGTTTACCTTGAGCTCTCGGCTCAGCTGAGCTCAGCCAGAGCGGGATAAACTGTGTGAAGAAAGATCGTAAATCACCAAATGCAGTGATCGGCAAACATTCGTTGTGATGATGACTCAAACCACCCTTTCGGTCGTAATTAAAGTCCATGCTTATTTTTTAAAGCCTTATTTGAAACTTATGCTGTATTCAGTCACCTGTTACATAACAATGCCAATGTCATAAACCGTATACTGACAAAAACAATGTTTTGTTAATGTCAAACAATCAATGTTCCATAGTTGTTACATAACCTATGTTTCAGATCAGCGCTCTTCAACCGGTGTGCACGGTGCACCATAGGGTGCACCAAAATATGCGAGGGGTGCACCACTAAGAGAAATTCAATCACACACATCGACATCATGGATGAGGGGGTATATTGAAAAGGAGATTATTAACATGCAACAACAAAAAAGCTATTAAATATTATTTCCTTGATTTTGTTGTGTGATTTAGGTAATATTGCATTGTAGTAGTCTCTTTCTAGGATGATTTTCATATCGCTATTCACCTCGGTTTATCTTTTAAATTAATAGGGTGCATGAGTTCATGAAAACATCTTTAAGGGTGCACCATAACAAAAAAGGTTGAAGAGCACTGTTTTAGATCACGCAATCAACGTTGAACTGTAGCTCTTACATACCACACGGCCCACAACAGAAAGTGTTGCACGGCCCAATAAGAAGTTCTAAGCGGCCTATAATTGGGCCCAAGCTCACAGTTTGCCGACCAGTAACGTGATGTTTGGTGATGATATATGGGTGTGTTAATGTTTGGTGATGATATGTGTCCCAGTCTCAGTGGTCTTCAAATCCTTCTGATAGGATTTGATTTGTTGCGAGTTTGCTGGTGGACACGAAATCATCTGTAACTGCAACAAAACTGTCGGTGTAGTTTTTTCCCTAAAAAATATAGATAGCCTGTAACACCAAATTTTCTCAGAATGTTGCAAATATTAAATTTGCCAAATGAGTCTCACGTGTCATTTTACTTCAGGCCTCACTAAAGATGACCATGACATTCAGAAGCAACTGTAATCGTTTCGTTGTGCAGAAACAAGCTCAGAACAACTTTTACTCAGTGCTCAACTGCAGTTAAAATTACTCTGTTTTGTCCCTATTGCATGCCTGCCATTTACGAAAAATACAGTCTGACAATAAACGACTCTGCATTGCCTATAACGTCTGTCGAATTTTACATTAAACCCCAGGAAAGTAGGTTGAGTGTTAGTCAATATCAAGTTGCCTATTTCGTCAGAACATTTAAGGCCTTGATTAAAAAAACAATTTGTAATGTTTTGTTCAACGATGTGAATTTTCATATTACTTTTTTATCCGCTCACTCCAGTTGTTTGATGCTTTCAACAAATCTCCATTTTTCTCCCATTATGTAACACTGCTGTATGACGATGACGAAATGCAGTCGTTGGTAGTGCATTGTTAAGCGTTTGTTCCTCTACAGTACTGCCTGTGGCGCAACTGTCAGGGGGGGAAGAGGGGTGAATCGATCAACCTGGCAAGCTATATGCAAAAGCCGGGCCCCCACTTAGCTCATATTTTGATTTTGGTATTCCTTTGGTTTTCAGTAAGATGTTTTTTTGTGTTTTCGGAGTATTTTCCGGTGATGCAGGATTTTACTATAGTCATGCACATCGGGATCCACCATCATTTCTCAAGTTTCTGAGTGTTGCCTAGTTGGCCCCCTACAGTGGCCAGCGGGGACCTTTCAGTTAAGTTTTGTCCCCGGCTCAAACCTCTGGTTACGCCACTGCCTTTGCGCACTGCTCTGCAATGTGTTCCGTCTCAAGATTTCTATATGTTTGTAGTCTTTTAGTAACCCCTATGATATCGAACACGTGTCTGAGCTAAGCACGTAAATTGAAAATGAAATAAATACAATAATCACTGCATTTGCTTTACAGCCTTGGTGGGCTAAATTCCGATACGAGTAAACACGCGCAGTGCGTGGCTCATGCTGCTGATCTCAACCAAGCGTACATAACCGAAGCCTTCAACAGTTCAAACACAAGCAGTGACATTTGTTCGCATGAAATCAAGCTACTAGCTGTACTGTAAAAATTCGGCAGGCGTCTCTAAAATTAACTGCTAACGTGTATCACACTGCCTGCTAATGATTCAGTGAAGCCGACGTCTCAACGCCACCTAACGGAAGACCGAACTTGCGCACAGTTGTGTTGTCGGGATTTCAGCAGCATTTGACAATTTAGTGTGCGTTTCATGTCCTTATTGTAACATTCAAGTCTCTACCGCGTGTCCAACATTGACATTCGAGTCTTTATCGCATGTTGAAGTCGTGCTCTGCATTTCGATGCAATTCAAATTTAGTTTTGCCTGTTCAACATTTCACGCCAACTCTGCTTTCGCAAATTTAAAAAAATATGTTGACGTCGTAATCACTGAAAATAAACTTAACCCAAACATCACAACCCTTTAACAAAACCACCCTTCAGCGCAAGGCGTCTGCGGGAAGCTCGGTTACGACTACTATTTCAAAAAAGCGCACAAGTGGACGGCCTTGGCCTTGACGTGGCAAAATCATTACTGACACCCCAAAGTCGAATTGAAAATCCTTCGTAAATAACTCGCGCTCAGTTCCCTTTTTCAGTGAAATGTTCAAACAAATAGCCCGAAATATTTGAAGCAGGCCCCACGAGAGGGGGTTGCAGCCGGTGCGCCGCACAAGGGCCCGATCCACTCTAGGAGCAATGGCGATTCTGGAATTAAAGAAGTGGGGGCCAATGCGGCGCCAAGGAAAAAGTAGAAGAGGAAATAATAAACGTCCATCCTGCTTGATGATTTTCCTTTGTTTTGAAGATTAATTTGCTATGAATATACCTATCAGACCCAATATAGGCTTGTGAATATCGTTAATTATGACCCAGCGTGATTATTCACTAGAGACATCTAAACCCTTCGAAATCATAGTTTAAAATATTGCTTGCATCTCTCTCGGCCTGCATCTCTCTTACGCCAAACCGTGTCCCTCGGCATCAATCCTTTCAAACGGCAATGTCTTACTTGATGTTCATTTTTCCACTGACAAAACCGCACCAACGCATGACCGACAGCCAATGCAAAACACCGATCAAAGGCAGTTTTGCAAATGTTCTTTTGCATAACACACCCTATTGATGTTTAACAGCACCACTAATAAGAATCCAGGCGTTTGCCCTTCGTGAGTGATGGTGAGAATCGCGAAGTTTATGCTTCAGCACAATTTCGTATTTCTTTGAAATCGTGAAAAGTCGTCATAGAAACGAGTTGCGTGGGACCTCAAAGCGAGGGGCCAATAGCCATGGCCTCATTGGCCTATGAGGATATCCGTCTTTGCTTGTTTATTTTAAATTAGCAAATATTAACTCTTCCGTAGGATCGTTCCATTTTAAATGCGTAAGTTTTTTAAGCAACTATTTTGTGTGAAATTTTGAAAAAAGGAACCGAGTATAGAATTTGAAAAAGTCACTAGCTATGTAAGCAAAATTCTGGTTCGCACGAAAGTCTATGTCAGTGACAGAAAAATTGATTTTACAAATAAACGCTTTTGTTCTTATCCCTTATCAGAAGTGCCATGGTTTATTCACCGCCATCGGCAACAAGAGAACAGGAACAAATTATTTTGTGGGGAGTGCAGGGCCGCCTCTAAGCGTACTACCTGCATCAGGTGGGTCCAAACCTTCTTGAGTGAAGGCCACAGCTGTTTAGCAGGTTGCTTCTCGGATCAGTGTTTTATATCACGATAAGTGGTGTATTTGAATTGTAGGCTTAAGTTCATGTAAGCTGCACACACGAACGAAATGGAAAATAATGAAGCTACGGCAACAAAACATCGCAGCAAACAATGTTCTTATTGCCCAAGTGAAACAGGGCCATAGGCGTAGCCAGGGGGGCAAAGGGGCCATGGCCCACCCAAAATTTTTAGATAATATGGTCATTTTATGCTTTGAGAGGCATTTTTCCAAACAAAATAGTGTTATTCGCTTACAATCAAACATTTTAGCCCCCCAAAATTTCCGCCACTGAACAGGGCCGAAACCAGCTGATTTTTTCGGGAGAGAATGATTGTAACTTGTCGTTGTGCTATTTTCGGGGGGGAACAAATTGATTGTAACTTGATGTTGAGCCTAACAACTAAACACTATTTTGAGCCTAACAACTAAACACTAACATGTTTTCGAAAATATCGGGGGACAATTGCCCGGGGCCTGCCAAGTGACATGATGAGTAATGAGACTACAAGAAAATTTAGTGTTTTTCTTGCCGTTGCCATTATCAGAAGCAGATAAATTAAAATAATAGCATCTGCGCTTTAAAAAGTCTAATATAAGCTACTTAACTTTCACCTTTGATTAAAATGTACAAGTTGTGTAGGATGCAGCAAACCACGCGTACAAAAGGTAAAACTAAAAATCCATTGAGCTAGTTTTTCCTTTATATGTTCCATCAATGGCTTATAAAAGGTGGAGATCACATACGTAACAAGGCACACTTGCATTCAATCCTATTTAACCATGACTGAAGACAACTTCATAGAAAAATGTCACTTGGTTCGAATTTTATATCGGTAGTGCAAATTTTGGGGCGCAGAGAGGAGAAGAAAAATGTGTTGGACATTGTTAAAAACTATTGGGAAAAGTTTAAAAAATTTGGGCCCTCACAGAAAATTCTTCGCCCCCTCTGGTGTGCCAAGCTGATTACGGGCCTGGAAATCGCCCTCCATAAAATTACTGGCTGGATCCACCCCTGCCCAATGTAGACACATTTTTCCAAGTTGAACTCACGAGAACCTGTTCTAATTGGTTTAACTAACATATAGAATTGTAGAGCTTCAGCAAGGAATCTCTGTTTGCGGGCAATCTAGTTGGAAACAATCAAACGCAGGATGCAATACTGACAATCTTGCTTTTCTTCGGAATTCTGCAGTGTCTGTCGGTCTTGCGTTGTGGCGAGCTTTTTGTCAATGGATGATCGAACATGAAAGAAGTGCTGTTCTTTCTTTTTCATTCTTCTCCTGTAAGCACTTTCATACAGACGGCCTGCATCTCTCTCGCACCCAGCCATGTTACTCAGTATCAAGCCTTTCACACAACTCTTTCTTACTTGATGTTCAATCTTTCACTGACGACAAGCTCGCCACAAGGCAAGATCGTCAGATGCTGTAGAACTCCGATGAAAAGCAGGATTGCCATTCTTATATTGCGTAGCAAACAATATTATCGTGTTGCTACTGTACGATAAGAGTCTAGACCAGGGATGTCAAACTCATTTTCACTGAGGGACATATCAGATAGTTGCTTTAAAAGGCCAGTTGTAACTGTATGGTTGCCCTCAAACGGTCAGTTTTAACAGAATTAACCACGATCATCTACACCAGTGATATTCAACGTAGACGAAATCGCCCCCCAGGGGGCGATTTTGTGATTTACCAGATTTAAGTGGCGATTTCAGTTTCCAGGGGGGCGATTTCTGTAGGTTAGGGTGTACTAAAATTCTTAATTTATTCCAAAAATAAAAACTAGATTTGCCACTTTAGAACCAATTCATTTGATGCACTTTCGACACCATGTTTCGTAAAAAAGGTCATAAAACACAAGATATAGGACTGATGGTACAAATATCAAACTAGTATTGTCCTGTGTAACGCATTACTACATTGTCTATCCAAGGCCACGGAGAGTGTTCCTGATTCGGAGCTAAAGTCCGCGGTTCTGACGAGTTTTCAGGTATCTTGCTAAGCCTAATGTTTAAAATAAGATAAAGTAGTGGAGAAACTGTTGCAATAAGTAGTTTGGTAGTTTGTCGACCTAGTCCAGCTATGTTCAACCCAAATGGCTTACTGAGCCAAAAATTATGTCGCTATCTTAACCAGGTGCCGCACATTGAATGACATATTAACACTTGAGGCCCACAGAGTGAATAGCATACTTTGATCTCAGCAAACTAAATTTCCTTTAAGCCAATGTACTGAAATCGTTCCAATCCTAACTGTAATGGTAACAGACGCGATAAAGCGGCTCTGGGGACCACCTGCATCAAAAATGTAAAATTCAAGATTATCGAAATAAGGACAGGTTGTCAGTATGAAGGATACTTTTACTACAACGAAAACCTAATGGGCCACACAAAACCTTTGACTGGGCTGCTGGTTGGATATAGCTGACCTAGTCGTTGCATGAGCAGCGTCAAAGAGGCCACATCAAGCAATAACATTTGCAAGTCTCTCGGCGTGTCAACATGTGCGGAATTTTGAACTTTTCTTGTATACAAGAGTATGGATTAGTTTGTTTTATGATACTTATATTGGTTAAATTCGTATACATGCACTTGTATGCACTGATTCGTTTTATTGTATTTATGTTGGTTCAAAGCAGGGGTGTTGTGAAAAAATCGACCCAAAAAAACCCACCCGGGTTATTTTAAAAAAACCCACTTAAAAAAAGACAATAAAACCCACCAAATACCCACTTTTTATTTTTTATTTGAAAAAATCTACTAAGAAGTAAAAAATAACATAAGCAGGACACTTGCACAGTTAACTTTAACTTTTTTAATCAAACAAAACGAGCAGCAATGAAATTTGAAGGATTTGAAAAAAAATTGAACAGTTTGTAATGGTTATCTTTGTCAGCTCTGCGCAATTAATATATTTTAACCAATATTTCTGCTTTATGTGCATCTATCAACTTTTTCGGGTTTTGGACCATACCAAATCATATGTTGAAAAACACACTCTAAAAATCAGGGGTCACCATTATGGTGCCCATGGGCACCAGGTCGCCCGCAAGGACCAAGCAGGTTGTCCGCAGGCATAGGCGTAGCCAAATGGCATGGCCCTCAAAATTTTAGCATTTGTCGTTTTGCGCTTTGAGAGGTGTTATCCTAAACAAAATACTGTTACTCGCTGAAAGTCAAAATATTTGGCTCAAAAAAGAATTTCAGGCTGGCTACGCTACTGCCCTCGGGCCTGCTCTAAAAATAACATTAGCATGATAAGTGTCTTCACATTGCGGAATATCTTAATCGTTAATACTAAAATAATTAAAGGTAAAATGAGCAACATTTTTATTTCAGGAGCGTGCATCAAACTTGTAGCTCTTTGCATTAATCGGCACGTAAGAAGTAGCTCTCAGCTTCAAGAAGGTAGGTGATCCCTGCTGTAGATGCTGAACTAGCAGGGCATGCCGATAAACTTGACATGAAACTGCAGAGTTTGTGTGCAAATGGTTTTTCTTTGTTTGCTGTGCGCATTTTTGCCAAACACTACTTTGGAGTGAATTGACCAAAAATTTGCAAAAACAAAGATGGAGTACATTTCTTTACCCTCAGATTTGAATAGCATAATAGGTACAACAAGTTATTATTGTGTAATTCTGAAAATAATGATATTTCATGATGCAATAAAAACAATTAAGAATAAGGTTTTTCCATTTTCCAAGAAAAAAATAACAAAACTTTGTTTCTTTTTTAAAAAAACAGAAAAACCCGTTTTTTTAAAAAAACAGAAACAGGTGGGTTTTTTTTTTTTTTGAAAAAACCCTGGTTTTTCTCAACCCTGGTTGAAAGCAACCAGCACTGATATAGCAATCGGAAAATACCCAATCGACCGAACTCCATTTCTCTTAAAGACGAAAAACGTCAGTTTCTTTGAAGATACTAAAACAGTGGTTCCCAAACTTTTTCGAGCCGTTACCTAAATCGAGGTAGCGCTTAAGTCTTATTACCGGCAATATTTCGCAGTGATCGCTCATAATATAGAACAAAATTGTGGTTTTAGTTCCGGATTACCCCCCGAAGAATCGCATATTACCCCTGGGGGTAATTTAGCCCCAGTTTGGGAACCACTGTACTGAAAGGTCCAACAATCATACATTGCTACCACTGAATCATCGCATCAACTTGCGCTGCGATTAAGAACATTAATAAAAAGTTGTGATTAAGTTTAGCCTACTTATTTCTCCCCGTGAATTGAGACAAATCCACCGAACCGTATATGTTATTAGTAGCAAAATTGACTTGAAACAAGACTTGATATAGTGTCCGGTAGAGCATGGCCAAAATATTTTTTCATAGGCAAAACAGTCATAGTCCATTATCATGTGCTTTATAAACTTTGGTTCGTAACTTGAGTAAAACAGTGGAACCAAGTGTTAAATGACTGTTATGAGACGATATACGTAGCCATTGATGGCTAGACAAAATTAATACAATTAGCCGTAAGTTGTAAAACGTGCTTATCATGTTTTTCAGTCAGTTCGAGTGTTTTACTGTGCTTGTAGATATTGCTGTAGGCTACTGTGTTTATCTACCTAATGACACAGTATGTCAGTAGAGTAGACTAAGAAAAAGATAACTTATACTCAGGGGGGTAGTGGGGCGGGAATGCGTGGGAACGGTGTTCCCACACCTTTTTCACGTTTTGCTTCAAAATGAGTTTGAAGCTGTTTTGAAATGACTAAATTTTTGGATGCGTTCCCACAGCTTTTTCGTTAGCACTACTTCCCTGCTTATACAAGCAAGTCCAACCACCCCCATCTTGGCTGAACTAAAAATTCCAAACAATCGTTTCCGCCATCTGTAGTTTGAGGTTTGCTGAAAAGACTTTCTGTTGCGGAAATGATGCCAAAAGTTGGATTGCGTAGAAAGTGACTGAGTGAAGTGTTTTGCCACTTAACTAACATAAGCGAATGCGATTCCACATCCAGGAACTTTTCATCGACTACCAAAGCTATGATGAAGCCTGTGCCATATTTTATTATCACGGATGGTCATACGTTTCGATCAAGTGCAGTGAGCGTTTTACGGAAGTTTTGGGGAAAGTTAAGCTAATGTTATTACTGCAGATTCCCACGAAATATGTTGCTGAACAAGTTTCAACCGAGTACTGCGCATGCGTAATCAATACCGCAGTCGTCTTGGCATGAACAACACCGGTGGAAACGCCATACGACTGAAGCTGACCAATTTGCAACCTGCATTAAAAACTTGCAGATAAAAGCCCGGGGCAAGGTTCGCAGTAGTTGGAACTAGGACTGTGAAGCCGAAACTCAAATTTCGGGCTCCGGCTCCAGGCATCCAAAATTTTTCGCTCTGGCTCCAAAACGATTTGGTCCATCAAACACGAAAAACCATTGCATTATTTGCACAATTGTTTTGCTATACAAAATACGTCTGTTGAATGGGAACTTAAAGTTCAAGCTTCTGCTCCGGGCTACGGCTCCACAGCCCTGGTTGGAACGAGCTGGTTTTTGGAAATGAATAACACCGTTTCTACAAATGCAATAGCATTTGTTTGCTTTCTTCGTTTTTTTGTGATAACTAAAGTGCCCTTTTATTTCATTAGCATTGAAACATTTTCAAATTAAACTAAAATTTTTCCAGCACTAAAATCATAAGTGGGGGGTGATTTTGAAGCAAAGTTCCTGTAGGGGGACCATTGAACAAAAAATGTTGAAGACCACCCATCTACACTAATGCTTAAACAACGTCGCTGTGACGTAATAATGGTTATGTTGCCGTGAAAGGAAATAACTTTTAGAGACGTTAGGTCAACAAGATGAGAGACGTTAGGTCGTTAGGTCAGCAAGACGTTAGGTCAGCAAGATGAGAGACGTTAGGTCAGCAATATGACTAAAATAGCAAAGTTATAACATGGCAGAGAACGTCCGTTGCGGTTGCCTTTATAAACAGGTATAAACCAATACAGTTCCAAACAAATAAGTAGGCTTAGACTTAAAATTGAAGCTTAGCGGGACACATAAGAAGACCTGGCTGGTCACATTTGGCCCGCGGGCCACCAGTTTGAGGCATGTGGTCTAGACATTTGCATTTTCGCTCGTTTCAAGGTAAATTGTGAAGTTATGCCTCTGCGCAGTTTCCCGAACTTTAACTTAATAATGAGTCGTCATAGGAAGGAGTTGCGCGGAACGCCAAAAGCGCGGGACCCTAGACCATGGCCTATTTGGCCTATGCGTAAATCCGTCACTGTCTGCAAGTAAAAATCACAAAATCACTTTGGGTAGAGCAAAGTTTGGTGGAAGACAAAAAAATTAGGGAGACACTGCACACGAATACCTCCCGTCAAGCCTTTTTCGTAGCTCTTTCTTACTTGATGTTCAATCTTTCACTGACAAAAAGCTCGCCACAACGCAAGACCGCCAGATACTGCAGAACCCCGATGAAAAGCAGGATTGTCATTCTTATATTGCGTAGCAAACAATATTATCGTGTTGTTACTGTACTGATAAGAGTCTAGACCAGGGATGTCAAATTCATTTTCAATGAGGGACATATCAGCATTATAGTTGCCTCAAAGAGCAAGTTTTAACTGTATGGTTGCCTCAAACGGTCAGTTTTAACAGAATTAACCACGATCATCTACACCAGTGGTCTTCAACATTTTTTGTTCAATCAATCGCCCCCCTACAGGAACTTTACTTAAAAATCGCCCCCCACTTATGATTTATGTGTTGGCAAATATATTATTTCAATTTGGAAATATTTCAATGCTAATGGCATACAGGGACAGCTTAGTTAGCACGAAGAACGAACAAACAAAACGAATGCAATTGCATTTGTAGAAACAATGTTATTCATTTCCAAAAGCAGTTGGTTTCAAGCAGGGCTGTGGAGCCGGAGCCAAAAAAATTTGAATGGTGGGGCCGGAGCCTGACATTTGAGTTCCCGTTCAACAGACACGGTTTGTGGAGCAAGCCAATTGTACAAATAAAACAATGATTTTCAGTTTTTATTGGACCAAATCGTTCTGAAGCCGGTGCCAAAATTTTTAGAGGTTGGATCCAGAGCAAAAAATTTTGGATACCTGGAGCTGGAGCCGGAACCACAACCGTGGTTCCACTTCCAACTACTGCGAATCTTGCCCAGCGGGCTTTTTATCTGCTAGTTTTTTTAAGCAGGTTGCAAATTGGTCAGCTTCAGTCGTATGACGTTTCCACTAGTCTATGCTAATGTCAAGACGATTGCGGAATTTATTACGCATGTGCAGTACGTGGTTGAAACTGGTGCAGCAACATATTTCGTGGGAAACCTCAACAGTGATATTAACTTAACTTTCCCCAAAAATTCCGGAAAACGCTCACTGCACTTGAACATAACGTCTGAACATCCGTGTTAATAAATATGGTACAGGTTTCATAATCCCCTGGTAGTCGATGAAAAGTTCCTGGATGTGGAATCGCATTCACTTATGTTGGTTAACTGGCAAAACACTTCACCCAGTCACTTTCTACTCAATCCAACTTTTGGCGTCATTTCCACAACAGAAAGACTTTTTAGCAAACCTCAAACCACAGATGGCGGAAACTATTGTTTGGAATTTTTAGTTCAGCTAAGATGGGGATGTTTGCACTTTCTTGCCAGTACAAGTTATCCCTTTCCTAGCCTACTAGTCAGATGAACACAGTACAGCTATATCTGCAAGCACAGGAAAACACTCGAACTGATTGAAAAGCATGATAAGCACGTTTTACAACTTACAGCCAACTGTATTAATTTTGCTAGCCATCAATGGCTACCTAAATCGTCTCATGACAGTCATTTTTCACATATTTTTTTAATAGAAGACACTTGGTTCCACTGTTTTACTCAAGTTACGAACCGGAGTTTATAAAACACGTGATAACGGACTATGACGTGTTTTGCCTAAGAAAAAAATGTTTTGTGCTCTATCGAAAACTATATGAAGTTTTGTTTCAAGGCAATATTACTAATATTAATACATACAGTTGGGGGATTTGTGTCAGCTCACGGGGAGAAATAATTAGCCTAAACTTAATCACAGCTTTTTATTAATGTTCTCAATCGCAGCGAAAGTTGTGATGATTCAGTGGTAGCAATGTTATGATCGTTGGACCATTTTTAGTATCTTCAAAGAAACTGACGTTTTTTGTCTTTAAGAAATGGTGTTCGGCAGATCAGGTATTTCCCGATAGCTCTATCAGTGTCGGTTGCTTTCAGTCAACATAAGTATAATGAAACGAAATAATGCATACTATTGCATACGAGAAAAGTCCAAAAATCCGCTCGTGTTGACATGCCTAAAGACTTGCAAATGTTATTGCTTGATGTCCCTTTTTGACGCTGCCTATGCAACGACTAGATCAACAAACTACCAAACTACTTATTGCAACAGTTTCTCCACTATTTTATCTTATTTTAAACATCAGGCTTATCAATATACCTGAAAATTCGTCAGAACCGCAGTGCTTGGCTCCAAACCAATAGCACTCTCCGTGACCTTGGATAGTTAATCCAGAAATGGTTACACAGGACAATGTTAGTTTGATTGTTATATCATCAGTGCTATATCTTGTGTTTTATAACCTTTTTTACGAAACATGGAGTCGAAAGTGCATCAAACGAATTGGTTCCGAAGTGACAAACCTAGTTTTTATTTTTGGAACCAATGCAGAATTTTTGTATATTCTTACCTGCAAAAACCGCGCCCTGGAAACTGAAATCGCCCCCCAAAATCTGGTAAATCACAAAATCGCCCCCTGGGGGCGATTTCGCCCACGTTGAATATCACTGATCTACACTAATGCTTAAACAACGTCGCTGTGACGTAATAATGGTTATGTTGCCGTGAAAGGAGCCTTAAAACTGAATAACTTTCAGAGACGTT
>Ga0210059_1010041_pt1 | contig 14679 bp, 8 predicted proteins | sample Ectturendosymbi2_FD_188042 | JGI IMG/M metagenome (GOLD analysis project Ga0210059, IMG submission 188042) | Ecteinascidia turbinata endosymbiont from Florida, USA - Sample 2 (SPAdes) (version 2) | ecosystem: Host-associated > Tunicates > Ascidians > Unclassified | place: Key West, Florida...
AAAACTGCCAAAAACTTGTGGAATCGATGCCAAGACGAGTCACGGAGTTGATAAAGAATAAAGGCGGTCATATTTCCTATTAAAACTGGATATTGCTGTATTTACCTTGAAATAAACTAAAAAACTTGAATTTTTTGTGTTTTTTTGTAGTGAGTCAATTAATTTGCACAATACTGTATATTGTCATTTAATCAATGGTTTAATATAACATTTTAGAAATGCCTACGTGTAGAAATGTAATGTCCAACAATGTGTATAATTTAAATCAAGCTATTTCAGAAAACGTATATGATTACGTGAACTCGGAATATTGTACATTGGAATCATTGAAGTTCAAAAGTAAAATTAATTTTCTCTGCTTCACGTTAACGTAAGAATCCTAACAAAAAATTTGGAAAATCTGGAGGATCTTCTTGCGGGCATTAGATCGTTGCCTGACATAATTGCAATAACAAAGACTAGATTAAAGAATTCGATTAATTTTGGTTTCCGTTTGCGGGGATACTCTATTGAATATCATGATTCCCCAACTAACGCTGGAGGCAGGGACCGAGTTTATGGGGGGACATGTCCCCCCCAACTTTTGTACAGGGGGACATATTATCTTTTGTCCCCCCAAATATTTTGTGATAAAAAGTAATGTAGTTGTGCAAATTTCATGTTAGTTTACTGTTGGAAACGTTTCCCCAGCATAAAACCAGGGAATAAATGAGAAAAATGCACATTATCACTGGATTATCTGTAGACACAGTGTACAGATTTCCTAGGTAAACTGAATTGTTATGACTGTTGGAAATTGTGTTGGTTAATTTGAATTACCGAATCGATGTGCACACAAACTTCGCTCAATCACCAATTCCTGCGCTGGTCTGTAGCCTGCAATCAGAATACGGTTGCCACAAGGGGCGCGTAGCCAGGGAGGGCAACGGGGAAATGCCACCCCCGATTTTAAAGTTTGCAGGTTAATAAAATATTTGAAATATAAGCCAAAGAAATGCTTCAGTGCAAATCAACGAAACTGCCTCAAGGAACCCATCCTACCTCAGCTTTTAGTCGAATAGAAACTTGTATCTGACCTTTTGTAATCATCAATGAACACAGGTAAAAACAATTGGAGTAACGCTTTTCGCAGCTTTGTTTGGCGCACCAGTTTGCTGCATCCCACCTAAAGCTTCATTTCAAGACCATCACAAATTTCTCTCTGATAACCGTGGGTGTTACAATACAACCTATCCTTGTTTCCAGTGCCAGCGTAGCCTTAAATCAACATCGCAGATTTTCGTTTTTGCACAATTTTTAACTTACATGCGTGAATATGGCGTTGAGATAAATTTGATGTCTTGAAGCTCAAACTTTGGCTAAGAAGCGATTCAGTTTCAAAGTCTTCTTCATTGCGCCATAGTCACTGTTTAGCAACAATGGCATTCATTCTAGATATTTATTTGCGATAACATGTATTGTGACGGTTCAATCACAATTGTGTGGAGTCTTAACGATTTCATCATTGATTTCCCTTTACCTTGCCGGCAAGTAAAATATCAGTCTTTTCAAGATATTAGGCTCCGACCTTCTGTTCATAAGCTCAGTATTTTAACTTTCATCTGATGTTAATTGCCACCCTATCCTACAGTAAATTATTTGAAATCATTTAACTGTAACAAGAATCAGCATCAAAATCTAACGTAAGTAGCAAGATGCTTTTTATTTTGCAAGTGCTGAGGGAATTGACACTGCCATTACTTACAGATACTGAGATATCTTGAGCAAGAGTGGATATTAAAATTGAGGGGCAAGCTCTCATAAAGGGGCTCCAAAACATCGCCATTGCGAAAGGTAGATTGGGGATTACGTGGATAAAAAGTTAAATTTATTTCACATTTCAATTTATGAACTAAATCCAAGAGCATATGATACATACGAAAGGAACAAAAATTTGTAAAGTTTTGCAGCTACATAATTGAAAGCTGCCTCCTATGGCACATTTTCCCATACGTTTTGCTTAATTTTGAAAAACATGACTTGCTACAGAGCTTCTTTAAATGTGGCTCTAGAGTGGCACATAACATTTTAAACTAAACATTGGTGCAAAGCTCTCAAGGGGGGCACGGTATCTCTGAAAAAGGGGGGCCCTAGGTGACTGCCTCGTTATCTTTCCCAAATATCCACCCCTGAGCTTGCAATCTCTCTTGTTGGCAAAGCACATGTGACTAAAATGAAACTAAATTTGAATGTTTTCCCATTAGGGCTTCAAATTCCGCAGACACGTTATTGTATTTTCGAGAAGCCCGTGATTTGTACAAATTTAATCACGTGCGGTGCTAAGCTATCTTTACATGCAGCTGAGCGTGGTCAATGAGTTTTGCAATATTGTGGTTACGATTGTGTTTACAGTTTAACTCCATCTCACGTTTCGATGAAGTCAGTTCAATTTAGCAAAGTCTCATCAAACAATTGTGGTGAATGTATGATTACTTTGTCGTTGCCACGAAGTGGCGCCTGCAATCTTGCAATCCTTAATTGTGCCCCTGTGTTCGCCCCGCGGCTGGTGCGTTGTGCTTGCGGTCTCGTAATGCAATACTGCAAAGTGTTCTTTTAGTGCAGTTTGCCCGCCCTGGGAAGCATTTGATCAGTTACGCTGTTGTGTTTATTTCAGAGTTTCATTGCTCGCTTGTTCAGCTCCATGATTGAGCGGTGTCCTTAGTGAATTAAAGCCTGGCTTTCTGCAGATAGTGTTTAGTAGAATTCGCAGGCGAGTGCACGACAACAATATAAACGAAGTAAGTTTGAAGTAACTGCGAAGGTTTTACGGAAGAGGTTGAATATAGCCAAAAGATCTTACGGATTATCAAAAATCTACACATTTTTCGAACGCGTTGAAAGACTCTAGCGTTTACGGTTATCAATTTCATACGTGAATTAATCGCTCAAAAATTACAAGACAACGGGATCCATTCTATATATGGATTCTATTGAAAGAAGAGCTAATGATGCGTACTTCGTAGGCGAAATACATACTCTGTAAGGTCTTAGTGTCTGATTCTTTTCTGAGAAAGGATTTCTTTTCCGTAGACAACGGGATCCAATTCTTATACGCGCGAACATTTTGTAAGAAGGCTTACTTCGGAAGTCAGTAGCTCAGAGCAAAGTCGCTGCTCGGCTTCGGTTGAACATGCTGTGTTGTTGCACATCCGAAGCGTGTAAATAGAGTATAACAAGCGCAGTCGTAATGGCGGCCGCGATGATTTCTTGCTCAAGTGCAATACTGGGCATTGAGAGGTTTTACTGGGCATTGAGAGGTTTACTAGAGCTTATATAAGACAGGTTTATAGCAAATAATGACATTTATCCAAGTAGAAGCTTGGAACGTCACTATCAAAACTTTTAAAACTTGTCAATTCAATGAAAGCAGACTTTTTATTTGTCGGATTAAATCTGAATACAATTGTTCAGAAGAAAACGCCAGAAACATGCACGTTTCATGGATGATGCTTTGAAAGCAAGGACCATTAGAAATATTTAAATTTTGAAACTCGGTTATTGTTTGCCCCAGACCTAATAAAATTCTGGCTACGCGCCTGGTTGCATTACTAGTATTACCAAACGATCTTGTGGTTAGTTTTTTATTTGATCTTATGTGGTGAATGTTAGTAGCAGTACATTTTATTCATCGGAACTGACGAAATTTGAATTACTACTTGCCACAATTGTTGAGCATGATTGTGTCTATTTAAGCCCAACTCTCAGAATTAATGTGTTTATATTAAATACTAAGTGCTAGAGATCTAGATATAGCACCGTTGTGTACTTGTATATATATACTACAAGTTGCTATACCACAACCATAGGCGTAACCAGGGGGGGGCATGGTCACCAAAATATACAGTATTAATGCACCCACCATTTTGCCAATTTTACAAAAAAGGTCGTACTACGGTTGAGTGAACATGGTGACGTCATCGAAACGGAAACAGTAAGGATTGTCTCCCCTAAAGTTTTTAAGCAAACTCGGTCCGTGGCTGGAGGTGTGGCGCTTTGCGTAAAGGATAATTTGGTATATCGCGTTGAAAATAAGTTTATGGTAGACACTCCCGGCTGTGAAAATCTTTGACTACAATTTGACACAAACAACTCAAACACATTTGTTATTGGTGTTGTGTATAGACACCCAAATTCTAATTACGAAGACGAAGATTTCCAAGATAAGCTAGACGTGACCATTGCCAAGCTTAGTGCAACAAGCTTAAAGTATCATATCTGCGGTGACTTTAATATTGATTTATTAAAGTGCCATGAAGATAAGCGTGTTGAAGCCCATGTAAATATGCTGCACAGTTATGGATGTTATATCTTTCCAAATTATCCCACTAGAGTTACTCCAAAAAGCTCAACTTTAATAGATCACTTAATACACAAACAATGCTTTTGATAACCTTTAAAAACTTCATCCTTGTACATGACATCTCTGACCATTATCCATTATTATTTCGGCTGGCAGTATTAATCCTAAGTTCCATCACAAAAAAACGCGTCGTAACTCGATATTCTCTCAGAAGCTTTATTAGCTGATTAGTTGGAAATAATGAATTAAGATGTTACAAACAATCCTTATACCACACCTGTACATAATTTGTTTGAGATCTTTATTGAACACTTTGGGTCAGTAGTTAATAAACATGCTCCCTTGAAAGAACTCCGTAGAACAGAAACGAAATTTCGTAGCAAACCGTGGCTAACAAAAGGAATTAGGAATTCTATTAAAACCAAAAAACATTATATAAAATTCACCAGAAAGCTTTCAGCGATACAAAATGTACAGAAACAATTTAACTCATGTGAGGAAAAGTCCAAAAAATTATATTACAACAATTTATTTGAAACAAATAAAGCTATCGCAAAAAAGGTTTGGCAAGTAATTAATGATTTATTAAGACGAAAGAAAAACAGGACCTTTTCTCTTACTAAAATTATTGCGACTGATGGCCGAATCATCACTGATGGCGGAGTGGACGGACAGACCCACAAAACTACGCATTTTCATCCCCGACACCGGCACCCACCCACCCGGAATGATCCTCCCAAGAGGAGAGCTTGGGTCCGGCTTAACCGCCTCCGCACCGGTGTCGGACGTTTCCGCTCCTGCTTGTACAAAAGAGGTATGGCCTCCTCTGCGCCTGTGCGTGTGGCGCAGAAGAACAAACCGTCCACCATGTTGTCCTCCAATGACCAATCCATCGACCTCCCCATGGACTGCAGGGCCTGACGGTTTTGGACGATGAGACAATTGAATGGCTGCTCAACACCTGCCTCAAGATCTAGTGCGGCCAAGCAGTGGTTTCAACAACTCGCACAAAAGACGAAGAAAATCACTGATGGCAATGAAATTTGTAATTTCGTCAATGACTACTTTTCCACAATAGGCTCACGCATGGCATCAAGCATTAGCGTCCCCACTGATGCTGATATTTATTACAAATCTTTAATTCGTTTCAACTCCGAAATCTATTTTTAATGTCTATCACCCACAATGAAATTTTAACCATTATAAATTGCCTTGACTCATCAAAAAGTTCTGGTGCACATGACATACCAACAAAATTCATAAAACTCTCTGCAAATGTTATAGCTCCGATTCTATGTGATCTCTACAATTATTCCATTACCAGTGGAGTTTTTCCAGGTATACCAAAATTAGCATATGTAATCTTGGTACACAAAAGTGGTCCAAAAGAAACCTGCAACAATTTCAGACCCATCTCCTTGTCCCCATTTGCAAAAATATTTGAGAAATGTCTTTACAATCAATTAAACAATTTTTTCTCAAGCTTCAAACTACTGAACAAACAACAGTTCGGATTTCGGCAAAATCATAGTACGTCCTGCGGTGTTTCCAGTAGTTATAATGCGTATGTGCAATGTTTCGATGAAGGAAAGATAGCTTGCTCAATTTTTTTAGACCTAGCTTAAGCCTTCCATATGGTTGATCATACAATCCCATTGGGCAAACTGGAGAAATACGGAGTAAGAAGATTGCCGCTGTAGCTTATAAAAAGCTACTTAACAAACCGGTATCAGAGAACAGTTGTTGATAGTTTGAAATCGAATGAGAAACTTGTTACTTGTGGAGTACCACAGGGATCAACACTGGGACCTTTTCTATTTTTAGTTTATATTAATGACTTGGCCTTGGCAAGTGAATTCAGTGTCCGTATGTTTGCTGATGACACTAACTTAACTATGTTTTTTGACAATTATCTCTCCCCACAAACTAAAGTAAATTGTGAAATTCAAAAAATTGATGCAATTGGTTGAAGTCAAATAAACTTTCTATAAACTACAACAACACTGAATACATGATTGTCACTGGAAAGAAAGAAAAATGCAACTTTCATATAAACATCGGAGGACATGAAATATCTCAAAAACAATGTATCAGGTATTTAGGGGTGATGTTAGATGATTCCTTAACTTGGAAGCAACATATTGCACACACTTCCAGTAAGTTATCGAATGGTTGTTGGGCGTTGTCCCAGATCAGAAAATATTCCAAGTCACAAATGGTTAAAAAAGTGTATGTTGCATTACTTTATCCGCATATTCAATATTGTACAACCAGCTGGGGATCAGAGATGATCACTATCCGGTTTGCCGGTTGGATATCCAGCAGGATAGTGAGTTTGCAACCGGATACGAATATCCAAAACGTTTTTTTCGATATTTTTAGGATTCAGACTTTTGGAAAAGTTGCGCATTGCACAATCATTCAATTATTATCTTCAGAAGCATCCTTTCTGCCTTCTGTGCCATGACTTCCAGTTTCCTTATGGTGTAATCTCTGCAGCGTAGTGTAATCCCATTCCCCCTCTTAATCTGCTAATTGGAAACTCCAAGTGTGTCAGCATGAATCTGTTCCTGGTGTGGCAAGATAGGGCTCTTTCAGTGCACATTTTAAGGACGCTGTTTGCTGCGTACCTGGACTAAGGCTAGCTAGTGTAGGCGTACTGTGATCTGTGGTCTAGACTAGCTGGAGCACTCTAGCTCTTTTACTGTCGTCTGTAGTCTACACCAGGCCTTGCAGTCTAGCCTTCACACCCATTCTATGTGAGCCTGCATTGACTGGTTGTTGGATGATACCAGGCCAGATAGCATTTTTCTTTCTTAAACATGATATGCAAAATTGTTTTTGGTGATATTGACTTGTTGGACTGAATTTTTAGTCAGTCATGTCAATACAAATGACATATTTTAAGCCAGTGTATTGTTTTGAATGCTATTTAGTGTTTTGGGTTAGAGATTAGCATTGCTATGTAGTTAGTTTTGGTTAAAATGCGACAAGGGGCGGATTAATAAATGAAATTATGAATGTGAACTCATGGATCTCGTTAAAATCTAACCACTGTTACCAAAGGGATGGCTAATGAAAAGCTTGATGTGGCAACAGAACCGTCACCAGAAAGTCCTCTTGCCAGTAATTGGAATGGAGTTTACATGCATGCATTTCTTGCAAGAATGCATTTGGGGCTTTTTGCCACTTGGTCTGCGGAATTCGTGCCTCATCGTATGGCGCATACAATGTTCAAAGTTTTTCTGAAGTCAGGAGTTTTAGGCGGTAGATCTTTGCTTGGATATTACAGTATTTTTCACTCCCTCGTTCTGACATGGGCTTCATGAGCTTACGTTTTCACCATCTGTCAACTCAAAGCACCGTGTTGCTTTTGTTATGCATACTCGAGCAGCAGATGAAATGACAACAGCTTTACACAAACGCCACTTGTCTACGTCCGCCGTTCATTCTGGAACCTCTGAAAAGAAGAACATAACGTTGGCTGAAAAGGTTTTTCGTAAATCCGACCCGCAAAGACACTTTGCCAATAATGAAAACGTAAAACACTACGAAAACTTTGTTGATCAGGTAGAATGTAACATATCCAGAAACAGTGACATTACCCAAGACAGCCACGTGAACGTTAGTTGACTAAGTACTGCTGCGCTGGAGGCTGGCATAATTTTAGCTGATATGTTGCCGCATTCTGAAGTCTTTGTTATCATAATGTCCATCTCATCTGAAGCCTGATTCCACCAAAATGCTACAATCAAAGAAGGAATTTCACCAGGCTGAAATGAAATGTTAATATGTGCTTTTAATCTTGAACAACATTCAGGTTTCTACATTATTTTATTTTGGACCAGGAGTTTATGTCTGACACTCGAACTGTTGCGTAAAAGTTTATGCGGCCATCGAACAAAAATATTTGGAAACCCTGGCGTCTGGAGTGTAAAACTTGTTAGTTTTCCTGACGTGATTTGCACACGCTTAAGGTGGTGATCAGTCAACAGTTTTGATGAGCATCACTGTCTTTTGTTTTTTCTCTGGCAAACAGTAAAAAATGGACAGGGAGAACCACGGAGCGCATAGAATTTGAAAAACTAAACCGCAATCTGATCTGGTTTATGGACTTTTTCGAACTGTTTCCAAAAACAGAAAAACAAATGCAGGTTCTGTTGATGATGTATCGAGAGATTTTTGGCATCTAAAACAAAGCTATTAACTTTTTCAGATGACGGAAAGGAACTTGGGCCTAACGTTGCAGACTATGAATATCCCTTTACATGTTGCCAAAACGTTTCTCGAAGGATGAGTTTGAATAACGGTGTTTGCGCATTGCAGCGAAAGAATCTTGGAATTTTGGTGCAAGGCCAAACGCATCAAAGGACCTGTCTATATTGACTATAGAGAAATATAAACTTCATGTTGACGAGGTAAGATTTTGGGGAGGAATTGACTGCAGAGCAGTGCACATTGAAACAAAATGTATGTCAGTGCAGAACGTCGCTTGTACAGAATTTGTTAAGATGAAAAATACCAACATAATTCTAAAGAAAACTGTAGTTGCCTATCTGCTGAAATACTCGCAATCAAAACATTACAATCAGCATCAGAGATACATCAAAGTAAAATGTGTACTTGAACAGAGTTTACTGTTTGCTCATTTCTCCAAAAAACGTGATAATCCTGACCCATGTATCACTGCATTTTTTAAATGTAAGATGCATACGTGGTGCCTCTACAACAACAGTTTCCAAATTGTGTGCTATACCCCGTATGTAGTTACGTTGCCGGGACCAGTAACTTTCAAGACCGAGACTCGGCCTGAACTTAGAGAGTGATTCTAAGGCGAGACTGAGAATTTAATGTTCCAGGGGCTACAATTCAGATAATTTCTCGACTCTACCAAGCGTTTTCTTAATAAATCTATCAAAAGCATCACTGGCATTTCTAGTTTCAGTTTCATCACACTTCATCTAATAGTTTATTCTCCATTAATTTTTCTTCCTCGAGGTGAGACCAACAGCGAACCGGTTGGCCTGCTGGAGCCCTTCCAAGTTCTTTTGACAGTAAAGGTCATTCTAAGTCTAAACGAAATCTTTGAAACCATGACCTGTCTCCTTTCAGACTGAGACGAGACCTGAGACTTCTTTCGAAACCGAGACCCACAAAAGCGGATCTTGAGAAAAGTCCCGATACTGAGACCACAGTCCGGGAGTGCATCATTGTGTCCATTCTTCAATTGGGCAAAGAAAGTAAGAAAGTGCAGATTTCACAAATCGATGACGGTTTCCGTCATTAGAAATGAATTGAAGACTTTATCGAATTTTCAAGCGCCAAGTCAACCTCGTTCAACATTGCTGTGCTATAAAAGCTTCATTCATAAAACGCATTAAGCGTCTATGGGGGTCAATCGTTTAAAGCGATTTACGGACAAATTCGCTGTAAGATGGGCTGATCACGCTATCTTTCAAACTTCAAATCAAGTTTTCCGTTGATTATTTGTTTGCAATGATGATATTTTGCACATGCTTTCGTTAGAAATCCTAAGTCAAGACACACGTTTTAGCCAAATTTAATCGCTAGTTTACAAAACCGCTACTCGACTCTAGCATAGAACAGCAAGTATGGAACGCATAGTTAGCACGTCTCTCAAGAAACTGCAAGGTGTTCAAATGTTACCATACCGTCAGCCATAAGCGTCCAGTAGCCGTGTCTCCAAACACAATGAATCATTACAATTTATTTTTGATCTAAGTGCGCTTTTTTCTCAAAGCACATGAGCGGCAGTTCCATGAATCTGTGAACAGTCGCTAAACAAGCAACAGAAAGTTGAAAAAGTTATTTGGAAAAGTTGGACTTCATACCGATGTCTACTTTTTACCTCACATCAAACTTTTCTTGGAAAGTCAGTGACCAGCAATTATCGTGTTACAAGCGATTTTCCCATAAAGGTTACTCATTAACGAAATGACAAGTTCGGCTGTCTGCCAACCAGCCACTCATAGACAAAATCAGTAGAATGGACAAAACGACAGAGGCAAGCAGTCCTGTTGAAGTGCTTTAGAGTCAACAGAAGTCTTAATTTCTGAGTATTGGAGAATAGGAAGAAATGTAGCAAAACTTACAGTGCTTAAGAATTTATAACGCTATTATTATTTTGTAGCAGTGTCAGTTTTGTGAGTGGGATTTCTTGTGGAAGAAGCAAGATGATCCAAGTTGAAACTAAATCCGCTTTAAACCTTTCCATGAAGTCATATTCTGATTTGAATGTTAACACAGTCTGTGAAAGCACATCAGAGCAAAGAATAATATTTCACTCTTTGAATAATTACAGCATCTCAGAGAATATGCAAAACAAGAAATAATTAAATATTTTCACGAAGGTAAGTTAACTCAAAGAGTTTTGAGTTAACCTGGAATTTTCAAAAGAGTTATTTCTTACTGCGGTTCCAGCATGCTCTATATCCCATTTGCGCTCCTCATTGTCACTAACTGAGGAAGAAAGTGATTTCTGGCATACTAATAAAAGTGTTTAAAACTAGAATTATTTTAAAACCCTTTAAGACCCGCGTGCGCCAAAATTTGGGGCAAGCATTAACTCGCCAGGCGAGTGTGCTAAACAGTTGGTCAAACCCTCGAAACATCCGGTTAGACTTGCACGTTAAATTTTAAAAAATGGTGAAGTTTGAAATTGCTTTTTTGGGGAGAGACGTCATAAATTGAGGTGAGTTTTAGCCTTTTGGGCTCAGGATAGCCTGACCCAGTGTCTCAAGCCCCGAGGGTTTTTTCTTTGTTTGTTTTTTAATGAAACTAGGCTCAAATCCGCATTTTATGAGCCCTTCAGTGACTGCTAGCGTTTGTGGTTGGCAAGTTATGCCAAACATGCAATAATTAGGTATTAGTTAATTAATTCCTCAGGGGAATAATTTTCTTTGTTTGTTGTTTTAAGACCATAAGTTTATAACTACAAACGTTAGAAGGCCAACCAAAGCCTCCAAAATGCGGATTTTGGCTTGGTTGTTTTATTATAAGAAACAAAACGTTGTGGCTTGAAGTTGGCGCCCAAGGCCAGATAAGAGGGGTCAAAACATCCTAAACCTATCCCACCTTTTACATCATCCACAAAAAATATGAAGTCCAAAACTATCCAAGTTTTCAAAATCTAATCTACACGACTTCCTGCTTTTTCAGAGAGTGTGAACGCCTCTCTAGCTCCATCGGCTGACCAGTTGTGGTTGGACAAAATTTGCTTTATTTAGGCAAATCATACTTTTCTACGTTTTTGTCAAAATTTATTTTTTTTGTCCATAACTTGTGACCCAAAAGTGGTAGATAGTCAATCAAGGGCTCAAAAGACTCGGATTCTAGCCTAGTTTCTCAAAAGCGTCTAAGTCAAAAATTTGGCCCATTAGGTAGGGCTCAGGGCCCGATAAAGTGCACCTAAAACACTAAAACTACCCTCTTTGTGACGTCACCCACAAAGAAACAAAATACAAAACCTATCAAATTTTTTTTGGGATCGAATCTACTAGACCTTCCGCATTCTTAGGTTTGAACAGCTTTCTAGCTTAATCGCTTGGCGAGGTATGGCTTGCCAAACTTGGCCAAAGGTTGGGACTTAACAACAACAATCGCATTTATTTTGGCCTTAACGCAAGTACCCTTGTCAATACAGACACAGTAAGGCCGGGAGGCGGCGAAAAGACACTTCGGTCATCCCGTCTGCCACCACCCAATCACATGTCAACGCCCTGAACGAACGCGCCCACTAGCCCTGCGCTAACCAGCAGAAGCGAAAGCAAAGACCAGAACATTGTTCTAACCTTACTCAATCATACTTGTATAATCCAAATGATGAGCAAAACCATGAAATAATGGATACGATCCACATGCAAGATAAGTTTCAAGCAAACGTTGCTAGGTAACATCACAACTGTACATCCATGAATTGCAGGCATCATCTGTTTATATAGTGGCTAATTAAATGATTAGCGGTTTTTTTTAACAGCAGTAAAGGTTTTGATTTGATATCATGTGGAACGTCTTGCCATATCTTTGTGTCCCAATAAACTATTGATTTTTTCCCGGTTTCCGTTCTAATTTTCGGTAATACATAGTTGCCTTTTATATTGGAATGTCTGGTGTTATAGCTGTGTGTCCAATTTACTCGTTCAAAATTTTTTGAAATATAGTCCGGTAAATGCTCATTGTTTTCTATGTCATGCATGACTTTTGCGATTTCCAATTTGAAAACATCGTTTAGCGTCAACAGGTTTAATTTGTGGAACAATGGCGTCGAAAAAGCTTTGTTATGACTAAACGTCATAGTACGTACCATACGCTTCTGAAGTTTGATTAAAGTATCTAAGACAGACTTAGCAGCACATCCCCAGCAGAGTTGATCGGATAGTGGATTTTTACTATCCGATCCTATCCTGTTTTGGAAATATGATATCCGTATCCGATCCGAATCCTCTTTTGGTTGAAACCATACTATCCATATCCGAAAACTATCCGAAGGTGTATTGTGATGCACAACATACATTTTTGTGCTGTGTCTGTTTTGCCTCATGAGACAAAACAGCCTTATGAGGCAAAATAACTGTTAGAGTTATTTTGCGTTCAGCTGAACATGATTGGTTGAAGTAGTCAACTGACAAGTTTGGAACGCATGTCCTGCTCAGCTGACCATGACATCTGTAACAGCTCAGTCCCATGTATGGATGATGGTTGTCATGGTTTCAGGGCTGGCAAGCAGCTTCTTATTTGCAAGTCAGTGGTTCCCCAAACAGGATTCGGATCGGATCCTATACTATTTTAATGATGGAAAGAGCGCCCCAGAGAAACAACTGAATCTAGATAGAGTTTATCAAATCACTGATAATAGTATAAATTTGTTCTCAAAAAACCCTTGAATAGAATCTTGGGCATCAATGACAATTTCATAATCAAAATTTTAGTTTTTGGTGGGATTCTCAAGAAACGTATGAAATGTTGTACACTGAGGGAAGAAAAATAAGTTCTTTTGTTAAATGTTTCGCATCGTACTGCCATTTCCAAAAATCGTTGTCACAGTCTTATTATTCTTCGAAGATTAAGTTGGCCACTCACGCTGTTGCTTCTATAATCTTTGCTGGAGTCCCATGAACATGGTTCTAAAAGGGAAATAATAAGCTTTAGTTTTGCGGTTACGTTCCAGGTGCTTTGAAACTATGGCAAATATTCTTTGAACCCACTTTATCTATGGATGTTTAACAACAGTTAAGGTGGAGGGTCCCACTAGCCAGGTGTAAAAGTACCGTGACTTTTCGATGTAGTGCAACTATTAAGCTCATGAAATCGCTGTCTTGAGAAAGTGTGAAGTTGTTTGTTTCTAGATGAAAATTTTACTCTCCAACTTTCGTGAACCTGACACAGTTGGCTTGAACAAACAAGGAAAAGATATCAACTGTGATAATCGTTAAAATGGATTGGCGATCTACGTCAAATTTTGACAATATGTAATCCTATGTTTATTCCAGGATTCTTGATGTTGTCACATCAGTAAATTCTTCTCCTGTATTTTAGTTCCTTAAAGTGTCCCAAACGAATTTACTTTTGTAATGACAATTTGGAGTGCCATAAAATCGTGGGCTTTCTGGAGAGTCCCGAGCTGAACTCTGAACTAATAGCGGGTTAAGCTTCCACAATTTTCTTGAATACCATGGTCAAAAAATGATTTTTCTTAGCCACGTGTTATCTGTGTTTTATCTTATGTACCTTTGCTTCTAAATATATGATCTTTCACTAAGAAGCCTTTTAAATGCAAATCTCCAACAACCTAATTGTAATTTTTGTAAAGAACTTGCAATGGGCTGAAATTGAGGCAAATTCTTGACTCAATTTCCAAAATCCACTGAAACGTTGAAAACCAGTTGATATCAAATTCAAAAAGTTACGGCTTGTCCGTGGACTGAAATCATTAATGAAATGAGGCTAGCAATAATTCGGAACGATCGAAGTTCATGCACTTACATAGGTTTCGCACAGTGAAGAATAACACCATTTTATATGCAACGCGAGCAAGCAATAGTAAGAGAGATTGGGAGCATGGTCTCTATTGTTGTTTGCTGCCACGGTGCGAACCTTTGTGCACATGCCGCTCGGGATTTCCAATCGAAACAATATATTCAACCTATAACCAATTTAAAATCACGAATGTCATCCAACACCACAGTCACCAGTAAAAAAGTTAAACTTTGCACAAGAAGATTGCTTTTACTGCCCAAATTTGTGTGATGTAAGCGGAATGAAGGTGGCGGCCTGGAGATGGCACCACATGTAATAAAGTGGTCACCGGTAGATGGAGCCCA
>Ga0210059_1010043_pt1 | contig 14679 bp, 14 predicted proteins | sample Ectturendosymbi2_FD_188042 | JGI IMG/M metagenome (GOLD analysis project Ga0210059, IMG submission 188042) | Ecteinascidia turbinata endosymbiont from Florida, USA - Sample 2 (SPAdes) (version 2) | ecosystem: Host-associated > Tunicates > Ascidians > Unclassified | place: Key West, Florida...
TATATTGATTTGCCAGAAATGGAGAATAAAACTGTGGAATGCTTGCCAAACAACTAAAAAATCCTGCACAGAATCGGATGTCGAAATCGAAAACTTTTTGGTCCAGTAGATGGAGTTGGGAGTCAATTAATTTTATCGAATGAGCTTTGGCTACATTGACAGTACAACAATATAGTTAGCCATTAGCTGTAAATCCAAGAAAGATTGACTGGCTATCGGAAATATACTACAAAAACAATTAATCCATTAGCAATATCGACAAAAATTTCCTCGTTGGTAGCAACAGAAAACTATTGTAAATGGAATAGAAACATTTTGGCCTCCACACCTTTCCTTTCTGGTATGAGTTCGTGTAGCATGCATATCAAAACGACTCGTGTGACATCACAAAACTACTGACTCCCCCCTCCCCCTTGTCACAATTTGTCACAAATCTGGTGACCTCCTCCCCCCCGTTAGGGTGTGACGTCATGTATGGACGACCCCATACTGCAACGTTCATGACAACAACATGAGTTCCTAAAGCTTCTGTAATTCAACGTGTTTTTGTCTGCTGCATCTGCAGGTAAGAAAGAACCAAAGCAGGTAGGAAAATTATCAGAAATTTGAAAAAATTTCAACTTTGAAGTGGTGATGGTATTTTTGTTTTTAGAAAAATTTCGATATAATCCACAAATTTTCATGTCTGAAGTCTCGTTCTCGAAATTTCAATCAAGTCCCGGTCTTGAATGTTGGGGTCTCGATTGCAGCACTGCTATTACTTGCATTACTTTTAAGTAAGCGGTCTTCACTCTATTCTGATATAAGATATAAGCTCAAATTCGGCAGACATTGACTGACAAAACAGGCACCTCTAACATGACCATATCAGATTGAAAACAGGTGGATATTCGATTCACAGTAGACATAAAAACTATGAAAACACTTTAATGCAGGGATGGGCAAACATTTTGTCCCGAGGACCACACTGAAGATTTTATTGCTATCGAGGGCCGCATGCTCGTATTACATATATTGCACCTATAATAGCTTTTAAAACTTAAAAAATGTTTTACATGAGCTACCACAAAATGAAGGTAACAATAATCACTTCCGGTTGAGTAAAAATGCGGTTTCGAATGAAACGTGTGGAAAAAAACTTGATAATTCTAAACTAATCGATAAAATTACTTTAACATAGACTCCAAATATGTACTATGTATGCACGTGTGACTGCCCTGCAGGCCGCACAAAATGCCCTCACGGGCCGCATGCGGCCCGCGGGCCGTAGTTTGCCCACCTCTGCTTTAATGCATAAGTATAAAAATGCAAAGCACTGCAAGGTATTTATATATTGCAAAAAGCAATAAAATCTCACAGTATAAAAAATGAAGCCACGACCTGCTACATATATTATGTAGTATCTGCAGCTAATCTGGTTTTTCATCAATTCCTTTGGTCCATATCAACCAGGAATTTTCCAGCATATTTTTGGTCACTTTCAAATCTTTACAACAGTTTAGTTATGTTTCATTTTTAAGTTGTGTCTTACTCGCAAAATGACATCTAACATGGAAAGTTTATCCTTGTTTCTAAGTTTTGTTTAAACACATAGGATACAACATGACTAAACATCCTCGTAAACACAACTTTTTGTGTAAATAACGCACAGAGGAATTGCATGAGTCTTTCCAATATAAAACGCTTGGAAACTTATGGCAGAATTTAATTCAACTTTTTGCATATATAAAAAAATTGGTTGTTGAAAAATACGCTAAAATGTGTGAAATTTGACAGAAATGCCAAACAAAAATTTGTGGTAACCACCTCCACAAAATGACAAATTTCAAAAATTTGGCATAAAAATATGCTAGTTGGCAACACTGCCTACTTCCGCAACGTGAAGTGAACCTTTGTTAGTTTGTTGCCATGTTATTGTTACGCAGTAAGACCAATATTAGAAATACCCTCTCGCAAGTTTCGCAACCTGCCTCTGCGGGTAATGGAGCGGATTTAGTGAACTGCAAGCTCATCACCAGGCAGTGCCCTGGCAAGGCAGCCCCGTACCCCCCGGTCGAGGGGCACAACCATTCGTATGGCCCCCACAATACATATTGTATTAGTAACTTAGAGCCGTCTCTCTGCCCTTGAATTTTACTCTTCTGGTTTTTGCCCTCAATGCAGAGTCGGTGGATTAAGGATGTAATATCATGATTCGTTAATTTCGAAAAAGAATTGGGGACAATCTGACACTATAGCAGTTTTTGTAAAGTTGTGGTTACGTCAGAACAAGGCCAATTGTTAATAAAGTCTTGACCTTCCCCACTTAACGTCGCTGGCTTCGCCCTTGTGCGTTGAAATTCTCGGGGAAATTTACGTCATAATGAATGTGCTGTGGAGTGTTGTGCAATCGCTTTGTAGTTGCGTACAGATAGAGAGACTAGATTTCTAGCAGGGGTGCCAATTTGGCTTTTTTGAAGCCTGATTTTGAAATTCTGGCGTTTTTTGAACGCCTTTGGCTTTTTATGGAAATCAAGAAAAGCCAGACAAAATCTGACTTTTTTTCAGTCGGAAAGGCTTGGCTCTGGAAAAACATTGTCAGAGCTGCATATTCACTGCAAATGGTAATGGTAATGGTTTATTGTTTCATATGACTCAGCCAACAAGCAGAAGCACCATGAAAGCCATCGCATGCAGTAAACCAACTATTAGCGAACATTAGAGCGAATGAAAACACAATGGCACAATAGCTTATCTGTGTAAACAAAGAGGGGCGCTGTGTCATAGGATTGGCGAAAGACCGTGGCGGTCATCTAGTCAACCAACTCCGTTTACCACTTTTTGACAAGTGTTGAGAAACAACAGTTGGACATCAAATAAGCATAATGAAAAGAAAAACAAAAACAAAAAACGAATGAACGTAGAACCTGGTGAAGAAAATGTACAGGTGAAACCGCATGCCCATGTACACAGATGAGTGGATCGAATTTAAGTGAAGGATTCTGGTGTGGTTAGAATATTTTTAGCAATATAAAAAAATTAAAAAATAGTAATAAAAAAGTGGAAAAGTTACAAAACTAATTAATGAGGTACAAAAGAAAAAAAGCAAAACAGAAAAAACAAAAGGTGTACTTATGCCGAAAAGCATAGAATGTGCACACAGAAAATACGAAAAAGTAAATATTCACAAAAAATAAGCAGAGTTACAGAATACTAGAATACACAGTATTTGGTTCTGGACAAGGGAAATGTTGCTAAAGTTCATAATTGGGAATTTTTTCATGTAGGAGGTGTTTCTTAAGTTTCCATTTGAAGGTAAAATCTTTTCTGAAAAGAGTCTATAACCATGCAGAGTGCGCAGAATATTAAAAAAAATGTACTTTTGCCCTAAAAATGATCAATGTTATTGATAAGAAACAAATGTACGACAGTGTAATTATGGGGAAAGAAAATGCTTCCAAGGAGTGGAATTGTATTATATCGACGTTCTGACGAGTTTTAATGTCGATTTTGTGTTTGGTTATGTATGTATTATGTATATATGCCGTAAAACTGCTATCTGGCTTTTTTGGGACACGGTCTGGCTTTTTTGGTGAAAATAGGTTGGCAACCCTGGTTTCTAGTTCAACGTTAAAAACGATTTCGGGAAAGCTGCTTAAGACAGGTTATGTAAAGTTGAAACGAAGGAAGGCTGTTGTGTCAGCTTATTATATATATGTCTGTGAAGACTGTGTTAAGAGAGTCTAATTTAAAGTTTCGACCAGAAAAAAACGGGGATAATCTCGATAAGTTTAATGCTCGCTTGCTCGATCTTAAAAAGTCTCTTCAGATTTAATCTCACTTGCTATACGTCATGATGAAGATGGACGGTGTCAGATTCCAATAAATTCGTTCTTATTAGAAGTGAAGGCAGAGGGAGTGTTGGGAAGCAGTTAGTTCTACGCACTGCTTCCACCTATCAGCTTTTGGTGAAAGCACCAAGTTGATTACATTGAGGCTGGCTATTAAAATAATGAGGCTGTACAGCGACCACCAGGTGCTCTGTGATCGTCAGGATGCAAACCACAAGCATTAATGAGACTGCCGGTTTCACATATTGTCGTATACCAGGGGTTTACAACCTTTATTACTGAAGAACCAAACGCAATCGAACAGATTAGACCGCGGGCCTCGCCTTCGTTTCACACAGGCTGTATAGTACTAGTGGCCGTCATAAAAATCCACTTTGTTGTAACGCATTTGGCCCGCGGGCCGCAGGTTGCACACCCCTGTTGTACACTATAGTTGATGCAAGTACGGCAACTATATCAAACAGGTAAATTACATCATAAATAATTTACTATCACATCACAAGAAGAGATATTTGTTTCGCTTTGTTGATGATAACAACTAAGAAGTGATAAAGTTAGTTTTCACTTATTTTGCATTGGCAGATCATTAAAGTTATTTTCTCCAAGTTGTACATTATTAGTTTAGCTTGGTTAGGTTTTGAAATAGCGCTGCTCAAGGGGCTAATTTGCAACTGGATCGAAAAAGCACGCATCTGCCTAAATGCTTGCTGATATTAAAGGGCCCCATCTAGATTTTTTTGGGGGGCAACAGCCTTTCACACGGCTCTGTCACCAGAGTTGCGGAGTCGGAGTTGGAGTCGCAAGGAGTCGGATTCCCAAGAAGAGACGAAGTCGGATTTTTTATCCGATTCCAGATGTCCAATTGAATCATTTATTACATCGCATCCCGAAGTTAGGAATCCTACTGTAACTTGTGCCTGTTGCAGTGGTTGGCACAATTTCTTTTGAAACTTTTAATGAAACAGAGAATTCTTGCCGCGTATCTCGATTTTCCATTCATTGCTAGCTACAATTGTTGACAGTCAAGCTTTATTATTCTTATGTCGGAGTCGGAAATTTTCGAAAGGTCGGAGTTGGAGTCGGAGATTTTACTTCCGACTGTGCAACCTGCTCAACACTGCATGACACCAGAACAGTGAATCCGGCTTTTTTGCAGTGTGAGTGTCACATAGACAAATAAAACTGTCATTGCAAGAGTTAAGTCAATTAAGCTGCTGACTTCAGGTTTTCTAAACAGTTTTGGTTCTTTGTCCCAATTTCCAGGGGGGCAAATGCCCGTTTTGTCCCCGTCGTCAATACCTAAAGCTAGGGAAAAAGCAGACCGAATAATAATAAGGAAACGTGCGTTGGACAAATATTTTACACCACTGAGGCAAGGGCGTCCGCAGAAAGTTTTCCGCGGGGGGGGCAAAGTCGACATTTTGCTCATCTTTTGCTGGTTGTTGGTGATGCAACGCAAATTGACGTAGACAAAAAAGAAAATGTCCAATGTTACGGCAACAGTTGCATACAGTTTTTTCCTTGTAAGGAAACCTTACATTGAGCAAATTTTTGTTTTAGTGAGCATGGATATTTTAAGACTGAGTTAGCAGAGTTCTAAATTTCTAAAATTACAAACTTTGTGAATTTTTAGAATAGTGTAAAATCTTATGAAAATACGAGCAAACTACACATTTAATTCAAATAGCTTCTTGTTTTCGTGCTTTTCCAATGTTTTGGAATGTTGCAAGTGCGTGAGATGAGATTTCACGGCGCAAATGGTCTGGTGGTTCTGTGCATTTGCGCACCTTTAGAGGGAGCATTGGTTGCACTGTTGCAGAAAATGCACTTTGTTGGCAGCAATGCTTCTTTTTCACTCATACGTCTTTACACATAATATAAACCAGGGCTGGGCAAACTTGTTCAATGGAACAGTCATTCGCAGACAATAAAGAACACCAGCGAGCCGCAAAACCAGTTTGTTGTGTCAATACAAATACGGTAAAAGATGCAAGTTTTACATTAAATGATGTACAGTAATTGTCAGTATGAAGTTTCTGTTTGATTTTCTAGTCCCCGAAAACCTGGACAGTATGTTATTAAAGTTGTGAGAATTAATTCTCCAAAGTGTTCTTTTTTCAGGGTTGCACGATGGTTTGATTTTACGAACTTCATTACAGAGACAAAAAAAATTCACAACAATATGTTGTGCTTTACACAGAAATGAGTTACACACTGGTATTTTAAATTCCGCGTATTTACTTTCTGGAACCTGTTGCCAGAAATTAAGTCTTTTTGTGACCCAGATTTTCTTGCATTTCGGCCAGTTTTATTTCTACAGCAGACAAGTTTGTAACAAATGGTTAGCGAACTGGACAGCCATCACCGACTGCATTAACATTGAATGGATTTACAAGGAAGGCAAAGCATGATTTTAACTCTTGGAAATGCTCAAGTCTGGCTTGGAACTCCTCCAGTAGTCTTAAAATTTAATTTAGTATTCTTCCACTTTGTTGTCTGCAATTGCCTCTACAAAAAGCATTCGTTCTCATTTTGACATTGGAAGAATGACAGAATGCTTTTGACAATATGTGTTTGAAAGATTTTAATTTTCTTCTGGTAAGAAAATTAGCCTAACTTAGGGACAGAAGAAAAAGTAGCCTAACTTGCGATTTAGGTTCACAGTCGTTGTTATCAAATCTCCCTGGTGACCAGTGTTCCCTCTAAGGTGAGCAAATGCGCAGAACTACCAGAGCATTTGCGCAGTGAAATCTCATTCTTGCGCGCTTGCAACGTTCCAAATTTGATATCGCATATGTTTCGCAAAGCCCTGTCGAAACGTTTCACTGGTTGTGTGTCTACAATCTACATGGTTGTGAAATTGCATGCGCACTGACACAAATATTTGCTTAATGTACAATTTTCTTACAGGGAACACTGTTGGTGACTAACTTCACAAACTTGTGTAAACACATTAATGAATGAAACAAACTTTAAATTTGAGGCAACAACTCTCTATCAATTTGAGATATTGCTATTCATCTAGAAGAGCTACACCAAATATGTAGGCGACCTACAATTCGCCCACCATTGGTTTGAACCTACGTGCCTTACCGCTATGAGCAGTCTCTGTCTCGCTGCATTACCTTACAAGATGTCTGCGTTCAATGGTTACATGCGGCAAAGCGCAGTGCTGCCACAGGCTTTTTTTCAAAAATCACTAGATTCACAAAAAAATTCACTAAATTTGAAAAAAATCACTAGATTTAAAATTTTTGCGTTGAACTTCGCAGTTTTGCTTGAATTGATTTAGTTATTTATTTTATCACCCAAAAACCTTTACATCATTAGCAATTTTCTTAATCTAGATGATGCTGAAACCTGGAAAATATAATACCAACAATTTTCAGACCGTTTTCAAAAGCTGAAAACGACACTACTCACGGAGTATTTTAGACCAAGTCAATCTATCATTTCAGTGAATATTTCCGCTGCAGTGTTTCTGCAAAGAAATGAAAATACTATCATGGCCAACATTACCGCATTAAACAGCACGGATGTGAAAACAATGAGAAACTCATTTTAGAAACACTTTTTCGTTCTTTTGGTACAAGTATTTGAACAACGATTCACGTAATCAATTGTTTACTGGTTAAAATGGGCTGAAAATGTGAAAAAAACGACAACTATTCTTTAAAAACATATTTTGCAAAAAATCACTAGATTGCATCGAAAAATCACTAGATCACTAGGTCAGCCTAAAATTCACTAGGCGTGGCACCAGTGACAAACCGCCTACCACCGTAACTTGAAGTGCATCTTCGAAGATTTGTTGCCATGTCATTGTTACGCAACAGAGGCCAATAATAGAACAACTCGCTCCCGAGTTTCGCAACCTGCCTCTGCAGGCAAAGAAGCGGATTCAGTGAACTGCAAGCTCATAACTGCATGTTACCAAAACAGTGAACCTGACTCTTGTGCAGTGTGAGTGTTATATCGGCAAACAAACTGTCATTGCAAGGATTGACCCAAATAATCAGAATTAAACTCCTGTTTTCACGTTTTCCAGAAATTTTTGCTTCTTAGTCCCAATTTCCAGGGGGGGGCAAATGGCCGTTTTGCCCCCCTGCGGAGCCCATGCACTGAGGGTATGCCACATGCACTGAGGGTATGCCCTCAATGCCACACCACATTGAAGATGGCGACAACGAAGGCATCTAGCCTGGTCATGTTACGCCAGATAATCAAAGTGGAAGTGAAGCTTTCCTTAGACACGAGAGTGATGGCACACGGTTTTCTAAGTTTCACTGCAAAAGAATACCACCAAATGGTGAAGCGGTAGGTCATCCATGGCTATTATTCCTGGCCTGGAAAAATGCAATGTTTTACTACTACTGCAAACTTTCCAGCTCTGGGTATCCACTAGCACAGCACTCAATACCTCTCCTCTCTGCAGGTACTACACTCGTACCTCCCTTCTGATCAGGGAGGTACCTGGCCAGAGTGAAGGTATTAATGAGGGTTACAATTCTTTGATTTATTAGGTTTAATGGCGCTGCCCATTGAAGTCTCTGCTGGAGAGGTCTTGGCGTCACCCTTTCGGGCCTCGCCTTTCTAACATCACCGATTTTTATAATTATGCCTTGATGCACCTCTTCAAAAATTTCTCCACACCACTGAATAGGGCCCCGCAAAAATGTTTCAAATTGGACCCCGCACTTGCTAACGCCGGCCCTGTTAAAGATCGACACATATACAAAGACCTGTCGCTGTCACTTGTTCCCAACGTGTGCATTAAAGTCTCCCGAAGGGGTCGTGGATCTGTTTGCTTTTAACCCACCGCAAGTCATCACTAATTTCTTCCACGAATTCCAGAAACAGTGCACACGAATTTAGTGTGTGTGACAAAGATGTGCATGGACTGGATTTTAGATTTTTTGGATCCGGGCTTCTGCTTCCTCTGACACAGGGGTGGGCAATCGATATGTTTTGGGGCCACTTTGAGAAGGTCGCTTTTAGTGGAGGGCCACACCTTCCAATGGAAATAGAAGCAAGTCCGTGGTAATAGTAGCAAGTCTTGTTTCAAGTAGCTTCAACGCTAACATTTACTGTGAAATGTTGGAAGAAATATCAGGATAAGTTGGAGGAATGTAGGTTTGAAGATTTTTTCTGAATGCTTCCGCGGGCCACTGAAAACGACGTGGCGGGCCACATTTGGCCCGCGGGCCGCTAATTGCCCACACCTGTTCTAACAGGATCAGGAGTGAGGTTTTCTTTGCTGTAACCGGAGCCGGGTTGGATTAGGGTTTTGTATTTTCTGAAAAAACGTTCTTGTTTGTTTGCTTGTAGGGTTGACAGATGCGCTTTGTAAAAATACCGGCTATTTTGTCAACAGCGACAGATCCAGGCTGCATTGGTAAGCTCATACCTCATGGCACTGGATTCTCGAATAACAATTTTAAAAAGTTTTTTTTGACAATGCATTCATCTTTTGTGTTATTTTCTTTACAATTTCATGAAGCTTCCACGATGGTTGGTTTGAAAATGTTTGAAACATTGGATAAACCTACGCTTTGTGAGCATAGTCAATAGCCCCATGCTAAGCATTAAGCAAATTAACCTACTTTATATGAAAAATGATTACTGCAGTGTTTAATTGTGAACGGAGGCGTTTTCTTAAATTCTGAAAAAATAACATACTTAGTAAAATTCCAATTGCATATGTTGTATATCAATTTATGAAGTGAACATCCCATGGGCGACCGCAGGGGGGGCAAAACGGGCATTTGCCTCACCCCGGAAATTGGAACTAAGAAGCAAAAATTTCTAGGAAACCTGAAATCAGCATTTTAATTTTGATCAGTTGGGTTAATTCTTGCAATAACAGTTTGATTGCCGATATGACACATCCACTACAAAAGAGTCAGGTTTACTGTTCTGGTGTCATGCAGTGATGAGCTTGCTGTTCACTAAATTCGCTTCTCTGCCTGCAGAGGCAGGTTGCGAAACTTGCGAAGGAATTGTTGTACTATTGGCATTTGTTGCGTAACAATAACATGGCAACAAATATTCGAAGATGCACTTCAACTTGGGTGGTACGCGTTTTGCCGCATGTAACTATTGAACGTAGACTCCTTGGCAGGTAATGCTGCGAGACAGTGGCTGGTGATAGCGGTAAGACAATTAGGTTTATACCAATGGTGGGCGAACTGCGGCTCGCCGACATATTTTGTGGCTTTTCTAAATAAATAGCAATATCTCAAATTGAGAGAGAGTTGTTATCTCATATTTAACGTTTGTTTCATTTAGCAAAGAGTTTACACAAGTTCGTGAAGTTAGTCACAAGGGAGTCTGCGCGATTTGATAACAACGACAGTGAACCTAAAGCTCAAGTTTAGCTACTAAGTTCCCAGAGGAAATTAAAATTTTTCAAACACGTATTGTCAAAAGCATTCTGTCATTCTTCCAGTGTCAAAATGAGAACGAATGCTTTTCGTGAATAGGCAATTGCAGACAACAAAGTGGAAGAATACTAAATTAAATTTTAAGACTACTGGAGGAGTTCCAAGCCAGACTTGAGCATTTCCAAGAGTTAAAATCATGCTTTGCGTTCCTTGTAAATCCATTCAGTGTTAATGCAGTCGGTGATGGCTGTCCAGTTCACCAACCGTTTGTCCCACACTTGGCCGCTGCAGAAACTAAACTGACCGAAATGCAAAAAACTCTGGCTCTAAAAAAACTTTAGTCAATGCCACTCCACAGTTAATTTCTGGCAACAGATTCCAGAAAGTAAAAACCCAGAATATAAAAGACCAGTGTACAACTAATTTCTGTATACAGCACGACATATTGCTTCGCATTTTGTTCCTCTGTAACGAAGTTCGTAAAATCAAACCATTGTTCAACACTGAAAAATAAACACTTAGGGAGAATTAACTGGCACATCTAGCAACGCACTGTCCAGATTTTCGGGGACTAGAAAATCAAACAAAAACTTAATACTAATAATCACTATACACCATTTAATGTAAAACTTGCATTCTTTACCGTATTTGTATTGACACTACAAACTGGTTTTGCGGCTCGCCAGTGCTTTTGTGTTTCTCCAAATGACTCTTCCACTGAACAAGTTTGCCCACCACTGGTTTGCGCTATGTGTAAAGAAGCCAGTACCGTCACTAGGGTCGCAGCGGGAGAGAAGCCCCACTTGGAAAATTTAAAACTATTGGACATCGTTCAAATATTTTTGGCCGCTCTCAGAAAACTCATCGCTCCCCTTGGTGTCCCAAGCTGGTTACGTGCCAGAAAGAAGCATGCGTGAAAAAGACGCATTGCTGCCAAAAAAGCGCATTTTTGGAACCAATGCTCACTCTAAACAGGGGCGGATTCAGGGGGGTGGGGGTGGCGGTCGCCCACCCTAAAATCTAACGAAGTAACTTTATTCACCATGGTTTTGTACAATTCGGAAAATAACACATCAAAACCAATTCTAAATATAAGACTTTCGTCATGTTCGAATTGTCTTATTGTTCGCGATATATGGCCATTCTGCAGTGGCGATTCTAAGGGGAGGCCTGGGTGGGCCATGGCCCTCCCAGATTTTTGCTTGTCCCCCAGTTTTTTTCATAATTTCCCGTTCAAAATCATTTGGTTGACATATACAGTAGAAAACGTTCGGCCAGTAATATTTTAAAAATTATTTTAGAAACCCTCTCGTCTGCATTCAATATTTTCCAAATGCATGATAAGCTGTGCTGTTGGTTTTGACGGCCGGGTAACTAGAGTTGTTTATGACGACACACACCAGTAGTTGCTCGGGTTCCACGTGAAATTTAGCCGGACCCGCGGTCGTGGTGTTGAAAAATTCATTTCGAAACTACGAAACAGTGGCAGAAATGGGAAGATTGATCTTTCGTGCATTTCAGTGTGAGATCGAACTGGAATATATTACTGTCAGCAGTTTGTTGCTTGTGCCAATAGCAAAAGGTCTGTGAACGAATTGGTTTCAGTTAATTTATCCGAATTAATCTTGGCTGCAGTATTGCGTTCTGCTGCCTTGTTTACAGTATATGACTTCGAAATATCTTACGTAAGCGGATTGTGAGTACAGTTTTAAATCTACCCGCACATATCCCACAACCTCATAGAATTTCATACGGGTTTTCTTTAATGATTCAGAAGCAATTCTTTCGCGTATTTCAGCTCTTTGCCTCAGAGGTCAAACATTTCTATGAGATAAACACTTGAAAGAATTCGCTAATCATATTCTTTTTGTGAAAATGATTTAAAACATGAAATGACTTTGGCAAAGAATTTGCTTCGGAAGGAGTCGAAGCTGCCTATATCGCTCGAACATTTTTTTTCATGTATAGCTACAGCACAGCCTACTTAAAAAGCTGCGTTTGATTGTTACTGGTAGCTGTAACTCTTCCTGCCACGAGCGCTTCATGCGAGAGAAGTTTTTCAAAAATGAAATTAGTGAAAACAATTCCCAGAAATTCCATGACCAGTGAAAGATTGGGTAACATTGATCTACTTTCAGTTGAAAGGTACGAGCTGAAAAACAGATTTCGATGATTTTGTTGATGGATTTGACAGTCGGCATGACAATCGAAGGATTAAGTTACAGTGAGGTGATGATGCTATAAATTCTAACGTAGGCTCTGCAAGGATCTGTATGAGAATTGTCTGAATCTGTTTAGGTATAGAGTTAGTGCGTTCAACGCAGGGTTGAAAAGGCAGCTTTTGAGGATCAGAGCAAAATTCAGTGTGAATATTAAAATGAACGACATTGTTGGGAATATTCTGCAAAATAAGTTTTACCCCTGCCACATCTTACTATCAGGTACACGCCCTAAACGCCGATGCACACCTATCTGCGGCGCTGGTTTGCTACATTAGGTGCCACTGGTGCCGAAATCTCGCTGCTGTTCACTGCATACTGCAGTGAATAATCCTCACCCCTTACGCTGCAGATGGACATTACACTCGTAATAGTAGTTGCATAACATTGCTATGGTTACACCACAATCACAAAATGCCCATAAGCTACCACAAAAATGGATTAGTCAGTAGTCACCAATCCGTTGGCAGATGGCTTATTTTTATGTGTTTTGTAGTAAAAATATTTTGACGGAACTATTTGGCTATCAACAGCCTACTTGTCTCTGTGTCAAGATGGAATTCTTTCATGTGAATTGTATTCACTTTCGCTCAGCTGTATTCGTTCATGTCGGGCAGCCGCAATTGTGTACGGGAAATGGTGTTTCGTTTCACATGTGTAGTGCTGTGGAAGTTGCATGGATAGCACATAATATTCGACATAGCCAGCGCCGGATTAAGGCAGCGCGGGGCCTGAAGCATATTAAAAGCGCAGGGCCCCAAATTAAGGATACGTTTTAAAAGTTAACAAATGTTAAATCATAAATTTTGTGGGCATCCATGTGAGTACCATTAGGCATATTGAATTCCGAAAATCTTGGTCTCAAATAGCAAATGGTGGACATTATGGGCATCTCTTTTTTTACCAAAGACGTTTAAAAGTATCTTCTTACCAAGAAGGAGTATTGCTGTACAACTCACAAGTACAGTACAGAGACAGTAATTAATGCTTCCAGACTCACCAAATTTTTGATCATTGCTATATCTACAGACAGTGTGGTCTCAAATATGTGTCGAAGTTGCTTGTCAAAGGCAGCGAACCCACTGCTTAAGATGGCATTTTCAAGATTTTGCCATAGCGAATTTCTTTATGACACTGGTAGTTTCTATTTGACATAGAAGTTCATGCCTTATACTCTTTAGAATCAGACCGTTCAGCTTGCTTTGTCTAATGGTGCTCCTTTGTTCATTCTGCCATCTTAATTTTAGAAAATGACCGTTCTCCATTACGGTTGGTCACTGTGGGAGATAAACAAGTGCGCAAATCATTGCCCACATTCGCAAAAGATGTATAATCGGGGGGGAATATCAGGGGAGGCGAACGAGGCGGTCGCCCCGCACATCCATTTTCAGAGATGCCGCGAGGGCCCCCTATTGGGGGTTTTGCACTTAGTTTTTGCATTGTTTTGGTAAATAGTTTATTAATCACTCTTGAGCCACGTTTCAATAAGCTCTGAAGCAAGTCATATGTTTGTCAAAATAAAGCAAAATTTTTGTGCAAATATGCCGAAAGGGGCCCCTCAACAATTTAAATGTGGAGACAACGAACAATTTAAAACCACATGACTTCAAACAATTTACCACGCAAAATGTACTTTCACGCAGAAGCAAATTCCCAAAATGAAAAATTTACCTTGGTTTCAACGAAGAAAGTTTCTGTATAGCATGCACAAAATATAGGGCCTCCTTTTTGAGAGTTTTCCTCGGGCATCTTAATTCTAACGTCCACCCTTGCGCATATTGAAGAACAAATTTCACGCAAAGGACCGCGGGTCCCCAAAACGCGGGGCCCGAAGCGATTGCTATATTTGCTACTTTTGTTAATCCGGCACTGGACATAACAGTACATGTGTGTGATTGCATCTACAGTGGCATTCAGGTGTCTCTAGTGAATAAAAACGCTAATTCATACGTATTTAACGATATCCACAAGCTTATGTTGGGTTTGATAATGTAAATCATAGCAACTTAATCGTCAAAACAATGAAAAATCACCATGCAAGTTAAACAGTTATGTTGGCCCCCCTACTTTTTCCTTGGCCCCGCAGTGACCCCCCCCACTTTTTAAGTTCTAGAATCGCCACTGCCATTCTGTCGTCCACTGTTTTGTCACAGCAGTGTAGTGAAGTATACATCATATCTTCTTACAGTAGCGAAGCCGTTATGAAACTGACTACCACTGAAATATCCCACCCTAACGTTACTATCT
>Ga0210059_1010044_pt1 | contig 14679 bp, 8 predicted proteins | sample Ectturendosymbi2_FD_188042 | JGI IMG/M metagenome (GOLD analysis project Ga0210059, IMG submission 188042) | Ecteinascidia turbinata endosymbiont from Florida, USA - Sample 2 (SPAdes) (version 2) | ecosystem: Host-associated > Tunicates > Ascidians > Unclassified | place: Key West, Florida...
GAACTAGGGAGGTGCCTCTTTAGTTCAGACGGCAAGGGCGTGGTCAAATTCGTCATGCTTGATAACTCCCCGGCGGGAATTATGATAGTTCGATTCCCGCTTGAGGTGGAAACACGGCGGGCAAAGGTTCCACTTCAGTGGCTAAATTCTAGAGTTATGCCTAAAAATACAAATCTTGATTTTGTCAAACCTATATAAAGATGCTGAGAGTTAAACAAAAAAAAAATAGTTAAATGAAACATAACAGTGCAAAACCATTATATATAACTTCAAAATGTTTAGGGAAATGTACATACTGTGTCCACTAAAGCAATAAGCAGCGCAGAACATTGCATTTCTACTAAATTTTTGTGATCAAGTTAAAATAGTCCATCATTCTTTTTTCCTTTGGCCAAGCCCTTTTCAGTAGTCATAACAGGCAGATTCATTCATTTTCACACTTCCGCAATAACTATTAACAATAATACATATAAATAAATTTACCTGTGGTGAAGGGTGGCCATATGGTCCGGGTGCCCCATACTGCTGTTGTGGAGCTCCATAATGTTGAGCAGGGGGGTGATATTGCTGCTGGTAGCCTTGTGGTGCTTGACCATAACCATGAGGTTGATATGCCATTGTATGAAGTGAAAATGTTATCCAAGAAAACTGGCAAATAGAATTTTATGAAATCTATCTATAAACCAACACAACTGGATAATCAACAACCTACTAAAAATAATAAGGATACAGTATTCACAGAAAATGATGTACACATATCCTTCAGTCCTATACATTGTTTCAACTGTAGCCCAACTCTCTTGAAAACTGTTAGTCAGTCAAATAAGGCAAGAACACATTTATCAACTATCTGACTCCAAATAACTATACACAATCAGTAAATTCTAAAAAACTCTTTTATGACATGCATCCTTAATGCTTTCAGCAAAAATTTAAGCCATAAGGAATACAATAGTACAACTAATATATGCATCCCATTGTCATCCAAACTGGTTATTGTAAATGTGATTGAGATAATGTGAAAAAACAAAATTTATTCAGCTAACTTCTTGCTGTCCTTACACCTTACATTGTGATTGTTAGTTATTCAAACTTTGGTCCATTACAAGTCATACACTACAGGGTAGTGATGCATACAGAATATTAAGTCAACCAATTTTGATAGCTCTTGCGGCAATCCCATGTTGATGTTTTATCACAAAAACTCCCTGTTGGACATCAACCTGTTTATAATTTTTGCCATTATTGCTGAGACACTCTATACATGGAAATAGACTTCTGCATAAATTTAGGGTTGCAAGCAAACGTGGCCATGTAGGTATTCAACAGGTTTAAACTAATAAAAAGAAGGCAGTGTCTATTTTGCCACCAAGATGGCAGCAACAAAAGGCTTGGTAATTGGTAGAAAGGAAGTAAATATAACTAAAAGATAAACCTACAACCAAACCTTAATGGTAGCCCTAAGCTAACCCTAAACCTAACCTAAACTAACCTAACGCTAAGCTACCCTATCCATAACCTAACGCTAAGCCAATGAAAAGCTAACACTAACCTCACCCTAACCTAACACTAAGCTAACCTAACCTAACTCAAATCCTAAACTAACCCTAGCCTAATTCTAACCTAACCCTAATTCTAACCTAACCCTAATCTTAACCTAACAACACTAAACCCTTAAGGTAATGCACCGTTGTGTTGGTATGACACTCAGAATCTGTGCGACTATACGCTGTTGGTGGCCTTTCGGTATCTACAAAATCTGCAGCAAAAAATGCATGCGACATGCATACTCTTTATAGGTGTGCTGTAGCATAGGGATAGGCCATAGGGCATCTAAAATGTAATGTTCCTATGTAAGTTATACAAAGTATTGAAGTAAGTGTTGTTGGGGTATACTAGTAACTATACGTGATGTAAGATGTACACATTGTTTTTACAGAGAGTAAGGAGAAAGCATAGGCTTGACTATTGCAATCGCCAAATTTACACTAGGCCTAGTTTTTTTTGAATGTTACAACAGTCTTTTGAAAACGAAAAGTTTATTTGAACAGAAAATTAGGTGGCGGATGTACTCGATTAATGGTTTTCAACCTTTTTTGTACCACAACCCATTATAGCCATCCGCTACAACCCAACAAACCGCATCCAAAACTCCAGTAGAGCAAACGTAATTCAGTTGTCACTGTGAACATCATATCGGATAACACTAAACGGAGGGACGGCGGGCCGGGTTGGAGGACCGTGTTGCCCAATGAAAAACATGAATTTTCCGCGGTCTGGCAAGCTGCACACAAGGGCGGGTCGGCAGGCTGCACTACAGGACGGGCCAGAGGTCTGCACCAGATATGACCGGATAGTGGATTTTCACTATCCGATCCTATCCTGTTTTTGAAAAATGATATCCGTATCCCATCCGAATCCTGTTTTCGTTGAAATCATACTATCCGTATCTGAAAACTGTCTGAAAGTGTATTGCGATGCACAACATACATTTTTGTGCTGTGTCTATTTTGCCTCATGAGGGAAAATAACTGCTGTAGCTATTTTGCCTTTAGCTAAACACGATTGGTTGAAGTAGTCACACGACAAGTTTGGAACGCATGTCCTGCTTAGTTGACCATGACATCTGTAAAAGCTCAGTCCAATGCATGGATGATGGTTGTCATGGTTTCAGGGATGGCAAGCAGTTAGCAGCTTCTTGTTTGCATCAAGTGAACTGCAGGCTAAACCCTAGCACTAAACATTGAACCCCTAAACCTAAAACTTGGCCATAAACCCTGATCCTAAACACTAACCATAAACCCCTAAATCCCAAACAATTCTCTCTGTGTATCATGCTTGTCATATGACTACTTCAACCAATTGTGTTCAAATGAAGGCAAAATAGTCCCAGCACTGATTTTGCCTCAAAGGAGAGCAGACACTGGAATGCGTTGTGTCACTTTGGTCCCTGTCATGCTTGTAAACAGAAAGTTTGACATATCTTCTCTTGCAAGCTTGACATATTGCATAACCTAAGTACGTTTCCGAGCTAATTGCATTTGAAGACCAAGCTGAAGTTTTGCCACACAGTCCAGTCACCACGGGGGGCCTTTGGTGGGCTTAGCCCCTCCGGAAAAAAGCTCCGATCCCCCCTCCCAAATTGAAATATGAAGCACTATAAAACAGTGATGTTTGTTCAAATTTCAGAATGTCAAGCCCCACTGCACACATGTACTGTAAAGCTCCCCTATAGAAGACTTTCTGGTGACGGTTCTGTAACGAACACCAAGTTTTTCATTGGCCATTTTTTTAGCAACAATGGTTAGATTTTACCACTATCCATGAGTTCACATGCAAGTGTTATTTATTAATTCCAACAATTGTTGCACTTTAACCAAACCTAACTACATAGCAATGCTATTCTACAAACCAAAACAGCATTCAAAACAATACACTGGCTTAAAATTTGTCATTTATATTGAAATGACGGATTAGAAATTCAGTCTAACAAGTCAATGTCACAAATCAACAATCTTGGTTATCATGGATAAAAAAGCTATCTCTGTGGCCTGGTAGGCTATCACCCAACAACCAGTCAATGCAGGATCACGTAGAATAGGCGTGAAGACTGCAAGATCTGGTGTAGACTTCAGAACACATTAAAAGAGCTAGTGCTCTAGCTAGTCTAAGTCTAGACTACAGATCACGGTAGGTCTACACTAGCTAGCCTTAGTCCAGGTGCGCAGCAAGCAACGTCCTTTTAATTAATGTACACTGAAAGAGAGCCCTATCTTAGGGTTGCCAGATCCTTGACAGAAAATATGTCAAATGTTTGTCCAATTTATGGCAAATTTATGGCAAAAAATTTTTGAAATTGGCAATATTTTTGGCAATATTTATTTTTCATTGCAAAATGGCAATTTTTTGGCAATATTGATGTCACAGTGTTCTGCAATTCATATTTTCTCCATACTTCCAGATTTTTTAAGTTTGACAATTAATAAAAGGTCTGTTTTATGGGAATCAAAATGCGTGCTCAGTAGGCAAAATATATCCTCTCTTTAGTTTAGATGAATAGTTCTCAAAGTGGACGGCATCGCCCCCTTGAGAGCAATTTTGAGGGGCAAAGGGGCGAAAAAACCAAAGGGGGTAATAGGAGAGCGAAACAACACAGAAGGAGAAAAAATGCTCATCCAATAATCGATCATTAAATTATCTTCAGTAACCTAAACAGATCAATTATCCGTTAATTATTTACTCTGGATCGTCTATATGCCTAGCTACAGTGTGGATCATTTTCACAAAAATTCTGAACGTAATATTAGCGTCATAGTGCAGTTGCTTAGTTCGGCTATTTAATACTTTCTTTAAATAAAATTCTTTAAATTTACTACCTTGTGTTTGCTTTAGCAGGCTTGGGGGCGAAAACGACGTGTCAGGAGTGAAAATGGGGAGTTGGAATTAAAACGTTTGAGAAACAGTGGTTTAGATCACAGACCTGATTCCTGGCTGCAAAATGATTCCTTATGAATCATAGTTCAAAACTTAAAGTAATATTTCAGGCCTAGTTTAAAACTGGAAGCAAAATATTGGAGATTTGATCGTTATTTACATAGCCATTACTTTAAGGGCACACAAACCTACGCACAGCGAGACCTGAAACACAGTAGCAGCAGGTCAGTTTTAAAATAAACTCACAGTTATGATTGGCTGTTAATCAAATTAGTCACTACAACAATTACAGCAATTTCTTCAGCAGTAAATCAGTCGTATTGAGACATATTGTTAATATAAATAGTCACAATAGGTATTTCAAAAATGGCAAATTTTTGGCATTAAAAGATATTGCCATAAAAATTGGCAAATTTTTTGGAAAACAGTGATTTTTGGCAATATTCGCCAAATTTGGCACCATCTGGCAACCCTGCCCTATCTTGCCACACCAGGAACAGATTCATGCTGATAAATTTGGCATTACTCTACGGTTCAGAGATTACACCATAGACAGACTCGGAGTCATAGCGCAGAAGGCTGAAAAGATGCTTCTGAAGATAATAAATGAATGATTGTGCAATGTGCAACTTTTCCCAAAAGTCTGACTCATCGAAATATTGATAAAAGCGTTTCGGATACTCGGAACCAACGTGGTCCGTGCGCTGGCGTTACACAACTTGACTCACTGAAAACGTGGTGTCCACGCCAATGGACAAAACCGAATACGAATCGAGGTCATGCACGGACAGACGAAATCCCTTCACGCGAATGACAAGTTGACACAAACCAGATCTCACGTACGGAATACAATAGCGAGTAGGAAACGGAAAGTCATAATGCGAAAAGGTAAATCCACTATAGTGTTTTCTCATAATATCTACTCACATCCCCTTTGAAAAATGGTTCACGACCTTTAGAGGGGCCACAACTCCAGGTTGAAAACCACTACTAGACGAAGTATTAATCCTCTGCATAAGTTCTATGCAGTGAAGTTCTCTTGTATTCATGGTGGAAGAAATTACAAAGCAACTGGAAATCAGGGTTACCAGGTGGGCATAACCAAAAAAAATCCAGATCAACCCTCAAAAAAAGCCAAATAGCACGAAAAAAGGCAAATACACGATAAATACACAACGGCACTGTCAATACACACAAATGCGCTTTTGAAAAGCGATATTTACATACTTTATACGCGAAAAGAATAAAGCTCACTCCATGAACGAACTTCTCAAAACTTTTTGTTTTGCTGTTGCTGAAGAGTAACCTGAAGCTGCCAACCAATGAGCATGAAACAGCAAAACAAAAAATTATAAATTCTGGTGCAGAGTTTCCAATGAAACCTTATCATCCGGTGTCCAGAAATACTAAAATAGTGTCTAGAAATCTGCCACTGCCCACAAATCAACCAAAATCTTCTTAAAACCTGCTTAATCCACATAAAAAATCTAATTCGCCAAAAAAAGCAAATTTCATTTGGCCTTTTTTCAAAAATAAAAAAAATGAAAGGAGTTGAAAAAAGGCCAAACATTACAAATTTGGCCTCAAAAAAGCCAAACTGGCAACCCTGCTGGAAATGTGAAAAAACATCGTATGCAGCAGAGGTGAGCACGGATCAGGACTGGATCGGACTGGACCAGGACTGAAGCCAATTTTGGCAGGATTAGGACTGGATCGGATTGCAATTTTTTTGAAATTGGCAGACAGGACTGGATCTCACTGAGAAAATTTTTGTTGTTTTAATGTGATTACTCTAAAAATATAAAAAATTTTAGTTGCGATCCGAGTTCACAGGTTTCCTAAATGGTAGTCTATATTTTGCCATCAAATGCAAAAACTCTGCTGGGACTATTTTGCATTTTGAACTGTATCCACTTTTGTTCACATACAACGTTGGAGTCTACAGTATCAACAATGTCAACATAGTTAAGTGCTTAGTGTCTATGCCTGCTGTGTAATTGTTCGTTGGTTCTGCTCTCACCATTTCCTTTGACTTAGCTTGTAGAGCTTACACCTTGGATAGGAATGCTTTTAATGTACTTTTTCAAAAAGTTCAGGGTTAGGCTTAGGGTTTACGTTTAGTGTGCGTGTTTAGGTTTTGGTTTAGAGTTTACCTTTAGGGTTCAGGTGCACGGATTAGGTTTCGAGTTTAGGTTTTTGGTTCAACTTTTAGGTTTTGGGCTTAGCTTTAGGTTATGGGATTAGGTTTCGGTTTTGGGCTTAGGTTGCGGGTTTAGGTTTTGGCTTCAGGTTTGGGTTCAGGTTATGGGCTTAGGTTTCAGGTTTAGGTTTTGGGTTTTAGGTTGTGTAACAAGGACCTTACGCCAATCCAAGCAAGTGTATTGTCCTTGTCAGTTGACCAGTCGAAGGAATCGGTCTCTCCTAACAGCAAAATAATTCCAACAGTGCTTTTCCCTCTGATGCCTAAAAGACACTTCCTTGTTAATATTTGGAAATGCCAAAAGGCTGTGTCTATTTTGCCTCATGAGGCAAAAGCACTGCTGGAACTGTTTTGCCTTCAACCAATCATATTTGGCTAAAGGCAAAATAGCTACTGTAGTTCTTTTGCCTCATGAGGCAAAACAGAAATATATGGTTTTGCATTGGCGGATCAGGACTGGATCGGACTAATGATTTTCAAAAATTTTGCGGATCAGGACTGGATTGGATTTAATTTTATCGGAACAGGACTGGACTCGGACTGAAAAATTTCACAGTCCGCTCATCTCTGGTATGTAAGCCTACTAGTGTTTCCAATTCGGGGCAAAATTTTAAAACCCTGGTTTGGGTAGTTAAAAGAAACCTGGGAAAACCCAGTTTTTTCAGGTTTTGAATTGAATGCGAGTTTGAGCGATAAAACTCAATATCATTGTGAAATTACTGCAGTTGGCCACTGCACACTTTGTTAGAGAATTATTAATTAAGTTAGGCACAGTTTTTCAATGATCTTTATAGTACTGATGTATGACAGTCAAAGCACACTTTCATCATTCAGTCTGTTCCTGAATTTTGTGACAAATAGCCCCATGGCTGAAACAGCCCTTTCTGGTTCCACTGATTTGGGCTTGATTGTAATTAAGACATGGAACAGTTTTTTTAGGTTATTTGACCTCTACTTTGTAGCCTCAAAAAGACTCATTTCCTTTTTCACAATTTGTGATCGGATCTCTTCCTGTTCCGGAATAGTTTTGTTGTCTTCACTCTCAAGGATTACGTGGATTCTGTGCTTTGATTTCAAATGGTTGATTAAACTTTCGGTGATTGAACCACCTACGTTTGTCCCATGGAGCACGAATTTCACTCTGTTGTTAGTTTAGCGTTGTTTTATAAGAAATGGCTCTAAGCTTCTCATTTTCTTTGATTACTAACGTCTTTAAACTGAATGCGTATGATTTAAAATCTACTTAAAGTCGCTTCTCAAGGAAAGCCAAATATTTTGTAGAAAATTATTGCAAACTGAAAAGGAACAAATCAATTTTGCAAAGAATCACAGCATGTGTATCATTTACAGGTTTCTACTGGTTCTTCTAATATTATTACTCAAAGTTGTCAGACGTATACACAAAACATAGTCGAATACCCACTCAAGGTCCACTATATTGCTAAGAATATCGATACATGAGTAGTAGCATGTAAAAACCGCATCATGCACTTATCTGCTGGGGAAACATATTGGTTTGACTATTGTTCCACTGTAACAGATGTATGCACAAATCAATTGCAACCATAAATTGTTTACAGCAAAAACCCTTCACTGGAAGTTTAAACAATGTATATTTTATACTTTTTTTCTTATCTTGATTAACTATATAATCACTTTTCAACTTTATACATTAGTCCAGTCTAAACGGCGTTGTGTTTACAAATCGATCAGGGTATAAATGTGCTCATAGGTGTCTGCTGTTACAAGAATATTTACTAAATATTCGCAAAACCAAATTACTTGCCAGCGACCGAATTTAATATTTACAAGTTCGAGCATTGGTCAATATGCTTGAAAGGAATCTCTAAATTTGCTACACAATTTTCGTTTGAACACTGAAAACAACACTGGGTTATCGTCCAGAAGTTCTAATTCTAAATTCTTCTCCTGCAGATGATCTTCCAATACCTTTATAGGGCACTTGTTCCAATCAAAATTCACACTTCTAATTTCTTGTAAGGCATGGGCTAATTTGCCAGTCAATGAGCGTTCTTGTTCAAGGCCTAACACAATTGCTTGAGCTTCAGATTTCGTGCAACCAATATCCTTCAAATAATTCTCAAACAGCGTCTTTAGACTTGAGTCGGCTAAATCATTTTCAACAACTTGACAGGATTGATCTACATGATCACTAAATAATGGTACAGGCGTCAACACAATAGATAGAGTCTTTTCCATGACTTTAGCCACGCTTGCTCCTTCAACTATCAACTTTTCTATACAATTTTTCGTGGCGTTGATTGTAATTTTAATTGTATAAGTACTCAAATGATCTACACAAAGGTGCTTTACAGTAAGTTTTTGCTCCGTTGTTTGTTCTGTAATTTATAAATTTAACTGTGCTTCACAATCAGTTTACACATTAATTAATATTTGCAACCACTTATAAGTGTTTTCATCTATCGGTGTATTTACAAGGAATTCCTAGAGCCACACAACTTGCCATTGAAAATTATGTATGGTCACATACTGAAGAAGTGGACAATACCAGAAAAAGGAGCTCTGAAATTCTTTGCACAATTTCTGCTAGCACTTTAAAATATAGGGGATTTTGTTCTAAAACATCTATACTTAAACATTTGGCCTGCAATTGATTCTGCAATCTCAGTATAGGACATTGAGGCCAATCGAAATGTCTAGAGTAATGGCTTGCACAATGCAGTCTATCTGGTCAAACAACAAATTGTCTTCTTCTGACTCTGTTCACACCGCATCTAGTTCAGTTTCTGTCACATCAATATGTTCCAAAAGACTTTCAAGCCAATTCTCAGAACGTGAACTCAGTACATCAACTTGACTGGCACAATCTATTCTAGGACTTTGCAAATGAACAGTTTTCATAGTGACAGTCGGAGTCAGTAAAATAATATCAGAAGCATCAATATCTTTAGCGACCAAGCTTTTTATACAATTGTTAGTAGCTTTTATTGACATTTTAATCAGGACTGGCCCGAATTACTCTAAATACAAATTTTTATTGTTTATCATGAAACCCTTCAGCTGGTTTTAGCCTTATTTTCTAGTCCTGCTGACATAATCAATAACCCTGTTCTTCTTTGGGCTTTAGGCTTCAAATATGGCTTACTAACACCAACGTTTTCATAAAATGCTTCTATCTGTTCTGGTGTTGGATGAAACTCAGATTGAATAAGTTCATGTTATAACATACACAACGTATCTAGGCCTGCTTTATGGTGGCCAATTATCTTCGGTCCTTCCATAGCCCTTTCGTAATTGTATTCGTCATTAGGTTGAGGGGTTAATATTGCTTTTCGCACCTGTTCATAAGTTTGATCATCAGTTAGTCTCTGCTTTATCGTAATCCACATTGTGTAGACTTGCCAAGTGAAATGGGCCGGGACGAGAGGAGCTAACAAAGGGTGATATTGTTTTTTCAAGCATCGGGATAGCTGTTTGCGATAATTTTCAAATAATTCTGGATTGGTCGTCAAGTGATCGGAGTCTAAACCAATAGTTTTTAATGCTTCACTCAATACTACTTCTGGGTCTAGCATCCAATTACAGCACAGATCACGAAGAATGTGAAAGCATTTTTCCTGCACATTAGTCATTTTTATCGTCTATTTACAACGTTATCTTTCAATCCTAATGTTACTGGAAAGAACATTAGCAAACTTCCGAACGTAAGATAACAATGATAAAAAGAAGAGGTTTGAAAAAACATTTGATATACATTGCTGACTTAAATAAACCATTTCAAGTCGGAGCTCAACTCGTAACCCAAACAGAAAACCATAAACGCCTAAAAAAAGCATTTTGAGAAACACGTTGTATGATAGCAAGCATTCTTATCAACCCTAGTAACTACTTCTCTCTACAACACAGTTTCTAGCAAGGTATAACATTCCTTTCTTCGTCTTTTGTTAAATAATACCTCCCAAATAATGCCTAGTTGTCATTGAAAATAATCTTTATTCATCGTTTCTATAAATTTGCGATATTTATGGAATTTGTCTATTTGAAATTTTCTGCTAAGGCGCTTTTTAAGTTTATTAAATAAAATAGTTGTAATCCTACTACCTCCAATTTTTCTTTTAATACAATGGTTGGGCTCCCTTCCCTTTAAACCTTGTCTCCCAGTTTTGGGAGTATCCTATTTTCTTTTTCCAACTGTCTCAGATCCCCAGGAGATTTACTGGTGGGGTCATTATCCTTTGAGGATTTCGATCTGGCATTAACAACAGATTTCTCGACAGTCGTTCTAGATATGAGTCTTTTTCTAAACGGGGGTGTGGTTATGGCTCTTTTTATCTGCTCATACGTTTGTTCATTTGGCTTACCTTTTTGGCTTATCTTTCATACGTTTGGCTTACCTTTCAACATGTACCACATAATCTCTATTTGGAAGATAAAATGTGCTGGACCAATGAAATCTAGTAATCCGTAATATCGTTTATTTAGTCTTCTATACAGCTTTTTCCGAAATACCTCAAACAATCCAGGATCCTTTTCAAGATAGTCCGAGTTTAAACCAATAGTTTGTAATTTTTTATCTAACACTACTAATGGATTTTGAACCCAGTTAAAACGTAAAGATTATATTGCCCTAAAACATTTATCATGTATCTCTGTTGGCATTTTAATTTTTATTCGCTATCTCATATACCTATGACACTCTGAAAAACAAAACAGAAATTCACAAACTTACCACTTGTTTCCATATTTATTATAAACTTTTCTAATAGATGTCTCTTCTAGTGACTTTATACTCCAGTGTAAGTCACGCTTATACTGTCTCTAATTTCAACATACAGAACCCTGCTCTGTCTAAATTTCCTAGCTTCTGTGCTAACTTAAACCTCCCGGGGTATGGTAGGTTATTAAGTAAAGACACGATAAAAGTTTTGAGTGGCTTCACTCTCTCTCCACCAAAAGAAAAAGTCGAACATAGTGGCTCCATTTGGTTGAGTAGATTATTAAAACTGATCAAATTTAATTAGAACCGCTTAATTCTTTTAGAAAAAAGTCGAACTGAGCTAGTACCCTTTTTGTTTAGGCACTACCTCACTGGTGGCACCATTTTTATGTGGCAGTTCCCTTCTAAAGAAGAGGAACAACACACGTTTAGGACAACTCCGCAAGAGCACTGGTGAATTTGGTCGAAGTGCCCAAGGCACGCCCAAGTTAACAATTAAGAAACTTAGACCCGCCGATTCGACTTCACGCTCATTTTTGTTATCAGACGAAAGTGTATTCACTCATGGTTTTATTAATACAACGTTAAGCACTGCGACATTTATCTTTTAGTACAAACAACAAGGGTTTACTATAACATGATGTATTGATATACACATAGAGAATTATTACAAGTAACAGGGGTTAGCGCAAGTTTTATTCTTTCATGGATGAGAGAGAAGCCCAAATTGTTAGCGGCATAATAGCCACTAAACAGAAAATCTCTTTTGTATAAGGCAGTCCATTGGCATGCCCACTCGGACTAAGCCAGCTTGGTATGCCCACTGCTGGATGTTCTGCCTAAGCCCGTTGGACTGCCCACTACTGGTTTAGGTGTTGAGCTGGAATGCCCACTTGCTCAACTGACTGCTCCTGGCAAAGACACCTGTATATGCCAATTTTCTCGCGTATTTTAATCAGCTGGTTTGTCATGTGTCACGGCGTCACAAGTCGCGATGCTCGGAAGTCACGCGTCTCGTTGGTTAGCACGCACGTCGCATGACGTCGATCTCGCTGTCGGATTTTCGTTGGTTGTTCTTCTCCTCGTCACTCTCGTTTTCCATTGGAGATGGTCATTCCGGAGTCGCCGATTGTGTGTGCAGTGATCCGGAATATTTTCCGTTTTGGTTTATATCCATTTAAATCGGTAATATAGTTATCTAAATTCTTTTAATAATTAATGGTGATAATATTCAGGTTTTCTCTCCTCCTAGTATTAACGTGCTAATACACACAGAGTACAAACACACAATTAATGAGTATATATTATAGTGTCTTAACCAACAGGACGTTTTTAGTTATCACTCCGTTCTAGCTTTGTACTTTTGGTCTTCAGTCCGTTTTCTGTCATGATGTATATATTGCGGTATTCTTCCCAATCGCTGTTATTTAATGAAATCATGGACAGACTTCGAGGTCGTTTTCTGAACTTGCTTTTGAAGTCTTTCTTTGTTTGTATTTCGGAGTCACAAGACGTTTCATGTTGAGGATGCAACGCGAATTCAACACGGGCCACCAACGAACATATGATGGTTACCGAGCAAAACCCGCACCTCGTGCCTCATGGGGCCCAACGATGCCGGAACAACGGTACGGCAAGAGGGCAGTAAATGAGTTGAGGGCAATGGAAACTTACAAAAAAACAACAAACTGTTGCCAATTATGCTTGCTTTTGTCAAACAACAATGTTGACCCCAAAAATTATAAAAGAAACCATAGAAAGCTTGTTTCAATTCGATGTTGATAATGATAAATCATGAAATTACTTATGATACTGTTGTGTAAAGGCACCTGTGTACCCGTTGCCACCCCTTTCTAAAGGCAAGGGGGAAATGCCCTCGTCATACATCCCGTTCCGGCGACCTTGCTGGGGCCTCGCATCAGCTAAATTAATTCTTGTCCAGAGCAAACCTGGATCTTTCAAATGCATTTATTTGCAATTCTGTTTTCATTTATTCTAATTTACACTCATGTTTTTTGCAATTGAAAATGATAAGCCCTCGTAATCAGGGACAGATTAACCATTGGCAAACCGGGCAAATGCACGGGGCCTCGCGCTTGAATATCAAAACACTCTTTTACTGTTTTTTCATGTTTTTAAGCTGCTCACCACGCGTCAAAATTGTAGAGCTTTTTGATGACTGCGTTTGGTATATAGGTTAAGGAAACTGACAAGTTTGGCATTTATCGTTTTTGAGTGACTTGAAATAATTGAACCAAACAGCAGCACTCTTTTTACCCCAAGAATTAGATAAAAATCAGTGCATCCATGGGCGTCCACAGAAATTTTTCCAGGGATGTGGGCAACGTCGACATTTTGCTTATCCTTTTCAGGTTACTAACAATGCAATGCAAATGGCCGTTCACAAAACGCTTTACCCTTTCTACCCCATTAGTCTGTGGTGCTGGTTGAACCTCAATCGTCAATCTTTACTCTGAAATGTTTTTTACACTTCGACTATATGCTATTTCTTTTCTTTTCATAAACTACCCAAAAATGCGTTTTTCGAGCACTTTCTACAAATAAGTCATATTTAAGAATAATCAATGGCCGGAACAGCATGAGCGGCGAAAATGCAAAAAGTTTAGGCACTCTCGCAAAACTGTTTCAGGTAATGAGAATTAGAACTATATGTTGACAAGGCTATCGGACAATTTACTAAAGTTAGAACACCATGCAGGCTTAAAAAACTAAGAAGCAGAATTACGAAAACTCGCTACAGCAAATATAGCTTTGCACCCGTTTGTTCCCCCTTGCGGACGCGCATGAGTGTATGTAGGTAGCAAGGACAAACAGTTCTAGAATCTCTGCCATCTACACCAATGTAGCGATTTATGCAGTGGATATGGTCAGAGAGTCTATGACAGTCAAGATTGTTGTGTAGTGTCATGGTAGCCAGAAGATCGTTTGTGATACAACTTTCTGTTTGAACAAATTAACCACATACGAACCGCCGTACATGGTCATTGGTCACTCCCAATTGTCTCTAAAATGTAGGCTGCCAAATCGTATCAGTTTTGAAGTTTTTTACCGGTGAATCTGCAAAGTTGAAACGAGGGCATGTGAAACGCTACGCAGTTGTGATAAGCGTTTAGGGGGCCTCCCGGTCACGACTTCGCCCAGAGCCTCGCGTTGATTTAATCCGGCCCTGCTCGTAATAAATAATTTGTTTTATTTCAAAGAACATTTTGGCAACTGTGTGCAGTGCTGTTTGTCCACTTACCGTAAAATTTATGGGGCCTTGTGCATTTAATTTACGCCAAGCACTTTATTCCTCAAACAAGGCATGACGTGACACCACAGAACG
>Ga0210059_1010045_pt1 | contig 14678 bp, 10 predicted proteins | sample Ectturendosymbi2_FD_188042 | JGI IMG/M metagenome (GOLD analysis project Ga0210059, IMG submission 188042) | Ecteinascidia turbinata endosymbiont from Florida, USA - Sample 2 (SPAdes) (version 2) | ecosystem: Host-associated > Tunicates > Ascidians > Unclassified | place: Key West, Florida...
CGATGCAGCTGAACCCGGGCGGGTTGGTGCAACACTGACTCGCCACCAACGCACCAAGCAAACGTCCGGACAAAGGCGGCGCTCGAACAAGGCGGTGCCGCAGTCACCTGCAGTCTGGAGGCACATCGCTGGCGAAACAGTGAAGGAAACAACACTTTCTGACTGTCGTTGCTGACACGAAGTTGCCAAGGCTTTTCGTGGTCAACCCCGTTTGGGCGTGAGCATCCACGATTATTTAATTTTTATGCCGAGAAAAAGTTTGGCCGCCATCATGTGCGCGTCAGCTCCAAAGTTTTCGCAACTTGGCGGAGCCAGAATAAAATCCGCGTCAGTTTCGCAAGTGCGGTCGGTTTTTGTCTGAATATTTCTATGACAAATGTGTTGCTGCTCCCCGATATTACCAAGGAACATTACTGAGCGAGCGTTGCGGTTCGCTAATTTTAAGACATATCTTGCGTGAAAAACGAAGAACGGCAAACGGAGCAACATCGGTTTCGCACCGGCAGTACAAGTGGCATCCATGCCAGCGACCCCGGGGCTACAGTGCGCGCGACTGCAGGCGTGGTCGCATTGGCGCGAGTCACAGCTAACAGGCATGGAGGAAGTTCTACCTTTTCCCTGGCCCTTGATCCGCCAAAGCCGAGCCATTGGCTGAAAGGCGCAAATACCGATCGACTTTCAGTGCAACTCGACCGGTAGTCGAACAATACGTCAACCAACCTGAGAGGCGCGTGCTCCACCAACGTGGCTCTCATGCCACACAGGCTTTGATACAGAACAGAATGTTTTACGAAACGTCGCAAAACTGCGCTCAAAAGCCATTTTCAAACAGTTTGATGATTTTGCCAGCGTGTCTTGGGCAAATTGCCAGCTTCGCGAAGACCTGTTGCACTGGGAAAGCTCTACTGCGCGTTGATCTGCCGCCCATTACGTTAGTGAGAATAACGCAATTCAATGTCTAAATTTTTTCGTCTAAATGGCACCAACGTTGTTTCCAGGAAAAAATTGGTAGATAGTTATGAATGGATTGGGATTTCACTGCAAACGTTTCACTCAATTTTGTTTTTAATCAAAGACTCCACCCAAAAAAAACAACTTGAGTTTCACAACCACCTATAAGAATTGCACGAACCATCTGCAGTGTCACACGAAAAAAACAGGAAATTGTAAATTGTGCATAGTATGCTCATAAAAATTTGGGCGGACGCCCGATGTACACTTCCTGCTGTCACAGGCAACGAGAACGCCAATTACTGCCACAGTAAAACGCTGAAAAAGGCCATATCCACCCACTGTTCAGCAGCAACGATCAAACTAAAGACAGATTCGTCGCGATGCTTCGCATTACTAGTGTAAATACGTGGCACAGCCTTATTTTCCTGCAGGCCTCTCAGTAAACAAAATCCTCTCAAAAGCCAAGGCGGGCGCGACAGAACGAGGTATTTGAGACTGAGGAGAAGGGAAACTTACAATGATCGGGCGGCGTCAGTTGCACCGGCTGCGCAGTGAATTCCTTGTCGAAGTAGCGCGTGTCCTTGATTGACGTCACTTGCGGTTTGAAGGGCGGCGTGACCTGAGAAAGAAAATGTGCACGATACACATGGATTGCTTGGCAGGCGAACAACTCGCAGGGGGAAGCCACGCGTCAGTCCCGGAAGACTAAGTCTTGTCAAGACATGGCGTTTGAGCAATCGGCCCTAGTTTGCCAGCAACTCTGTCTGGAATACGTGCAGGCAGCGCGCGAATCCGTGTCAAGTTCGCTCCAAACCTCACCTTTTTTTCGGTGATGTCCTTCCAATTAATTGAAGCGAAAAACGTGTGCTCCATCACCTCCTGCGCATCTCTTGGGCTGCTACCGAGTCTGTAGATGGCATATCCGAGTTAGGAGTAGTGACCAGTACCCATTTCTAGCCGTTTTACGATTTTTTCAATTTTTTTTTTCGTCCATTTTTTCAATGGACGAATATTAAATTTGGAATGTTGCCAGTGCGCGAGAATGAGATTTCACTGCGCAAATGGTCTGGGCGTACCTTAGAAGGAAGATTGCAACTCTAAACTTTGCCAGACGCTCTTGGAGGAACTTCTACTAGTTAAATATATGCCGCAAAGCAGTAGGTCCTGAAAACCTAATTGGTTTAGGCAAACATGCTGGGAAGCTACTACTACTACACCATATATCAAGAAATGAACTTTCTCCTCTTGCGAGAATCATGCACGGAAAGGTTATACGAATGCCACGAAAAACAGTTAACAACAAGCCAGCCTCCCATAAAAATACCTGAAAGACTATAATATGTGCTCATCAAGCTATCGCTGTCAACAACCTTCGGCAGGGTGACCTTATGCACACAAGCAGTGATGCCAATAACAATCTTTCAGCCTTTTAGGCTGAACTGCAGGCGCCCAGCATGTTTGCGAGGTGGTTGAAGAGTGTGGCAAACGCAAAATGCCAGAAAAAGATCAAGGTGCAGTGGCAAAGAACTTGACAGTGATGTGTTTGACCGGAAACGTCACGGCACGAAAGTTCTAACGTTGGTTATTACTAAGCTTTAATGTTTAAGCAGCAACAGACCGTTGCGTAATATCCTATGATTTCAGACAACCCACGCAACAAGCTAATAGAAGTTAACTACAGACAGGAAATCCCACTACGCAGCGTGATCATTTGCTAAGTTTCGCGTTGTGTTGAAGCGGTGCTCCTTTATTATTAAGCAGGGTTTATTACGGCGTCTTACCTGATAGCAGTAGAACAATGACGTGACATAAAAGCGACTCATTGCGCGGTTTTAATGGCTTATCCATTATATTAAAGAACTGCTCTGAAACAACATTACCGTATACAATACAATACTTTGCCTCGCGATTCATCATTAACCATGACAAGCGCACAACCGCTTGTTCTGTATAAGAGGCCCAGCACCATTCAGCCAATGACTCACTGGGAGCAGACTTGTTAAAAACATAACAGACGCACGAAAGTAAATGACTGTACATGTTTTCAAGCACCTCAGGCAACAACCACAGCAAAAAAATGATCGCTTTTCCGTTTGCATAAAGCGAAAATGGTTTCAAACAATCACCAGAGCAGAAGAAACATTTGCGTCTTCACCTTCCACTTCTGACGAACGATTATATTCTGAACGACTTCTGAGACTGCGTTGGGCGCAAACCCACGTTTGGGCGTAGCAAAACATTTCTAAGTCTATCTCGGTATGAAACATAAGCACACGGAGAGGAAAGGTCAAACGTAATAGTCATGTCTTATCAAAGTGCTCCATTCCCAAGCAACCGACCTCTGTCGCGGGTCCTTATTCAGCAGTTCGGACAACAAGCTGCGACCTTCCCGCGAAATGCCCGACGGGAAGCGCAGCTCGTCCATGAGGATCAGTTCGAACAGGACGTCGTGATCGCGGTTGTAAAATGGCAGTCTTCCGCACATCATCTCGTACATGACAACACCCAGACCCCACCAGTCAACGGATCGCCCGTAGTCGTTATCTTCCAGCACCTACGCGAAACAGAAGCCTTTGTTTCGATTGTGATCTAGCTGCGGAGGCCGTTATGCTGCGCAGAGACACGCGTAAAAATATACTGAGCACTGCCAAACAGAATGATGCTTCGTTACTACGTGGGTAAAATAACAGGAACAACAAGGTCCCTTTACGAGCGCAGCACAGGCCTTCATTCAGCATGGCAACATAAGCAGCGCTGAATTACATCACGCAATGCTTGTTGCACTACTTGCTGGTCGAAACAAAAACAGTTTGAATGAAAACGTTTTTTTATCACATATGTAAAATGTGTTTGTCGCTGGCATTCCCCTGCGACGATTAAAAAGTTTAGGCAAACCTGTTCTCGCACTTCGACATGTTTCGGAAAGAAGACGCTTAACTTCAGCTGTAAAATTGCTGTTAAGTCGTGCAGGATCTCCTTTGAAAGCGCATTTTAAGCGACATTTTTTATGATATGACCAAACAATCACATGTCTTTGAAGCACAATTTGACAAGATTTGCTTTGTAACTGAACAAGCTGGTTGAAGAACGAGCTTTTCGAAATTTGCAAATACTTGAAACTTTTCAGATCGCCTCGTCTCTTGCTTGTGTATTCTAGAAACATGCGTCACTCTTGTTTTTAACATTAAAAACTTTCGGGATTACAATGGAAATCGATTCGTCCTTAACTCCGGCACTGGTCAGGCTTACCCCTGCTGATTGTACAACTTGGTTTAATGTATGTGTTATGGTTACATTTTTCGCATCACGTGTTTTATGTAAGTAGCAACCGAAGCAAAATTTAAACAACAAAACCCAATCAGCTGCACTAATATACCGCTATAGTGATTAAAGGCATAAGCATACCTCATAACGTGACCAACGTTGTTGTGGCAAATTTCTGTATTTTGAGCAACAGATTTGTGACAGCACAAAAACTCCACAGTCCAAGTTGTTTTAATGAGATAAAATAACAAATCCACCTTCTAGGTTAAAATTGTGATCACACAAATCTTTCCGAGTTTGAAATAAACTAATTTTAACAAACATCTTCAGAATCTAAAACACACGCATTAGCTTTTATGATTCAGTTAACTTTCAGCTTTGTCGGAACAGAAAAACAAAATCCTTCGTCGGTTCGTAGCTGGAGCTGCCTCTTAAATCAAGTGTCAAGTGCAACGATCATCGACACCAAGCCACAATCAGTATTTTCCGTAATCAGAATCACTTTTCGTTATGTGTCAGCACACCACGGGACTACGTGTAAAAAGAACTCGACAATGCAGGTAGAAACTCGTTTCAAATCTCTCGACCTATGCCATACCTAGCTTGGGTATTCCTTGATCTATATCTAGGAAAGCTTCAATTTACACTTTGTGAGGATACTGGCAATGTGTGTGATGCCTGTGATGACATGTGCCACGTTTAGCTGAGTACGTAGTCATTTAAAGTCAGCATTGCAGACCTGGTGAAAATTTTGCAAATCTTTCAAAAATATAAGTTAGTTGCGAGAAGGTCACGAAAAACCTTATCACAATTCTTAAACGTAAACCCTATTTCTCTGCTGTCTGCCTTGGTGTCTTTGTGATGACCGAGCATACTTGCACCTATGGCGAAGCGCCTTCGCGTCACGCAAGCTTGGAAAGCGTAAGGAAAGGGCTGGCCGGTAAGTAGTTGTTTCTGTTCACTTGCTGTGCAGTTCTCGGCAAGTGAAGTGAATGCTTATCGGTTGCCAAGCAACCACTGCGCATTCGAAAGAAAACATCCGCGATACCAAGTATGGGACGGCAAAACATTTTTAAGTGGGACTTTGGTATGACTTTGTTTGCATCACTTTAAAAAAAAGACGATAAAATCAATTCAACAACTCAAAAGTTGATGAGGAGTTAACTCGAACGTGCAGACAAAAATGGAATTTTGTTCCATCAAGAACGGAACAAAAGGCCGCAATTAACAGCTCATTCGCAAACACTCGTGAAGTAGAAATGGCCGAATAGCAGACTAAATATGCTTGTCACGATAGGCGTAATTAACTGGATTTTACTGCTGCTAGAACAACGTGAAATTTGCTACGAAACGTATTTAAACCAAGTGATACAAACGTTCCAATCACAACACACGCATTTATTGGAGTTGCAGAATCAACAGATACGACCCTAAATAAGAACTGAAGGTGGGGAGTCAATTGCGACTGTATTCCAACAAATGTGTGGATTGTGGATACTGAGTGGTGCGCGATTCTGGCAAATAGAAATGAAATTCAGACATTGGTCGAATTCGAGTATAGTCATGAAAACAATCCGTTTTTAAAACACTATTGAGATTTTCCAGAAATATTTCGTGTAAAAAATTTTAAAGCCAGATTGTTTGGTTACACTGTACTAGATGAAACGATTAAGGAAAGGCGCTACTTTAAAAGCGGATTGTGCAGCCAGTTCAAAGAAATTTGGTTGTTGTGTTTCAAAGTTGACATTCAAAGCCACGTTTGAACAGTTAACAGAGCGTCACTTGTTCGACCCCTTTATCAGTACTCGTTACACTACGAATACAAACAAGAAACTTTCACAAACGATTACTGGCGTATCCCAGAACACTTGCTATATAGAACCCGCATGGTACTGGACGCAATACTTAGGGCAAAAACATGGTACAGTAAAAAGCAAACACTAGGTGAAAGCGCGTAGCTGTGGAACGGTAGAGCTTCTTTTCACAAACAAAGGCAGCGTCATCACCGTAATCTAACCCAGCAAAACAATGACCAGGAAATAATCAATTTCTAGTCCACAAATAGACGGTCCGAATCAAGACGGGGTTCTTGCACGCCCGAAATAACTATTGATCGATGTGTGCATTACGAACGGCTGCTTGCTTTTTTTCCACAGAACGTCAAACCAATTTGGCGACTGCTACGCTACAATTTTGAATACTGAATTTCACTGTTACAGTGTTTCGGTGAACTGCGTGACCAAGGCACCCAGCAAAAAAACAGGGTTCCCACACATTTTCAAAAACTATTTTCCAAAATTTTTCAATACCTTCTCAATACTAAATGAAAAAACTTTAATACTATCACTTAACTTCATTTTTCCAAAATTTTATTCATGGAACACAATGCAAAAAAACTCTGCATCAGCGGTAAAGAGCAAAATTTGAATAAACAAATGACTGAATTCGGTATTTCCATACTTTTTGAATACTTTATGTACATTTTGGCTAAATGCCATACTTTTTCAAGGTCTTGTAAACCGATTTTACAATTCAATACTTTTCCAATACCGCGTGGGAAGCCTGAAAAAAGGTGGAACTTACTTCCGGAGCGAGGTATTCAGGTGTTCCGCAAAATGTCTTCGTCGTTGTGCCATACTTTATCTCTTCTTTGCACAGACCAAAGTCGGTTATTTTTATATGACCCTCCGAGTCCAGAAGAAGGTTTTCCAACTGTGCAAACAAAAAGAACTCGCAAGGTTCCAAAACAACACTTATGAATGCTTTCGACTATTTTTCATAACACAACCGATACTTCATTGTTGAAATCAGCGTGTTCTGGCAGAACATCGAGCTCAAACGTTTGTTTTTGTGATTTTGTAATGACTGCAACAAACGTTGTTTTTTCTGTTTGCATTTTGACAAAAAGACAGAACTTTGCACTTGTTTTGCTCAATGTAATCAAGTGAGATTTAGGAAATTGGTCGGTTTGAACTCATCCGCACCGCAGCATACCGAATACAAGTTGCTGGTATTTTCGCCTCATTACCACGAACACAATGTAGCATTGATATTGAAAACTCAGGAGCGCGTGTGTCAACAATCTGCTTACTTAAGCTCTCAGCAGAAACGAACCGAAACTACCAACTGAGATTTTTTAGCTTCTGCGCAAGTCACACTCAACTGAAATTGGTAACGGCGTGTCTTCTTTTCGCGACTGTTTTAACGCTTCTGCTAAGCTCACAGCAGAACGCGTGTTGCTGCCATGCACAGACACTCGGCACTTCCAGGACATCAGCTTTGTTTTTATGTATGAGAAGCAACATACTACGGTCAGTCACGACTGGGGATGTCATTGTTGATCAGGGTCACGTCCAACGAGGGAACAATTTTTTCCCTTACAGCATTTGTTGCAGGCACCACCATACTAAGCGTTGCGATTTAAGTGATCTTAAAACAATCCTGTTTTGCCACATAGGTAAATGCTTCAGGCAATTTCGAAGTATTTTATGAACGTCTTCAGACCAACATATTTCAAAACGTAACTTACTTTCCACAAGACAAACGAACGAATGAAGTTAAATTTTCAAATCCTCTCGCCAGCCCACCACCCGAAGTTTAAATTTATCTCGTCTCACGAAACGAGGTACAAAAACCACACGGTGGTTGTAAAATAAGATGGAAAATCATTCATAAGCCAAACAAATAAAATTATTTGTTAAAACGCAACACTATTGCCACCGGTCATTCTGAAAAAAAAAAAAAAAACGCGTGAAAAATTCACAACTTTGGTATTGTCGCAAAACAGCGCAACGATTAATCACAACATATTTACAGCAGTGCCGCGTGTAACGTGACGACGCAATGACTCGGCAAAGTCGCTTCCAGCGCGCCTGTTCACCAGCGTCTCCCCGCACGTGGCACAGCATCGCCTTGTGCTACGATGATACGCACGAGACAAACCTAACTTCTCCACACTTGCATTTGTACCTTCAGGTCTCTGTAGATAACTTCTTGTTGGTGAAGATAATCTAACGCGACAATGATTTCGGCGCCATAAAATCGTGCACGGTCTTCGGTGAAGACACGTTCCCGTGATAGATGAAAAAATATCTGAATGCAGGAGACACAAAGCGCGTATACGTCAGTTGAACGCGGAAAAATTTAAAGCCCGTCGCTCGTAAATTTGTGGCGCAGCATAAAGCGAGACAGCATTGGTCGGTTCACCAAGCACCTTGACAAGGGGCCGTAGAGCATTGACAATTCAAATGCGACTCTAACAACTACACCGTGCGCAACTAGTTTATACGCACTGCCACGGAGGTCTTGAGCAGCTATTTGCGTAAACCTTGCCAGGCGCCACACAAGTGCTTCTTAACCTGGGTTCGATCGAACCCCTAGGGTTCGACGGAGCTGTTTCAGGGGTTCGACGAAGGTCTTCTGAAACATGACTAAAAGCGTGGCACTACTGTATAATTAAATATAAAATGTTAATTGATTTCATTTCAGTAATCCATTTCTACTTTCTGTTATATTGTGCAAAAATGAGTTTCGACAAAAGCTTGGAGAACTACGTAAGGGTTCGGCGTGTTTGTAAAGGTTGAGAACCACTGCGCTATTGCATTTAACAAATTTCTGCGTTTCACAGAACTATTTGCGACGCTACGCGATCAACCGGAACAATCACAAAAGCAGCTTAACTTTTGCTCAGTATTGACCGACAACTGGTTTCAGCAAGAGAACTAGTGATATGAGTATAGCTAGATGTCTGCAATCATCCCAGAGGAAGCAATCCAACATACCTCTCCTCCATTTACGTATTCCATAACGAAGCAGAGATAATCTGTCGTTTGGAAGGAATACTTCAGCGCCTGTAAAAGAACACGGAAAACAAAACATGTCTCAAAAGTCAATTCGAGATAACTGCGAGAAACAAATTCACTAGCTCGCTCACTAAATCTGTTTAAAACACCTGTTTTTCCACCAGATCTTCGGATTTCACGCATCGACCTGTCTTTACTTTTTGTTCCTTTTTTTCGCATGAGCTTACAGCTCGCACAACACCAACGCGGCTAAGTTCATTGCAGTGCTTCCAAAGACTCCGCTCGCAAAGATATTCACATGCACTCATTACACGTGTTTTATAGATGTTACCCTTTTTTGCAACGGTTATTTGCGATTCGTCAAATTCATGTTCGAGCGCGACTGGAATTACAATTAGCGGGAAGCAACGAAACAAGCAGTTGATTTTTTGACACAAAACCAAAGCGCTGTTCAATGACTGAAAATCTTGTGTGAAATGAAAAATCATTGATGTCGAAACAAATCACCCAGAGCTGTAATCACTCTGCTTCTTAATATTTATTTGCATGATCTCATTGTGCATGCGCAGTTAAGTGTTTCTTGACAGATGCCACGCAGCATACAGTTCAGGGCCACATCACCTGCTAGATACCATAATCGCTACCTAAATTTACGAGCTTCCCGTCAGCCAAACTTCGTTTCTGGTGATTGCCTAGGATACGTTAAAACTATGCAGCAAACAAAGGAACATTAGCTTATTATTTGTTTTACAGACAAACAACCAGACATGTGTTAATTGCAGACAACATAAATCAACTTCGAGTTTTTTGTTTAAAGCATAACAGTAGCTTTTTCCGCAGTCCCTACACTAGTGAACAGACAATGCGAGCAGTTTTGTTGTGGACGCGCCGTCCACATACTCTATCTACGATTTGTTAAGTGTTAGCAATACACAAAAACATGGTGTTTACATCGTATTCTGAATAAAATTCGAAGGAATAACAAAATGTGGCGAAGCGTTTTTTCAAACGACAGTAACAGGTCGACTTCAGCTTTCCGGCCGCACACGACCACGAGCCCTATCGTGTAAGATCAACTCGTTGTGTGAATTGCCAACATAAGCCTTATTACAGCGCCAAAGTCTTGCGTCACGAAGCAGCTGGCCTAACAACAACGAGTTGCCGTGGCCAAGCGTCTGCAAACAACATATACTGTACGTGTGCTGATTGGCACATGCGGATGAGCGAAATATGCTTTGAGTTTGCGCCTGTGTTTAGGTAATAGGCTATAATTTCCACTGCTCAAAAACGTTTGTACGATGTAGCAAAATCGTCATTTCAGCATAACGAAACCAAATTATATCAAAATTCATTTTGTCGATTAAAAGGGTAAACACCAGGACCGACTGCTGGCGAATGCATCATACACAAAGTACACTGACACAACAAAACAATGCAGGGGTTTAGCATTAGCATGTTAAAGATATGGCGGTCCACGAAAAACTGGAACTGGAACTAGACGAGATCTTGCAAAGGTAAAAAGAGAAAAAAGTCGTATACTTACCGTCAGGAACGGATGACGTGTCTGTTGCAGCACTCTGTTTTCTGTTAATGTGTGAGTCACTTCATCCTGAGTGGTAAACAAACAACGAATGAGCAAATGGCAGAAGACGTCTGTGTAACTACCATTTGCACTGCAACAATGCAAGCACGTTCAAGCTTTGTACTTCTCGTGTAAACATCAGGGCTAGGATACCATTACCGAAGAGCAGCACACAAACACTATGAACAAAAAAAGTGGTAAAAATGATTCTGACTTGGCAACATTGCTTGGAGCGTTCTTGTATATCATTTTACATGAAATTCAAACCGACTAGTGAACTTCTTCTCGGTACGCATGCAACTCAAGAACATAAATCAGGGGATGTGGAAGTTCTTCTAACACCGTGATACAAGTTTACACGAAGCGAAGGAGTCAGTTCAGGAAATAAATCACGTCAATTGAAACATTTATGAATACAAGACCCTGTTGACGATCGGAAGCGGGGTTCCATGCAGTGCGACAGGCCTAGAGCACGTTTCATGCACAGAGCAGTCATCACAGCGCTATACTGTCGTAGAAAACTCGGTGCATGTTTAAGTACCCAAGTTTTCAGAACCGCATTGGGATGAGTACAGTAGTATAGTTAAAAAAAAACAGGGATCACTACGGAAAACATTAGTGCGCTTTGCCAACAAGTAACAAGTAATTTGTCTTGGAAGATGAAATTCATTTAGTTATCTGGTTATTACACTTAGCTCAATGTCATACACGCTTTATCATAACTTACCATGGTTGCCAAAACAGTTTATGCTCGGCCCATACACCATTTACCAGCAAGCACTTGATGCGAGTAAAATTTACTGGTAATCTTTCAAAATCTGTTCGAATTCTTATCAAAACAAATAGAAATGCTGCTCTCGCATTGTTACACTTTCTAAACAAAGATGTACACATAAACCAGTACACGTTTTTTGCAGAATTAAGAGCGGTTACTGTACAGCAGCTTAAGAGTAAATGAAAAGCTGATTCGTAGATTCTACACAGGTGATTCTGCCAACGACATGTGTATTGGAAAGAACAATCGCGAATAACACTGCTAATCGATTCATTTGCGTTCCCAAGCTGGAAACAGCTGGTTCAGTGGAAAGATATCAGGCATGAAAAAGGCCCTAGATTATGAACGTAACAATTAGATGTGACGACATCGACAGGTCTCATTAGATCAGTTGCTCCCAACCAGGGGTGCTTGCACGCCGTGGGGGGGGGAGAAGCGTCCGTCTTAATGACAGGAAATCGATTTATTTATTACTCTCCTGCGGCTTCTTTGTTTTCTTTTGCAATAGATTATAGACAAAACCTCGAGATTCGCTTAATTATTCGCGGAAACATAAATTGCAATCTTTCTTCTTATTTAAAAGCATGTAGCAAATTTCATTTCACTTGAATTAACTAGACATTGGCATTGTTTTTTGTGACGTGATAATTACTTTTCCGGACAATCCTAGGACAGTCTGAGCGAATTATCCACACGAGTGGATTCCGCATTTCATCATTCTTTTGTACATAGTTTGAGGTGAATCGATCGTCAAATAGAGAAAAGGAGTCGTGTGCACTGCCTGTAATGTTGGAGTGAATTGTTTTTCTCGTGAATGTGCTTTGTTAATTTGGAGAGATGTGAAGGTCTGCGCTACGCAACTGCGAGTGGAGATAATAATAGAAGCTTTTCTGATTATCATCATAATCCTTCATCATGTCGAAGAAAAGGAAATGGAATGATGACGATGTTCGTTTTGGTTTCACTTGTATCGAAAAAAAACTGAGTATTTGCAAAGGCCGCAGTGCATGCTGTGTGAAATTGTATTCTCCAACGCAAATTTGTGAAGCCATCTAAGCTGCATGATGAGCACACTAACATTACTTCATCCAGATGCACATATGAGGTTGTGAGAAGATTTATGATATTTCAAGGACGCCTTTCAAAATCTACCACAGAGCAGCATTCAGTTTTTGTTCTGTTCACAAACTTCACTTTTTTGAAATACTGACCAGTGACCACCGAAAACAGTTTTGGCACAAAATTTGATAGTAGTTTCAGAAAAATTTCAGGGCAGTAGACCACCATTTTGATGTGAACCTAATTACTGCCAAAAAAAGGAATGACTTGCTGTATACATATATCAGGAACAACGTGATCATTGATCACACAAAGTGTACACTGAGCTGTCAATAACACATAAATTTATTGTGCAAACAAATGATAATATTGGCATTATATACTGTAAAGCAACGCTTTCAATAAGACACAAAAACTTACTAACAATTTACGATCGGCTAAGTGACTGTCAAAAAAAGCCTGCTGCAACTACCTTGGCCACAATGACTTCTTTCTTAAGAATTTTCATGGCATGGAATTCTTCAGTTTTTTTCTCCTTGACCAGAATGACCTTGCCAAATGTGCCCTTTCCAAGTACTTCAAGGAAATCAAAATCAGAGAGGGTCTGCATTTTCAGAACAAAGCAATTAGTCTCTACTGCGAAAGCAAAAGTACATACATGGTGGATAAAGTTGAAGCATACCAAATACCTGAATGGTGGCCAGGTTGTGCTTTATGTGATATATACTAAATGAACAAACCATAAATTCAAACACTTAAAATAGTGATATCTTTCCCATAGCTGACTTTTAACAATGCAACTACGGATCGCAAACTGTTGTAAGTGATTTTAAACATTTGTGTGAAGTTACTTTTACTAAGCAACAACAAATAAGGTAATATCACAGAAAAGTAAATTGACAATTTAAAAAAACATTCCAAGCTACGCGCTACCAAATTTTACAAAATATTATGAGCAGAGTTTGATGGCTGCAACCAAAGTAACCAATTACTACATAGCAGCTTTGTCAATGTCTCTTCATTCACCACATTTCACACCAAACTTGGTGTGGTGGCTGAGCCCCCCCAACAATTTTTGAATTGACAGCAGAGAGAAATTTTCTTGAGTAGGTTGGAGTCTGACATTAGTACAATGTTTCATGCAACATTTTGATTATTCAGCAAACATCGAAAGCAATCTGCAATGTGTTGGCAGGTGCTCATTCTGTGAAAGTTTCTTGAAATGCACTAATCTTTGCTCAAACGTGCCGCCTAATGTATTTACTGTAATTTCAAAATGTGTTTCAAGATGTGCTGGAGACAGAGGTTTACAGATTTTGCATGGGAGTTGGGACCCTGTATCAACCTACAAAAGTTCAAATGACACAATTTATCGTTGTTCTTCCCATAGAAGACATAAACTTTTCAATTGAGTAACTTAACATTTTGAGAGCTGGCATGCAGTATATTCGTACTTGGAAATCGGTCTAAAACCAACAGTAGTCAATTGCCTTACCAATGCCATAGCTCCTCCGCTGATTGCGCTAGAGAGCTGTTCAAACCCTTAAACGGATTGGCCAGTCTTCTTGTCTCCACTTGAAAAAAAATTTTTGGTTGGGGTTTGCGGATTTTTTGTGAATGATGTCAAAACTGAAGTGGTTTTTGGGCCATTTTGGCTTATGTTACCTGGCCTAGGGCCCAACTGCTAGGCTCCATGGTTCATTTTGTCTACTTTTTTATGAAAACCCACCTACTGGCATTGCTGCATGATAACTGTCTTGACTTGATTCGTTGAACTTTCTTGCGCAAGTTGTCTGCATGCGTGAGGAATATAACAGCGTTTTGTCAACACCTATAAAGGCCAATAATATTGGCCACTTTGACCAATACTGATATATCGGCGAAACCCAAATATCGGTGTATCTCTAACCAAAATATCTTAACACTTTTAGAGCCGCCTGGTTTCGGGGATTTTTGCAAAAAAAACAGCAGTTTTCAGTTGCCTTACCAACACCCTAGCTCCTCCGCCCATTGCGCTAGAGAGCTGTTCAGCGGCTCAAACGGATCGGCCAGCCTAGTAGATTGCACTCAAAAAAAATTTTTTTGCTTGGGGGTGCATTTATTTGTGAGTGACATCATAAATGGAGGACTTTTTGGCCACCTTGGCCCACTTTGCCTGGCCCTGGGCGCCAACCGTTAGGTGGTAGTATTTCGCTGAAGTTTTTACTGGAAACTAGGCTACAATCCGAGTCTTTTGATACTT
>Ga0210059_1010046_pt1 | contig 14677 bp, 9 predicted proteins | sample Ectturendosymbi2_FD_188042 | JGI IMG/M metagenome (GOLD analysis project Ga0210059, IMG submission 188042) | Ecteinascidia turbinata endosymbiont from Florida, USA - Sample 2 (SPAdes) (version 2) | ecosystem: Host-associated > Tunicates > Ascidians > Unclassified | place: Key West, Florida...
TCTGAAACATTGATTGAAAATGTTCTTTTTAGGTATCTAGTCAATTCAATGCAAAATTAGGCGCGATCGACCAACTGGGACTCGGCGATCGACCGGTCGATCGCGATCGACGTGTTGGCCACCCCTGTTATAGACAATAGATTACCTTGGGTTTGGCTTTGCTTGTTTTGTTGCCCTTCCAGGTTTGTGGAATTAATTTTCTTTTCTTTTTCCTACATTCTTATCCATCAGCAACAGTATCACGTGATGCAATACGTTTACATAAAGACATTACTCACTCCACAAAAAATGAACACAAATGAAAACATATCTCTGGACGCTGATGAAGTCATGCAGCCAGTTTCCACAATTGAATACAGTAATAATAATGTTTGCCTGAGAATTTTCACTCCCGAAAGGCATTCTGTTTGTCCATCTAGTAGATTTCGGTTCTTGCCAGTTTAAAAATCCTTCATGAAACAATTTTGTATAACGCACGGTTAAACTGGAAAATTTAAAAAGCAGTCATGAGGTCGTATGCGTAAAAGGGTGTCGTCAGTCAATTTCGCAATTAGCCGTTTTCCGAGGGTTTTGTCCATTGTTTCACATCATAGCGCAGACAGCCTCAGCCACATGAGTTTTTTTGGCGGAGAAGGGCTTCTGATGTCGTTTTGGGTTCGTGGGCCATATTTGGCGCAAGCAGCCATTTTCAGTGAACCCTTGTCCATCTCTTTGGTCTTGCCCATCACAAATGACCAGACCAACATTTTCCCAATGACTTGTGTAAAGCATGCAGACAATCTTGGTCCCAGTAAGATATCCACTTTTTTGCAACAAAAAAAATCTTTGACATTTACACTTATCATAACTTAATCAAAGAGGTTAACATTTGTTACAGAAAACTATGCTTGAATGGTCCAAGGAAAGCATTTCTGCTACTGTGCTCAACAGTTATCAGCAAAGCGTCTTACACTTGCACATAATTCGAAAAAACATTTTGCTAGACTTTGCAAGAAAATTAAAAGTATAGGCTTGCAGTTAAATTATTTCTTTGACCTTGAAACAAATGAAAAAATGTTTTTCCAAAAGATGGCAGACGCTGCAGAATATTATAACAAAAGTTATGTTTTTTTCATATACAACAATGGAAAAGAGTGGGAAAATAAAAAAATTAATGTGATTGACCATTAGCCATTTTCAGAAAGAGTAACAATTTTTTGTGAAAATAATGATTAATTTCATTTAAAGAAAAATTTCACCCTATAATAAATGAAAGACGAAACATTGCAAAAATTGATAAAATTTGTCGGCGAAGGACAAATACGAGAATTTCTCGGGAAAGAGAAAAATCTCAAACAATTAAGAGCTGAGGCACGACTTCGGGGCTTCAATGACAGTTCAAAACTCAAGAAAGTACAATTGAAAAATTTGCTTTCAAAACCTTTGATAAGATCTTCAAATAATGGTATTTGATAAGATCTTCTAATAATGGTATTTGATAAGATCTTCAAAAGATCTTCATTTGATAAGATCTTCAAATAATGGTATTTGTGAGAGCCAGATCTGGCTATTCTGTTGAAATTTAAGTTTTTTTGCCGTATGTTCCGGTTCAGATTTTTCTCATGTTTTGGCATGTCATCACAAGATAAGCTTTGAGACGGTTGTGTGTTTTTGATGGTTACAGCTACCGACCTGTGATAAGAAAAAATGACTTGGCGAAGGATTTATTTTTTTGGATAGAATCATGAGTAGATTTTGAAGAGACATACTGGTCCAGCCAGCAGCAGGATCCATGAGAATCACCAGCATGGGTGAACGAACCAGCTGGTAGGATGATTTCATCTGATTATTATCTCATGTAATGTTCTGAGCAGAATTGGGATAACAATTGAACAAAGTTGCTTTTGGACAAGCATTAAAGACCGCCCTATTTAAACATTTGGGCTATCAATTTCATCACTGAGTGTTGAAATTCACAGAGTGTTGATTAATAAAGCACATATATTTTACGAAACACTGCGCGTCGTTCTTTAGCTTATTGTTCATCGGTCTGTGTCAAAATGCACACTGGTGTTTCATGTGTCGTTGGCATTTGTGAGAAGATCCTTAAACTGCATTTTGATTAATATTTTTCCAACGATTGTGAGGATTCTTCCCAAACTGCTACAAGTTTGATGGAGGCGCTGATATTAGTTTTTTTGTGTTTTCTGCAAATCCAGATGAGATTCCGGCGTCAAGATTCACATTACTTGATTATTTTTCTTGAGGCTTTAATATACTTAATTTGCTTTTCAAAATTTTTGTCAACTTTGACCTTTAGGAAAAAGTTGCATATTGAATTTAATAATAAATCATTTACTTATTATCATCGGAAGCATCTTTTCAGCACCCTGTGCCATACCTCCGAGTCTTTTGTGCAGGCTAATCTCAGTGCCGTAGTGTAGTCCTACGTTCCCTCCGTAGTATACTTAATGGACACGCCAAGTTTACCAGGATGAGTCTGTTGCTGGTGCAGCAAGATAGGACTCTTTAAGCATATATTATGGTAGCTGTTTGCTACGCACATGGACTAGGGCTAGCTAGCAGGCTTACTCTCATCTGTAGTCTAAACCAGTGATTTTCAACCGGTGTTCTGCGGAAAACTAGTGTTCCGTGAAAGATCGTCAGGTGTTCCGCAGGAAATTTGATATGTTTGACTAGTGTTCCATCGAACACCGGTCGAAAATCACTAGTTTAACGCAATGAGCGTAAATATGTTTTCTTTCGTGAAAGTAATTAGTTTTAGGAGCAAACGAATAGTGAGAAGATCCTTAAACTGCAAGTCAAAACAAAGTTTGGTTTTTGTCAGATTATTTTGGCAATCGTAATTGTACATTTTGTTTTATTTTGGCAAGACAATTTTATCGTTTTGAGTATCAGAAACTAATTTGGACAATGCCAATTTATTGTATAGAGTGACAGAAATTATCTCGGACAATTGCCACTCGTGTTGAATAAAAACTAGTCAGTGACATTGTTTTTATTCTGAAGACTCAAGCTACTAAGTGCCCCATGAGCCACGGGTAGACTTAATAGCACTTACAACCATCCGTCGAGCTAAGATGGCTGCAAGGCAGAGCTTCGTTTTACTTCAAAGATTAAACCAAATGGTTTAGGTCAGAGAAGGAGTTCTCTCATCAAAATCGATAAGTGATCTGATCTTGACTACTAAAATCGGCTCTTTTATACCCTAATTGTTAGGTGTTTTCCCTAAGAAATCACGCGTTGAGGGCGTGATCAATGCATGATTAGTGTATGATCATTACATCATTAAAATGTCACTTTACAACGCTTAACAATAACGTCATTATTCGTCAAGGTTGGCTTGTCTTTATTTTCAGCAGGCTGCTCGGAGCAGGGCTTGTGCTGCACGTTTTTCATGCTTGGTTGGTTCCAGCCTTTTCCTAGGAGCTGGTAGTTCCTCCTCTTGTTGTTTGATGCTTGGACTCCGTTTATTTTGTCGTGTTAACACTTAACATGTAGTAGACCATTTTTTGTGTCTGCTACACTAATTTACTTTTATTGCAGATAGAACCACAAGCCTGAAATGAGGTTCTGCTTAAACCTTAAGCCGACCACCAATGACGTCTACTGGCAGGATTTTTGGATTTTTCTTTACTTTTTCGTTCATTTGTTAAGAGCACTTCCCACCTCTTTGTTTGGAAAATTGCTTTTGTTTTTCATCATACAAAAAATTTTCCAAAATTAACACATTGTTTTTTCTGATCGGATGAGCTTAAGAAGACTTGCTAAGTTGGAAAAAATACAGCGCGCGCGTCTAAATCTGTCAGTTAGTCCAGTATAAGAGAATAAACAAAATCTGCCAATTTTGGGCAAGGACAACAAAAGTGTTTGTGTTTAGACGTTACCTGAGCAGGGTTAATAAAAAAATTATGGATGGTGTCAAATTTGGACCAATATTGAGCAAACGATTAATAAACAAGTTTGAGCTTGGGGTGCCAAAACTTCAGCTTTCTTTGTGATGCAAATGACTCTGAAAAGTATTGAGGTTATGCAACATGTCAAGTTTGCAAGATGGTGTTTATCAACTTGACAGGGTCAAAAGTGGCGCTTTGCATTAAAATGTAGGTAGTTTCTATTTTACCTCATTAAGCAAAAACTGTGCTGGGACAATTTTGCCTATTGTCGAACACGATTGGTTGAAGTGGTCATGCGACAAGTGTGATATGCCAAGAGACACCGGTTGGTGTTTAGTGTTTATGGTTAGAGTGTAAGGTCACGGTTAAGTGGTAATGGCTTAGCCTACAGTTCATCCAATACAGACAAGAAGCCCCTAACACCTTGCCAACGCTGAAACCATAACAACACTTGCCCATGCATGTGGGACTGAGCTGTTGCAGTTGTCACGGTCAACTAAGCAAGTCATGCGTTCCAAACTTTTCATGTAACTACTTCTTCCAATCGTGTTCAGTAAAGGCAGAATAACTCCAGCAGTTGTTTTGCCTTCACGAGGTAAAACAGACACTGCCTAAAATTATGTTGTGCATTGATTATATAGGCTACACTTTTGGATAGTTTTCGGATATGGATAAAATGATATTAACCAAAACAGGATTCGGATCGGATACGGATATCACTTTTCAAAAACAGGATACGATCGGATAGTGAAAAAACACTGTTAGATCATCTCTGTCAGGTGGAGGCAATGGCAATAACTTTGCAGGAACACTCTCCCAAAAAATTCTGGCACAGTATCAGAAAAAGCAGAAAGAAATCATGGCTCCCATCTACAGTGGAAGATGCAACTGGAAATGATGCAGTCACTGATCCGGAGAAAAAACAATTTGCGGAACTACTGAACTCATCAAAAAACTATACAATTGGTACTTTTGTGAAACAAAATATAAACTCACATGAAAAGTTTGAAGGGATTAAATACCTGATGTGCAACAGTTATAAGATCAAATCTCTACTTCAAAACTTAACTTTAAATCGTGCAGCTGGCAAAGATGGCATTTTTGTGAACACATTTTCAATGCAATTCAAGTGTGAGTGATCACCTCAGTAGCCTCTTTAATGTGTGTTTAATGCATGGAGAATGCCTCAGGATTGCATGCAAACTGTCATTGTACCTATCTGTAAAAACAAGAATGGGGATATAAGTGATGCTGGGAACTGTAGTCTTGTTTCTCCTGCAACAACCATCTCCAAATTGTTTGAACATTACGTTTTGTCCTGCATTTCACCATTTGTGTTCACCGCAGACAACCAGATTAGTTTCAAGCTTCAACATGGCACAGGCATGTGCATATTGTTACTCAGAATGTGACGTATTTTGCACACAATGGTACCCCAGTGTTTGCAGCTTCCTCAGATGCGTCTAAGCAGGCATTTGACAGAACCAACCACAACTTGTTTACTAAATTAATTAAGTGCAATGTACGAATGGGCATAGTAAGACTGCTCGAGTTGGTGTAGGCACTAAGACATGCAAGTGAATTGGGGCATTAACTTTTTCACTGTACCGCCTGAACTAACTAGAGTTGGCATGCTAGACTTTTTCCGCTGCACGTTACGGTCTGTTGCAAACCACGTGATCGCCTAAGACAGAAACCACGCTAAACGCGGAGAGTATGTTTTGTCAATCAGAAGTGCCTAATGGCCGTTGCGATCTGGGTTCGTTGAACAGTGTTGTGGCTGTGTTTCGTGGAGGAGTTACAATTGTGAAAAAATTTTGTAATCTTCAGTTTTTGTAATCTTGAGTTTTAATCTGAGCAACAGTGCGTAATTTTTTCTTTTTGTTTCATATGTCGACTTTTACGCAGGACTGAAGATGTGTAACACACGAAACTAGTTTCCTTACGCAATAAATTGCGATCGATTCGCTTGGTGTGGGTCACTGTTGTGGCTTTACAAATATTACTGGGGCATTAACTTTTAATCCCCCTTCACTGTAACCAACAGGGTAAGGCAAGGGGTTTCTGAGTCCATATTTATTCGCTATTTACCTTGTAGACGAGTCTCTAGACAATTTTAAGTTCTAGATAGTCGCATTTAGTTACATCTGAAAACTTCCACATGGGTTCGAATCTTAGACATAACAAGGACGACATTCACGAAAGCTAATGTTCGCTTGGTCTCCCTAGAGTTTCTGATTTCCTATCTAAATAATTGAACCATAACAGAAGGACAATTTTTATTAGTTTTCACCTTATTTTTATTTCACAGAAAATATGCACACGAACATTAAAACTTACCAATAAGCTTGGGATAATTTTCATCTTCAAAACGCTCTCGAACCCAGTGACACAGACACAATATTTTTTAGATTTTAACCAATCTCACAGACTTCAAGTTTTTAGTTCATAACATTAAACCTTCTCGTTCAGACATTCTGTTCCTAAAGAGGAAATATTTTGTTTAGTATGTCGTTCTTATGTTTAGTTAAATCGTGACAGGGATTCGTACCCTTCATGAAGAAGGTTCCTAAGCTAAGTTTCCGCAAAACTTGATCACGTATTTTTGTGTGTAAACTTTACACGTTATTACGTTGCACGTCTTTTAACATGGCAACCTAAGTTTGAGGGGTGATAAACTTGAAACAGATCCCGATTGGCTGTTAAAACATAATTCTGTTTTGACTTTTTAAATAGTCAAACGAGGTGATAGGGAGTACCTATGTCAGCGCCACGTTATCGGGAAAGGGTTTTGGGGTTTTCGCCTTCGGATTGAGCAAGGCAATAAATTGCCTTTTGACAATATCAACCCAGAGGACAAGTGGCGTGGCAGAATTTCACTAGGACTGAGCAAGGCAATAAATTGCCTTTTGACAATATCAGTCCATGTGGCAGCGAGTAATTTGGACAAGCCAAATTTGTGGTTCTGAATGTCATGGATTCACCCGGACAAAGCCACTAGTGTTGACCAAAAAACAAGTCATTGACCTTGCTTTTAGTCTGAGAACTCAAGCCGTCGTAAGTCAACGTCGAAACAACGAATGATCATTCAACAGCACTCGCTAACCACCCGTCGAGCTGAGGTGGAAGCAAGGCAGAGCCTTAATTTACTTCAATGGCTAAACCACTCAAAGATGGTGTAGACCAAGGAAGGAGTTCGCAGTTCAAAGTAGAAAATTGAACTGATCTGGATTGCCAAAATCGGCCTTTTTATATTCAGATTTTCTGGAAAGTCCCTAATTAATCATTCATTGGTTCCTCATGAAACATTACATCATAGCGTTCAGCAGCGCCTCCAGTGTTGAGAGTAGAATGAGGTTCTGTTAATGTTCAGCATGCAGTTCATGTTCGTTTCTTGTTGCTTGAAACCCGGACTTCGTTTCTTCAATCAGATCAACATTTAATATGTACAGACCATTATAATGTGTCTGCTACAACCTTGATGAACTCTCAGACCAGCTAGACTCAGCGAGAGTTGGTTGCACTGTGGGAAATATGGTTGCAAATCACCTAATGTTTGCTGATGATATATGTGTGTTTGGCCCTAGCGTTAGTGGACTTCAATATCTTCTTAATAGTTGTGATGATTATCCTAATACCAATTCCAAGAGATCAATCGGTGTTCTTTTTCGTCCTCAAGAATATAAACAACTCGCTCAATAGAACGCTTTTAGTCATGGTGTACATGTACAATTTTCTGGCCAAGTCAAATATTTTGGTGTATCACTAAAACAGTGATGTATGATCTGGGGGTGCAAGGGATGTAAATGCACCCCGAAATGGTTTGATTTGTCAAATGTATGGGCAAAATCTCAAATATTTGAGCGAAGAAGCTTCGACATTTTTCAACAATATTAATGAAATTGTACTTTTTATTGAGTCTATAAATAAAAGTTTATTATGTCGTGGAAAACACAATAAATATAAATAACATCAATAGAATCTTTCTAGTAACTTCGTGTTTGTTTGTGGGAGTTGATGAGTAACTGATTCACTTCATAGTTTGGGCTAAAGAAAAGAAGGCATTTCAGTTATGTGTAGGGCAACCAATGTTTGACCTAAAACTTTTGACTTTATTTTTATCTATCAGTTTCCTGCGTTTGCAACTGAAATGCGGAATACAAAGTATGTATTAGAAATCAAACCTATAGGTTAAAAATCGGTATTCTGCTGAAATGAAACATAAATGAAGTGTGAAAGACTCAATGAAACTAGAGGTAGGAAACCGTAGACCAAAATCAATCCAAAAGCACAAGAGAAATATCCAGTGTCAATAAATATCATGAAGTCACTTAGAATGTTCTGCGCTGCAATATGTCAACATCAAGTACTGCTTCACATTACTGCCTTTTAAGTTTCTATATGCATAATGGATTGTGCATTTACTAAAACAAGCACTGTAAGACCACATATCTTGCCTTATCACGCCTAGCCTACTTAGTATACAATCTTCCAGTAGTGGACAAAACAACATTATTAAGTCAGAAGTCGCAACAAATCCACTAGTATGGCAGAATTGTAACTAATTTTGCAAAAGCGTATCAGTATCTGTTGTTGTTGCTTTACTAAAATATCGATAAAGAGAAAAAAATTATGCTGCACCAAAATTTTGACCTCACAATAAATTTTGACTTTTTTTGACTTAATAACTTTTGAGTCGCTCATGGTATCAGTGTGAAATTTGGTTTGTGGGCGTTTCATAAACTTTTGAAAAGGCAGAAATATTTTGAGTTTATTGACTTTTGGTTGTCCTAATGATTACTTTGCCCCAGTTACTTCAGTTCACACTCACTTAACTAGGAAAGCCACCCATGGTAAGCATTTCTGGCACTCATTTTCAAGTGAACATGGCAAAAGATCAATCAGGCATCATGGACGTATGATTTGGGGTCACTTGATAATACATTGCAGCGATTGTCTTCTATTGCATTCAGAAAACGTTATCGAGCCCACCTTATCTCTCAGTATGCGGAAGAAGGCACAGCATTTTAGTTATCTTTTTCAAAGTTTTTTAACCTCTAACACAGTGGTTCCCAAACTAAGTGCAAATTACCCTCCAGGGGTAATATGCGATTCTTCGGGGGGTAATGCGGAACCAAAACCACATTTTTGTTGTATATTATGAGCGATCACTGCGAAATATTGTGGTTAATAAGACCTAATCGCTACCTCGATTTGGGTAACGGTTCGAAGAGTTTGGGAACTACTGCTCTAGCATATTATGTAGTTCACCATATTGCCCACATTTTCTTGTTACCTGTGTGATAATGCACTGAGTAGAAAATAGTCATACCTCTTGAGCCATTAAACTACAGTAGTTAATAAAGTCATGTATATCACTTTATTGTGATTGTAGTTGTTCTCTGTGTTGCTGCTGTTTTGTTTTCATGTTGTTTCAGGGCGCTGAAGATGAGCAACCACCACCTTCGACGGCTTACCAGTGGCAGTAAAATCCTCCACAAAAACACCCGGATGGTCGTCCAGATATCCTACCAGCTTTATTGCCGTCAGTCCAATCGTTCTACACAAATTGCTTTTGAGCTTATGTTTGCATGAGATGTGAAAGTGTTGTGGTAACACAGAAGGAGTTTGAGTTTGGCTGGATTTACGCTTTCTCCGTTTAGACTAGTTCCATGCGGAACTGATGCACCCCACTGACTGAAACCAGTTGCGACCCAGCACCCCTTGCGCTACTTTGTGGATCATTCTGCAAACACCCTTCTTTGACCGAGTCGCCTGTTATCCTTTTTCACATGGCCTTTTCATTCACTGTCATGTGTTTTATTGTTAGCTTTTCTAGGGGCACTTGACATGATAACCGTTCTGGTTTTTTTTCGGTGCACTGGTAGCTGTTTATTTTGGAAAAGTAAATACTGTATGTCATCACCTTATCGCCAATAAACTACTACTACAGTACTACTACAGTGTTGTTAATGAAAACCTTTGTTCAGTGCTTATGCATTCGCCTATGTTCTAAGCATTATGCCGTAGTATATATCACACACCTCACTATTTGATACAGCAGATTGATAGAGGGACGTTAGCACTTCGTAGGCTCAGTCTGGGAGATGGCTTCATCGCATATTAAAATCAACTGGAGATGGTTCGTTTTTAGTACGCTACAAAATATCAGATGTGACAAATAAATTTGTAATGCTGTCCTTAGTGCATTATTCCAGGCTGCCTGAGCTTATTGTAATGCAAAAGCACTGGAAATTAATTAAATACTCTCTAGTTTCGGATCGGTTGGTCTGCATAAGCGTTGTTATTCTTGGCCTGCAGGACGTTACAGCTGAAGTTATTTGTGCAGTATCCCACCAGGTGGATACGTCATATATATTATTTCAAGCATTATCCAGTAATATATTTTACACATTTAAACACTTGATAAATGTAATAAAAGGCATCATTAGACTTAAAAACTGTTTTACTCCACATTAAATTCAAGTGGAATCGATTCGTTTTCAGTAGACTTTGAAATGCCAACATATTCGTGGAAAATGGGTGCGATAGTTGAATCAGATATGTCGGTCTTCTGCTCTAAATAGAAGTTTTGAAATTTCGATCATAAGAGTCATGTGTTTACTCTATGTCGTTTTGAAGTTGATAAACTACTTTTATCAAAATTTTCTTCGCCGGAGCAATCATCATTTGTCTCCGAGGACAAATTTGTATCTGCAGCTTCTTTAGTGGTAATTTGCTAATCGTATCGATTGCTTTGCTTACACAATTAATTCTCAAACTGATATCTTGGGTGAAAATTACCTCTCCACACAGCATTACAAACAACGTGATTTGTCCTTGGTGCTCTTTTTCGCGATAAATCAAGTCCTTCAAGTGATACGTTTGTGTGATGAGCGAATTTAACTTTCCAATAAAAAAAATATACGCTTAAACATGGATTGTTTAGATTTCCACGAAAAAACAATTTTTTTTATAGCACACGGTTTTCTTTTCAATTAAATGCGATGTATGCCCCCATCAGTATCGTAAAACAAGATCAAGTTTATTCGGAATTGATATAGCAGTGTTAAAAAAGGTGAAAGGTTACCAGTGTCTCATTGCATTTGACTGCCAAAAGTATGTTCGTGTAAAATATTTTATTCCGATTCGTCTCAACTCCATTGAACATGAAATCAATGATAGCTGGCTCTTTCCGAGGACATTAATTCACAGCACAAATAATTTCGATTGATCAGATAGAGAAAAGAGTTTTGGTTGATTCAAACTTGCTGGTAGAAGTTCCTCGCAATACGATTTTGGATGATTGCTTGTATTGATGGACCGCTTCTTTGGTTTTGCCAAATGGCGTAATAAATTATCAGCGCCCATCAATAATTTGTAAAATGCGTTATTGCTTAGAATAAAATAGTGCGCTAAGCTTTGTTAGAAGTCAAATCAAAGCAGTGTGTTTTAGAAAATTTTCCAGATTGAATATAATTTTCGGATGAAGAACGGACAAAAACAATCAAGTTCTTTATATACGTTTTTTTTGAGTGGACAAACGCTGATAGAAAATGATGTTTTTGTGTATAACAAAGCTGTTTCATGGGTGATACCGTACTTCTGGACGTAAAAACATTTGTTCACATTATTGATAAGATTTCAAGTTTTTACATTAATTTTACTTTCTCTGCAAGTTCTAAAACCGTTCACTTATAACTTCATCCTCATTGACATCATATCCCACGTTGATGTATTGTTGACCCGAAAGTTGAACGTTTTTGAAGTTCCTTAAAAATAAAATTTACAGATAACAGTTCTTGCGCTACGCGTTGTCAAAATTCATTGGGATTGAAAACCTTATAGCGTCAGACTATATCTCCACACCTGGTTGGTAATACGTGTGTAGATAACATAGAAACACTATCTCTGGTCCTATACTACAGTACGGTCGTTTGACATGGTACGCATTCTCCCAATTTTGTTTACTTTTTTTTGTTACTTTTGTTGTTTTGTACGCTTACTGCGTTATCAGTTGATAAAATTGTAGTTTTCATTGTCTGCTGTTTAGCCTTTGTACGGTAAGGGCTTTCATCTTTCATTGTATTTATGTGCTTGCTCAAGAATAAACTAAAAACACAAAATTGCCACATAATTTCTAGATCAGCAAATAGTTATTTTTGGTTTTTAGGGTTGTTATGTCACGTTGGTGAAAAGTACCTAAAAATATTTCCTGAAATATTACACGTTATGTTTTTTGTTGTACAGTACTGCATCAGCAAAAAGCAAAGTGCTCGTTAAATTCGCTATGAAATGAAAACATGCAAATGAATGTGTTTGGGTGCATCCACATTATTCTGCAGTTGACATTGAGGTAAGAGTTTTTCAGAGCAAAGCAGAGGCAATTAACGAAATGAAACTTAGAAACATCATAAGAACAACATGTTTTGCTCTGCATTCGGGTTTGACTTGATGCGTGCCACAACTTACCCTTCTAGCCCATCTGCCTTCAGAGTCGATTCAACTTTTCCAGTTTTGTAGAATATTTCTGCTTGATCAAGATATTCTAACATGGTTTGTCCATTGGTTTCAGGAAAAGTTAGAGAAAGCAATCCCGCCGCTATTGCTGCAATTCAGAAAAAGTACGTTGACTGTTACTGCAGCAAGAAGCAAAGTAGCAGCAAAGCTAATGCTCTTGTTTATTAAGTTCTAATTTGAAGAAGCATAATCAAATAAAACAGATCAAAGAGTTTAAAAGATACATTTAAGCAAGAGGTTTTCTTGAATTTTTCCCTTAGTATTCAGAGCTTTTCGTTCCCCATAACACAAAACAAAAATAATGGCTTTTGAAGAAAAAGAGTTGAGAGCAACTGCAATTTAAATTTTTCTCATCACACAAAGTTCTTTGGTAATCTTGTTTGAAGTAAACAGTTTTATAGTGGCATTCATCCTCGCAGTCTCACTCTGGTGCAGTGCCAGTTATTTCATGAAAACATAAAACTCTGGATCAAAGCTTCATGCCTTTTTCAACAAAACCAAAATCCCAACCATGCAGTATTCATGTGGTAGCAATACTAGCACGTTGAGTTTTGGTAAGACAAATGGTTTTAAGCATAAGTAAAAACAAATAGTTTTCACCCCAGACGTTTTCATTTGTTTCTGTGCATATTTGCTGGTATCGTTTCTAAATAGCATTTTTCTGCACTTCACGTTTAAACATTTTTGACCAAATTAAAGTAAAGCAAAGGTTATCTGTGGGATCAACTCCATTATTGGCTGTGTAGTGGCTTTGCTGCTCTGTTTGATTTAAAAAAATATTTGATTGTCAATAAACCAACACCTGTAGTACAGTAGACAGAACTCTTTTGAGCTCATGAAAAAAGAAACCAATTAAAAGACATCCCGCTCCCAATGCTATGGAAAAGTTCCCTAGCACTAAGCCACTTTCATAACTTTGAAATGGTCATAACCACTGGTAAATCCGGTGGTCATACCCGTTTTGCATTCCTTTGCTACCAAGAATGGCGCTTGGGGTCTAGACCAGTGATTCCTTGTGGGGGGTTCAATTCGATTTTTAAGGTGTGCATTGAGGCCGACTCACGAGGCCTGGGTTCAAATTTTCTTCAGGCTGGTAAACATGTCTAGTTTAATGAATGTTTAGAATTTTTATATCACTGCAGGGGGGATATCAGGATTTTAGAGTTGATTAAGTGGGACATGGACAAAAAAGTTTGGGAACCACTGGTCTAGAGGTGCATTTTCAGTGCAACGTCAGTTGAAGTCTACTAACTAAAAACGCCAGTCTTTTGGGGTTACTGAAGTTAATATGCAGCGAAAAGTTTCCGGAAGAACTTCATGCGGAAGAACTTCACATGGTCTTTGAGCAGGCCCACAACTAGGGCGCTGAAAAAACTTTTGCCCCCCCTGGAAAAATGGGTTGGATATAGTTTAAAACTTTTGGACATAGCTTAAAAAATTTGGGTCCCTCTCAGAAAACTCTTCGCCCCCATGATGTCCCACTGGTTTGCGAGCCTGGTTAGTCAATAGAAGCATGAGTTATCTCATATACGATGAAAAATTATTGATTTGGGATGTGTGACGTAAACATACAGCATAACTATTACGTCACACTTGGTCTTTTGCCTTGAATAGGCCAGGTAGCTTCAATCAGGGCTCCCATTGCTGTTTTTTTCCTCCAGATCTAATTTTGTTCCGAGTCCACCTGGGTGTCTCGGTTTAATTATGTAAAATCCCGTTAAATCTGATATTTTTAAAGATATAAATTCAACAATGAAAATTACAATAAATCTAATAAGGCAAATATGTCTTCCAGCTATTATTACACTGTTCACATGAGCTCATTAGATGAAAGAAGTACACACACAGGATGAAACAAAAGGTGTTCAATTCAATCGATTGTATTTCTGCTTCAATCGATTGTATCGATTGTATTGGGCCTGATTGTATTTCTGCAGAGCACCTGCTGTATGCAGATGAATCTCTGCGTTTTTTTTTCAGTGAACTGTTTAACATGTGTATTGTTCATGGGTATATACCGAATTCCTGTTTAAACACAACAATAGTTCCCATATGCAGAAACAAGAATGGGAATATGTCTGACACATCAAATTACAGACCAGTTGCAGTAGCCACAGTGGTGTCAAAGCTGCTTAAGCACTTCATTTTATCTAACATCTCTCCTTTCCTTGGTACCACAGACAATCAGTTTGGTTTTAAGGCTGGTCATAGTACTGATCAATGTACATTTTTGTTAAAGCAAACTGCCTCATACTTTGTAA
>Ga0210059_1010047_pt1 | contig 14677 bp, 9 predicted proteins | sample Ectturendosymbi2_FD_188042 | JGI IMG/M metagenome (GOLD analysis project Ga0210059, IMG submission 188042) | Ecteinascidia turbinata endosymbiont from Florida, USA - Sample 2 (SPAdes) (version 2) | ecosystem: Host-associated > Tunicates > Ascidians > Unclassified | place: Key West, Florida...
GACCATGTGTTGTGTCAAATATTTCAATTGTGGCGATTTCGGTTGGTTTGCCTGTGGCAGTTAATAATCCTGTTCCCGCCAGCCAAGTAGGATTCCAACAATTTAACGCTTTTGCGTCGAAGGCAGCAACAAACGCAGTGATCGTGGGCACTTCAACAATGATTGAGAACATCTTAATGACCGTACTTTTAGAGCATAATTTTCTGATTTTCGCGAATTGATTGACGCTTTCCTTTTTTTTCTCGCAACAATGGGTGAGGGGTCCTCACAAGTGGATTAGCCTACTGCCTCTAATCAGTTAAATCCGGTCCTGCATGTAGTACTAATTTGTATGACATCAATCGCAAACCTTTCACAAGAGCCCTCTTTAGCAAATACAGTATTAGCAAGTAGGCTATAGTATGTGTTAAATTTAGACTACTCAAGTTGCATTGCCTGAACCACTTTCGGAGATAGGCGAAAGGCTACGTACGGCAACTTGCAGTAACGCTTTTTGGTTGATTTTGAAACGGTGGTTTTCAGAATGTACCATACGTTTTTTGTATTTTTAAAATGTACAATACAGGGTGGGCGAAAAGTAGACGTGCTCTTGATTGCTTTTTTATATTTATGGCTGAAATTTTGGGGTATTAATACTGGATCGTTCCGGTAAGATAATTATTCTACTTTCACCACTGATTACCAGTGAAAAATTGGGTAACATTGATATACTTCAAATTGAAAAGGACCAGGCGAAAAACAGATTTAGATGATTTCGCTGATGAATTTGACGGTCGACATGATAATCGAAGGATTAAGTTACGTTGAGGTGATGATATAAAATTAGAACGTAGCCTGTGCAGGGATCTGTGTGAGAATTATGTTGCTCATGGTCTATTTGTCTGAATCTTTTTAGGTTAAGAGTTAGTGCGTGTTTCGCTTATGACAAGACAGTCATAAATAAATGCATGGTTGAATAAGAGGAAAATTCAGTGTGGATAATAAACTGAACGACTTTGTTGGGTATATTCTGCAAAATAAGTTTTACGCCTACTGTTACATCTTGCTATCACGTACACGCCGATGCACACCTGTCTGCGGCGCTGTTATGCTACTTAGGTGCAATTCGTGCCGAAACCTCGCTGCTGTTAACTGCATTGAATACTCCTCACCCTACCACGCTGCACACTCGTAATAGTAGTTGCATAACATTGTTGTGGTTACACCACAATCACAAAATGTCCATAAGATACCACAAAAACGGATTAGCCAGTAGTCACCAAACCGTTGAAAGATGGTTTATTTTTATGCGCTTTGTAATAAGAATATTTTGACAAAACTCGTTGGCTATCAACAGCCTACTTGTCTCTGTGTCAAGATGGAATTCGTGGTTGGAACCATTTCGTTTTCATGTGAATTGTGTACACTTTGTAAAGTTGTTTTGGTTCATGTGGGGCCGGCACAATTGCGTACAGAAAATTGTGTTTCGATTTTCATGTGCAGTGCTGTGGAAGTTGCATGGTTAGCACAGAATTTTCGACACAGCAGTACACGTGTGTGATTGCATCAACAGTGGCGTTTAGGTGTCTCTAGTGAATAATAACGCTAATTCATCTTTAATGATATTTGCAAGCCTATGTTGGGTTTGATAGGGTTAATCTTAGCAACTTAATCTTCAAAACAATGAAAAATCACCATGCAAGATAGACATTTACGTTGCCCCCCATTTTTACCTTGGCCCGCAGTGTCCCCCCACTTTTATAATTCTAGAATCGCCACTGGATGTTGTACTGCACCTGTTGAATAGAATTTGTTTAAATGAAATATGCCGATGTGCATGGAAACGACTCTTTGTTCTAGAGTTGTGTGACCAATCACAAGAGCGCAGCAAAGCGGCCGTGGCGTTCAGCGGTTTATTCCCACACGAAACACGCATAACATCCACCGATTGATTCCGAGATGAGAGCCAAGTTCCGGAATAAATTTTCTGCTCCCCACCACACTCCGTATCACTGGAAAATTTCTTCATGTTTTCAGTTACCAACCCTCTTTTGGACCACCCGCCCAATGCGGTACCTGTGGAAGCAAACCGAATTAGAAGGCAGATACATGGCGATTGATTTCTGCGACGGGCGTATGGAACATTAGGCATGAATTATTGTGCTATGCTATAAAGGGCACTTTCTTTTTTCATGCCAATTGTTGCTATTGGTTTCATAAAACAAATATTGCTATTGAGTTTCTTCTTTCCAATCAAACAAAAAATGTCAGCAGTCTGAGTACGTGATTGGAGATTTTTTTGCACAGACAATATAGCGACATTACAAGCTTGAATCTATTGCAAGGGATTGAAAATCAAGTGATCAAACGGGTTGTACAGGAGCTATTTAGAGCTCACAAAACACAAGCAGATACACTGACATGATTTATTTCGAGATTGGCGAAGGACCCAAAAAATTGATCAAGTTTGCATACAATAAACTTGTGTATCTAACGAACGTCCCAGACCATATGCGCCTAAAACTTAACCTGCAGGTTATCACAAGCAATTTTTGAGCAAACATCTGATTTTGAGCAAATATAAGCTCGAGATACTTACAGCATCGTTTCGATCTCGTTCCTTGTTTAAACGTCGCTCGACGTTCGTCGCCAACATTTGGGTGCGCAGAGATAAACTTTTGGTTTTCTCAATTACCTGGACAGCCATAAAATGATATTTAACCTTAGTAATAAGCAATTCACTAAAACTTGACACGAACTACACAATTTTGGGTACAATCTTGCCGTTGAAGCGAAGCGGCAGTTAAATTTAAAATTAGTGACGTGTCACAACTCAACTCATCCAAAAGTGTTTTGATGCAGACGCCATACAGAGGTGGTGCGTCCCAACAGTATTACGTCCTTAACGTTATTAAATACGCTTCAGGCTTACGGTGCACGTCAAAGTATGACCGCTTTCGCATTACTTTCATCCCATCATGCAAGCTAAATCTAAATGCATTTGAGATTCAGTTCTGCAACGTAGGAATCATTCTTAAAATTTGTCCCAAGTCCGTTCTTAAAAGCGAGGTCAACGCACAAACCAACCGTCATTAGAGGCGTATCTGTGGGAGTGCAGGGACACTGGCGTTATTCCAGCCCACAGAAACCTGGTTTACAACACCGGTTGGTTTACCCAGTCAGACGGAAATCATTACTCAGTGAGCGGTTATAAATTTTTTTCCCTTTCCCACTAACCACAGGCCACCGTGTCTCCCCCGTACACAGGGGCGTACCGAGGTAAGATGGTGCCCGGGGCAAGAAACAATTAAGTTTGGCGCCCCCATGTTCCAACCTTCGTTAGTTCTTTTGGGAGCAAATGTACTGTATTGAAGGAAATACTTGCGACATTGTTGGGACTTTTCAGCGCCCGGAGCATTGTGCTCCCCTTGTCCCCCTTGCTACGCTGTCTGTATGTCAAATCCTCTGTATTGTATATACCAGAGCGCAATCTTAATCCATTGCTTGCCTGCTTTCGCAGTTTCACTTGTCAGTTTCAAGTAATTAAAACTCCTTTTTAGCAGCGAAACTTGCATAACTTCGTGAAAACAATCGTGTAAAACGCAAGGTGGCAACGGATCCGGAGTTGACTCAAAAACTACGGCAGAATTATGCGTTTTTCCTTCAGGCCCGGAGTCATAAATTTGTGAATAACCGGACCCGGAGTCACTTTTTGTTTTCGGCAGTAGCATGAGTCTGCGTGGTCTTCATACACGTCATTTCTTAAGTAATATTGCCGAATTTCGATTGCATCGATGGTAGCCGGAGTCTGAACATGAGTCGGATTCTAAGATGAGAAATTTTCGGACCCGGAGTCTGAAAATTTGACTCCGGCCACCTCTGGAAAAACGCCACGAGTTTTCTATAAAACATAGCGTGTATCTGCGCATGCTTTGCAGGGCTAGGTTTGGATGTCGAGGATCTGAAGCATGTGCTTTGCCACACGCAATCTTTTTTTCCGAAACACTTCAGGTACGGCAAAGTAAATTTACGTGAAAAACTTGGTTATTTCATTTAGTTGCTGAGGTACACGTCCTTACCTTAGTAAGTGACCTGGCGCCATCAAGCTTTGCTACTGTTTATAAAAGTCCAGAGGTTATGCTGTTAAAACTTTCGGAAATGTTTCAAGGTGCACTTTCTATATTGACAGCATAGGCTGCGCTAACATTCGCGTGTACTTCAGGGTTTCTACTCGCATGACCTAAACTTTGAAATGAGTACATATGTAACGACTTTTAAAACTAATCTCTACTGGTTAAGTTCGGCATTCTTGACAAAACTGCTGTAAATTTAGAAACTCGTCATTGTCGCGAATTTTTCTGACGCGATAGGAAACCGCATTACCTAGAGCATTAAGCATTCCTTAGGATAGGGAGTGATTCAGCTGAGTGCAAAACTGAACAGAGTAAAACTCGGAAGTCTAGCAAAAAATGTCAAAGGAAAACATTGGTATGTTTTTCCTTCCAATAGTAAAACTTGCTCTGAAACGTATTTCGAAAAGACAGGAAAATACGTGCTCGTACTGTTTCCAGTGACTACGTTCACGTTCAGCACTGTTTCTCACATTATTGGAAACCTTGAAGTCAAAGCAGGCAATTTTTGGCGATTTACAGAATATAAAATATTTAACCACATCTGACAATTTTTTAAAGCACAACTTTTAACGAAGCATTTTAATACAAAAAAAAAGAATTCCTGTCACACTTGTTCATAAGGTGAAATGGCCTGGGTTCCCATCATAACGTGACCCATCTTCGAGTCAATTTTGGCGTCAAGACGAGCGTTACGAATCAAATTTACTATCCATCTTTCCGCTTCAGCAACAGACATGTTCAATTTATCCGCCAGCATATCGATGCTGATGCACTGGAAACAGAAACAATGTTAGAGAGATACTGAACGGGTTCTATACGGAATGCAAACTATGATATAAGCTCTGAGAAGAAAAGTGCTCACGAGCAACTTAACATTAAAACATACTACAATCGGAACAAGCTAGCATGACTGTACCCGTCACATCTGAAAAGAACACACAGGCATTGCCCAATCACAACTGAACCGAAGTGACAGAAGAAAAACGGATCTTATAAAGGGAACTTGGCACATCACGGTCAATTACAAAGATAGGCAACACCAGCAGAGCTCATTTCAATAAACGACAGGGCAAACTCTACATACGATTTGTTACCTGGTGTATTCTGCAAAATGTCTCGAATATAAATAGCCTCGCATTTTCAATGAAGTCATCTAAACAAGCAACCAAGAAAAAGTCGTTCGAAAGAGCAACAGCACATTCTCGCAATTTTTCTTGGGCTTTGTCAAAATCGAAGTGAATATACAGACACTCAATAAATTCCGTGATCGGGTCGCGGTAAGTGTACGATTCTTGTTGAATGACACGAACCAAATCTTTCAAAACCTGAATAACACATACAGGTAGTTCAATGAATACCACTGTGGATGGTGCTAAGGGCGACACAGCAAGAAAACAATTGATTTCTCATCAAACTTCGTTGCAAGACATTGAATCACTTGCTTCAGTCATACAATATAGCAATATTTGCAGTGATATGTTGAATAAACCTAGAGAAACGGGCATGTAAACATGCTTCTCACCATACTGATAGAAAATTTGAACACAAGAAATTGCACATAAGCATGGGAAAAAGTGTTTTTGTACTATCAGTCGCTTCACAAATTATTGCTTTCGACACTCACCAAATTTCTTACGTTGCTTATCAATCGTTTCTGAGATGGGTTATACCTTAAGTTTAAACTCCAGATGTTACTGAGAGGAACCTTGATATATGGTAACATTAATAATGAAAATAATTTCTGACTAAGTTATGCGCATAAGTTTGTCCTGCTGAAGCCACTGTAACTTGCGGCAGATCCGTACTCTTGGAGAAACAACAGAAACGTACAAGAGTTTTGAATTTGAAGGACTTCATACGTTTGGCGTCCTTCAGAGAACCACAACACATAGAATTTAGTCCAAGCTCAGCTTGGAGTACAAATCAACACATTTGGTAAAACCTACTTGTCTCCGTCTTTTGTTGGTGATAACTGCAGTGGTAAGGTAACGCAGAACCCATGGACACATTGTTTGTATGGCATTAAGATACGGGGCTTGGTACAAAAACAGATCAATAATTTCATCTCTTCCCTTGGCATGGTTGAAGAAAACAAATAGCGACCAATGGATCAACCAAGTGCGCTGCTGAAGCAACTAAAAATATATCAACACAAGTCAAGTGTAGTAAGAAGTATAAATGTCAACATAAGAGCAAAAGCTGTTGGTGCAACAGTCAAAAATAAAATAATAAGAATAGACACGCAATTGCGTGTACCGTTAGGCAAGGATGTAGTGCCGTCGTAGGCCGGGAACGCGTTCCCACACGTTTTTCATAGTAACATGACTTCAACATGTGTATTTTTACTTAGATTTCTTGTGTGTAGCTCCAGACAATCGTAGCACCATGAAAAACTTCGAATGTTTTCTTTTGTAGTGTAATGTAAGTGAATACTTCATTAAATATTGATTTTTTAAATGAATTTGAAATCCTGTTGGCAATGGCTAGTTTATTTCACACACTTCTTTTTTTAGCACTAAACCATGGCCATTAGGATAAATTATAACGATAGCTAAAGCCAAAGGCACCACAAAGAATTAAACCCATCTACAAAAATGGCATGACGAACTAAATTGTATTTAGGCTTATAACATAGCTTAATAAGCTGTCATTAAATCTCGTTCCTGCATGCTTTTGTTTGATGGCAAGTTATTTGAATAAATTGGCTTCATGTTCGAAATTGCCTGACAGAATGCCACTTAAGTATTGCTATGCTTGCGCAGTGAGCAATTAAAGACAGTTCTATTTTTTCAAGTATTTCAAACACTTTAAAAATATCTACTCCTCATTGCTGCTTTAAAATTAATGTATTTTCAGGGCCAACACACAAATTTCGAGTAACGACGTGATTTTGGGTGTAATCAATAATTTAAATCAGCACTAAGAAAATGAAGTCATTAAAGTCATGACTCATAATCAAGCTTTGTGCTAGTTTGAGTGAAAAATGGCCTAAATAAGACTTAACAGATATGCTCAGGTGGCTTACATATTTTCAGACAATAGGACTATTGTTTAAATGCTTAGTTACAAACTTGCGCCATTCCTACTGTTAACCACATAAAGCATTTCCAGTACAAGTTTGGCAACCACATGTGTGTGAAGTTAACATTAGATTCCAGTCCCAACAATGGCCGTATGGTACTGGCATAAACAAAGTACTTTAGGGCTGCAGATGTCATTTGGTTTTACACTAAGCTTGATAACTGATAAGTATAACAACCTTTGGCAAAGTTGAGACAACAAAAGCCAGTTCTAGACAATGAATGGAATATTAACATCAGTTCTACTAAACACAAGCAGCAGGTTTGTGTTGCTACAATATTGATGCAAGCAAAACACACAGAATTTTGGTAAATGGTCTATTTGGATCCATTCCAACCAGTAAAGAACTCTGCAAAAAGTGTTTCAACTCAATCTTTAACGGTATCACAAAACATTCTTAAAAAATCAAATCCTTGGCAAAATATAGTTGATTGCTAGCACCTGAAGAGGACTGGCATTCAAATTTGAATCAATATTTTCTCGCAGTCTGTGCAAGTCTTCCCACGCTGTGTCCCAATCTTGCATCAAAATCTCACTGGCTAATTTACCCCACAGTGAGTCAAGAGCATGTTTGTCATCTGGTTGCACTAAGACTCGATGAAAATACAAATACTCTGCTGCACCTACAGAAAAACATTAGAAAAATGTAAAAGGATTTTTGCTGGATCAAACAAACAGCATTGCTGGAAGCATAGCCATGTAAATACCTGAATAGTTCCCACATTCATATTGAAACTTTGCATAATTATACAAAGTATCCAAGTCTTCCATTTTGAAGTTGTGATTTTTCTCAAGATATTCAAACAGTTGCTTTCCTTCTCGGGTGGTTTCAATCTATGTTACAGTTTGGTACAACCAAACAGAAGCATTTCAACAAAGTTACAAAAGACTTAATCAAGCCATACTAGCTCAACTACACTGCACTTACAAGAGTTAATTGTAGCAGTTGCAGATGCACAGGAGTTACAAGGAAAAATTATCTTGAGTTAAGGTACTTGCCTGTTTGCGTACTTCCTCTTGCTCAAATGTGTGCACAATAGGCTCAGTTTTGATTGTATGGGATTTGAGCAAGCTCACAACCTCATTTCTTTTTTCTCGCAGATGACTGGGAATATCCTGATACAACAGACATATACTCACACACAGAGCAACTAAGACGCCAAATGGGAAAAAGTAAAATATGCAGTTTTCCTTACAGTATAACATTTTTTTGGTTTGTATGGTATAAAATGTGTTCACATGCAAAAGAGTAGAACTTAAGTATATGTGGCACTTAACATGGAACACACCGATACATGAAAGAACATCAACACAGACAGAATGGGATAGTTTGGCGCCTCCGTTTCAGCGATGAAATGTGAAATGTGTTTTCCTTTGGAATGTCATCAAAGTGCAAAAGTTCGCACTGCCGTCGTCTAGGAAGCGTGTAAGCGCAAGAGTCAGTTTAATACTTGTTCCAGATTTTTCCAGTTATGCTGTATTTATTGCGATTCATGATGCATATCATGGATTTGGAAGTGCCATTACTGCATATTCGTACACCGATAGGCAACCGAAGGCAAGAAATTAAGATATATTCTTAGATTAGCTGTGAAATGCAATCAAAATGATACCTACGTGAAAGATCAAGCAATAGATGCTGTCCAGGCTTAACTTTTGTGTAAACCCACAAACACCTCATGCCAGCAAAAACAATTGTCACAAGCCACATTTCTTTACACACGTGGTCACGGTCGCACTAAGTTCTTCCACGGTCACACTAAGCAGTTGGGGACACGTTTACATCTCACAGCTGCTGTGTACAAGGATTTGTAGAACTGCAGAATAGAGAAATGCCTCAAGAAGTTCTAAAAATCTCTTGGTTCTGATACAGCTGGGCGCTGTACCTAAAGGCTTAACTGGCTTGTGAAGGTATGGCATCAGGAAGATTTCATAATCCTATTAGCGTTTGTTATGTATCAATCGGTTGAGGCATTCACCATATGAATCTGATTAATGTGAAAAAACAAAAAGAATGAAGTCAAACAAGTAGCGAAGTTGAAACAGTGCAATGTACGGCATATATCTGCATTTCAAACTGTGAAGTGTACTGTGCTCAGTGCTTCAGAAAAAAAACTAAAATTTGAAGTTTGTGTACAGTACAGGTGCACATTTTTTTTGTTCTGCAGAGAATTTACCACACATCTGGTGCAAAGGTGTAACATAGTTGCATGCATCCCATTGCCATAAAATTAACTTTAAAAGTGCTACTTTTGTGACAAAGCTTCGCACCCATATGGAAGAGACACGACTAGCTAATGCTGCACACAAAGTGCGGAAGTCTGGAAGTTGAACGTGCAGTGCTGATTTTGGAATGTCGGTGAAATGAGTCATTTTGGCTGCAGTTGCTGCGGATAAATGACACTCAGGTTTCACACCAACTGAGCAATGCACTTTACACTCCTTCAAACTTCACTATGCGATTTAAGTTCACAAATGAAAAGAATATTTCCATTCAAATATCCGTTTTATGCAAATTACCGTTATGCGATTAACCGTACTCTTTTCTTATATGGGTAGTTTCAATTTGGGATTCTGGAATCCTATGCGATAAAGCGGTTTAAGTGATTAACTGGTATGAAATTAGCCGAAGTCGTTTGTAGTTGCGCTAGGCCACTAGCCAAGTTTGATTGGGTCTAAGGACACCTATAGCCTAGAAAAATGAGTTTCATTCTAAAAAGTATTGTCACAATCTGGCTTTTCCTGGGATAACCATTTTCATCTAGCAAGAATGCACCACTGCATGGAAATTATAAGATTTGTTGTTCAAAATTGTGAAAATGTATTGTTAGTGTGACAAAACGATAAATTGATTTCCAGCGCCGGATTAAGGAAAGTGTGCTGTGTGGGCCTCGTTGGTTTTTAAGTGAACAACTTTTCTTTTTTTTTGTAATTTTCAGTTTTTTTTGTAGTAATGCTCAGGTGCAATGCATTATAGGAAAAAAACAGAATAGGATTCGGTATTCTGGGTTCGGTTTCGCTATTCTAGAATAGTAAACGGTTTTGAAATGCCCATCCCTTTATCTAACTAGTTCATTTATTTTACCAGATATCATTGCCATAAGTGAAACAAAACTCTTTGGTGGTAAACATACCATGGTTAACATCAAAGGCTATAGCTTTATTCATAAAATTCCCTCACTAACGCTGGTGGTGCTGGGTTGTACATAAAATTTGAGTTAGTGTTTCGAGAACGACCAGATGATTTAAATCTTAATCACGATGACGTTGAAGATCTGTGGGTTGAATTATTCTCGCCGTTTAAAGAGTCTATAATAGTAGGCAACATCTATTTCCATCCTAACAACAGTGTTAATGAGTTCAGTAGAAATTTAGAAAATACTATCATAAAATTCAATAATCAAAGGCAAACATTTTATATTCTAGGAGACTTTAATATTAACCTGTTGTCAGACAGTCATATGACTCATGCTTACGTAAATTCCCTCACATCCCTTGGAGTTCACTGCTTAATAAATAAGCCTACTAGATTTATGCATAATTGCACTCCTTCTCTTTTGGATCATATCTTTACTAATGATAATTATAATCTTCATTACTTATATCCTGGTCTTTTCCCTTTAGACATAAGTGCATCTTCCCAATTTCTTATTAATTGTATTTTCCAAAAACAAACAGCATGCTCCCATATGGAGAAGATGTTACAAAAATCTTAATGTGGACTCATTTTTATTTGATCTTGATGATAAACCTAGACACTATCTCTCTAATACCTCATTAGATATTCCAAATGCTTTTAAACTAGTCAATTATGTTCGATTTTGCAGATTACAGAAAAACTATTCAATTGACCATCCTCACATATTATAAAAACTTAATATTTCCGTTTGTCTGGTGTAATTGTGTTAGCGCGTCTTTTTTGTTCTTATGTCCTGTGGATATGTTTGCACCGTCTTTGCAGATATATGTAGGCCTATAGAATTCTGTAGATTTTGAGTCGTCTTCTGTGCAGTTTGACTTGTATTTCGCGGGGGAAGATGACTCGAAGATCTTGCGGTCATTCTCCTCGCCCTGATATCTGATTTTTTCAGATGTTAAATAAAAATGTCTGTCTGTATCTAACACCTCACTTAAATCTGTTGACCTATTTTATCACATAAGCAGAGATATGGCAAGAGGGAGTTGTTTGATAAACTATATGTGTCAAAAGGAAGATAAAGATTGCAATTTGGTCAAAGTATCACATGAAACTTTATAACAAATATATATATATATATGCACTCTTGAATATAAACTGCTTGAAATGAAAGAAACAATTATGCTTCAGCTCACAATTGGTAAAATACAGAAACAAATGTACTGAACGTTATAACCTGTGCTTTACAGGTTTATTTTAAAACTGGCTGTCAAGCAATGTTACCATAATAAAATTATGATTCCATTTCTTTGCATGATTTTAAAAATTAACTAGATTTCTTTAACATTTTCATTATCGTTTCTCAGCCATGATATCCATCGTTACCGCACAGTTTGAGGGAAATTTAAATGCCTTCTGCTTGTGCAGAAGGTAGATACTGCTAGGCATTTCAGCTTCAGGCTAAAAGGTACACCTGGCAAACATTTTGTTGCCTTTACACTAATCAATTGCCAACATATCAAATCATGTCAGGCTACATACCACTGCAACAAGCCTGGGCCTACCAGAGTCACTTTTTGGTGAATGTTTTAATGTTTTGGGACATAAACTCTGACATGAATAAGCAATTAAACTTTGTCAACATGCTCAAACATACTTCCAGAAACGTTTCTAACACAACACTTCATGCTTTCCTAGTATTTGGCAGCATATCAAAGCACTTCCATCACACAAGTCACAGTCCTGGTCCACTGGACCTGCTCTCGCCTAGGTAGACCAACTCAAAAATACCATGCTTTCAAACAGTCCCTGAACCACATGAGATTAGATTCTCACTCCAAAGCCTAATGGTACTTAAACCCAGTCTACAACCACATTTTTAGACCATTTCCAGCAACTAAACTTTAAAAAAGTAAATGTACACTGGCGGGAACTTTTGAATGCTAAAATGTACATATACGTTGGCTGAGAACAGTGGCCAGCATATCTCCGACGTAGATCTACGTCAGCCAAGAGCCAAAGTGTTAAAAGTTCTGAACAGTGGAGTTTACCACAACAGGTGCTTTATGATGCAGAAGCTTGAAATCAAATTCACACAGCACTGTGTCAGCAAATGCAAATACAATAGAGCATAATAAGAAAGCAACTATTATACCTATGGCATAAGGACAACTAGTTGCACAGATATGCCAAGAAACCTTCCCAGTCATATCATGAACAATGGCCTAATAATAACAAAAGTTTTCAGTCCATAATCATACACCTACTAGTATGACCAAAAATTTAACTCTATTTAACCTTTAACAGGTATTCACTCATTTTGTGAAAAACAATAGAATGGTTAAGATTAACACATAAGTTGTGACATACACTGAATCGGTCTCAGTTATATACAAAAAAGCATGCATACACAATAATTTTTTGAATATTAACCATGTTTGATCTGTCATTAAAACACCTTATCAAATGAATCAATTCATGTTCAAAAATCATGATAACACAACTACTCAAAAACATACCTCTCCAGGATAAAGTGTTTTGTAGACATCCATGGCAAAATCAACCATATTGGTATTGCTCAGAAGCTCTAATTTTCCCTCATGTAAATCCCTTTCATCATATATTTGTCGCTCAGAAAGGAATTCCAGCAGAGGGAAAACCAAATGGCGATCAAGGTATTTCCCAACTTTTGTTGTAAGGTCATACTCTGCCATAATTTTTTTTATACAACTGCTAATATCTAATCATAGGAAAGTTAATAAAATTATAAAAAATAGTACAGTATCATCAGTGGTGTAGGCCATCTGGGGACAACCATAGAAGTGTTGCCCTTCAAATTTGCTTACAATAATTTTTAAAGGAAGATACTACGGATATGCCTGGCCTGACACAATTCAATTAAAAGGGTCAGTTTGCCATTCAAACTGCGCGAGTCTCGTGGTGTAGCAGTTATGCATCACGGCTGCAATGGCAATGGTTTTCAGTTCGACTCTCACCTTGCCGACTTTATTGTTTTTTACTTTGTTTTCAGGCTTACATGTTATCTTTTACGGGTTAGTGTTAGGTTAGCCTTAGCTTAGGGTTAGGTTAGCATTAGGTTAGGGTTAAGATTAGGGTTACGGTTAAGGTTTATCTTTTACGTTTACTTCATTCCTACCAAGCCAACTGCACTCTCGTCCTGCATTACTGTTATATCACAGGTGGCGTATGAATAAGTTTTCAAATTTCAACATCCATAGGCATATCTATAGCCACTGCCTAATTTAAAATGAAATAAGAACATGTTTCATGCTTATTAATGATATAAGGAATAATAAAGCATCTCGAACATCGCAATCGAACACACGCAAACTAAAATACATCTTGTTTTTGATTGTCAATTGAGTCCTGCTTTTTCTGCTTACCACCACCTTTCTCATCATTACTCTTCCTATTTTTTCTACTTTGCATATTTGTATATGGACCCAGCATATTTCATTAAATTTTCTTTTGTGTTGGCTTTCAGTCTTCAGCAAGCCGCACCACTTGGCTTTAATTGTTTACTCATTCCAGGGGTTAAGAGAAATGATGGCGGCATGCCTATTTTACAGATGTAAAAATTTATATATGGTAATATTTCGAGCAGTATCCATGTTATTAACTAAAAAAACTATGTATACTGCATATAGCAGGCTATAATCAGAAATTTAATAATACAATCTAAGTCATGCAAAGATCGTTTCATTGTCCACTTCATGTTTCAAAGGTGGTTTAATTCTCTTACAATATGTGAAAGGCCTCAAACGTTAATTCTGTTGACACTTGTGTGGATCCCCCATTATAATGCATGACCCATTTTGACAGAATTTGTCAAATAGTCACGTATTCCAGCTCTGGCTTGACCTGAAAACTTGGTCCAGCTGTTGGGTTGGGCTTTTTCCAATTATGCATGCACATAGACTGTCATTCCTTAACTTTGTTACCTACAAACATCTATTTAAAAAACTTGCCAAACCTTACCATGTAGGACATCGACCTTTTTATTGCTCAGCAGTGATTACGTTGTAAGTTAAAATGCAACCTCCTTGAAAACTTTATGCAGTACAGCCATTGCCAATTGGTGCAGCCGTTTTGGCCAACGTTCCTTTTAGGTAGTGTCTATTTTGCCATCAGCAGCAAAAGTTCTGCAGGGACTATTTTGCTATTTGAACTATATCCAGCTTTGTTCCACATCATGACACTAACAGTACGGTGAACCTGGTCGAGTGGCTTGCTATGGGAATGGTCGGTGGTTCAGCTCTGTCACCATTTGCTTTGGCTTTACTAGTAGAGGTGACACTTTTTTAATTTATTTGTTTATGAGCAGACA
>Ga0210059_1010048_pt1 | contig 14677 bp, 7 predicted proteins | sample Ectturendosymbi2_FD_188042 | JGI IMG/M metagenome (GOLD analysis project Ga0210059, IMG submission 188042) | Ecteinascidia turbinata endosymbiont from Florida, USA - Sample 2 (SPAdes) (version 2) | ecosystem: Host-associated > Tunicates > Ascidians > Unclassified | place: Key West, Florida...
GAACCTCCGTGTTCACTTTGCAGGTGACGTAAATCAAAAAATATTTTTCGTAGCAAAGCAACGGTTCTCACGAATACGTTCGCTCGCGCTTTACTCGGGCTAATCCGTTAGAACCTGAGCTGCCCTCAGCGATTAAGTATTTTTTTAAAGTTAATTCATATCAGATTGAATGTTTTTTGAAGCAATGGATTTGCATACAACATTTGAATTCCAATCTAATGGACGGTCCCCACTCGAGAATAATTTCAAACGAACGATAAATAGTCCGGGAATTCGGGCTAATATGAATTAGCCTAGTACGCACAGGACTAACTGGCGTTATCCTTGCTCTGTGACGTGCGATACGTAAGAATGGAGTTCTCATGAGAACTTCTTGCTTATTCATTGTTGCGTAACTAACGTCACAGAACAACGATAGTGCCAACCAGAATGAAAGCAAATGGAAATTTCAGTGACGCAAACCTCGAAAGGTTGCATTCACTCAGCATAAGTTGCGTGATGAGCCCGAGTGTCGCTGCTGACCTGGAATCGCCCCTGAGTGTAGACATGCGAGTTAGTGTGCTGCAGCCTTTCTGAATAGCCATGGTCATCTTTTGTTGAAAGGTTAAGCTGCTTAAATTGCCTAGTGTGACGGTTGCGAACATTTGTGGCACAAACAGTCACAATCGGCGAGCAAAAGGTCAGCCCGGAGTCGGAGTCGTTAAAATTTTCTGCGACTCCGAGTCCTCAGGTTCAAAATCCTTCCGACTCCGACTCCACAGCCCTGGTTCCAAGGAGAGTTGTTAGCAGTGGCATAACTAAAAGTTTGAGCCTTGGGAGGGCAAAACTTAGCGGAAAGGGGCCAATTACCAACATTCAGAAAAAAAGTTAAGAAATCTTAACACAAATCTGAATGTCGTGGATGACTATACCAGCTAAAAAAACAAAAACACCCTGAAAAACGCAAAGAAACAGCAACTTAATCAAAACCAAAAGAGTACTAAATATCAAAATGTCAGCTAAAGGGGGCCCAGCTTTTGCATTTAGCTTGCCAGGGGCCAGCTCGCCCCTCCGCCCCCCATCAGTTACGCCATAACTGGCTGTTAAACAAGAAATATAAACAAATTCCTATGGATATAACGATAACAAGAGATGAAGTAATTTCATTCAACTAGAACAGGGATTCCCAACCTGGGGTACATGTACCCCAGCCTAGGGGTATCTTTGCCTATCCGAAGGGATACATTTAAAGTTAGGAATAGAAGATAAAATATACTGTATTTACATGTTTATTTTCATATTATTATACATATATCACTTAACATTATATTCAAAAGCCATTATATGTTTATTGTTAAATATATCTATGAATTATCACGATAAAATATTTTGTCATAAGGAATTTTAGGGGGTACATGTTCATCTGTCAAAAATCTGAAGGGGTACATGCTTATCTGTTGAAATGTTGTAGGGGCACATGTTCATTTTTCGGAATGCTGAAGGGGTATATGGTAAGAGAAAAGTTGGGAACCCCTAAACTAGAACATGTCAACAATTGAGTTTCACACTCGCACTTATTAATTTCTCTTTCCCAAATGATTTGCATTCCACCCTTCAGGAAAGTTCCCGTCAGATCCATGCAACATGTGGAAGCAGCCTTGCAATATGAAAAAGTATCCACAGCAGCTGGAATAAACTGTAATTTCACTCATTGGATTGCCCCTGCCTTGAATGCCCGAAGAAGTCGCCCCATTCGCTCCCCCTCTGCACGCCCCCGTCACCAGCTGTTTTACTATGCGCACACTGTAGGTACTGTGCTCAGTTTTGTAAATAGTAGGTTGTTGTTGGTTCTGTCAAATGCCTTAGATACATTTACAAAGACTGAAAATACTGGGTTGCCTTTGTTTACATAATAAGATAGAATCTGCTTGAGTGGAAATGCGCACATATCCACCCCATGTTGTACCTTAAAGCTACGTTGTCAGAGGTGGCAACTAATGAGTGAAATGCAGAATAGAATGTTATGTTAAAATACTTGAGAGAATTGCTGCGAGTAAAACAGGTCTGTAATTACCACCATCACTGATATAACCATTCTTATTTTTTATCAGATTTATTGTGCGTTGGGATTTTATTATGCATTAAATACGCATGGAATAGCTTACTGAGATAAAAACACACACAGGGACTAGCATAGGTGACGTACTCACCTAACTTTTCATCCTTACCAGCGCTTGTGTTCAAATCAACAGCCGTGTTGCGGATTACTTGGAACACGCGCCAGGATGTTTTTTGTTTCAACTTTGATGAAACGCTCGGAGTTTTACCGCTGCATGGCAGAGTAAGCCACTGGTTGAGACGTACGTCACGTGGCGCCAAACCATGCCATTCGCCATCCGAAGTCGCTTCAGATGTTTCGAAGCTGGGGGTCTCAAAAATTCAATTTGTGTTCATCGAAGCTAAATAACCTGATAGAAGTTGGAAGCATTGTGAATTAACCTTTTTGAGAGAGTTATTCCCCCCAAGACCCCATAACTACGGGTCTGCGCAAAAGTCCTTGTTTGAAGCATGCCAGTACAACTTACTTGGTAATCTTTCACTCACAAGTTGTGCATGCGAAAGGACACGAACGGCATTTGGCATTTATTGCAGTTCAGCACATGAAATAAATGTAAATCGTCGTCGTTATATCAAATAAACAGCTTCAAAGAAAACAGTGACAATACGTTGGTCTTACAGTGCTCGCTAATAAAAACACGATACTAAAAGCTTTTTAAAGAGGTTCACAGCGTTCGCCTATTGTGCAAGGACAGTGCAACAAAACAGTCGCGAAGCAAGATCATGAGGTCACAAACGAAAGCAAACGTTTCCTGTACGAAGGTTAGTCAGCTATTTCTGAACCATTCTAAAGCAGCCGATCACGTGAAACAGTCACGGAAAGCAGAGCATTGGCCAATTTGAGCGTCACGTGAGAAAAGGGGTGTGATACACTGGTAACGTTTCACCGCCTGAACGATTGAAGGAATGAACGATAGAAAAGATGTCTCACAGTGAAGCATCGTTTCCCGGCCTTAGTCTGAGTGAGACGAGCTTAAAACTGTTCAAGCCTGAGGAAACCTCACCAAGGAGCGAAGAATTTTTTTTAAAGCATCAAAAAACACTTCGTTACGAAATTAACAGTAGTAGTCCGTCGAAAATGACGACGACACTGCACAATACAATCAGTCTTTGACGGCAGGGTTTCTCTGTGTACTTGAACGTGTTCCTGTACAAACGCACAGATAAGTGGGGCACTGGTAGTGTTGATTAGTAGACGAGCACGTGGTGCATTTGACGATTCAATGCATTTACGGCAGAATCGAACCCTTCGTTGCAGGCTCCACTTATCCTTGTCATTGGCTAGATTTTCCAGGTTGGGTGGGGGTATGTCATACTTTGCCAACGATCTTTCAATGCAATCTTTAAAACGTTTCTTTGGACCGTCAGCAGATCGGAAGTAGCGCTTACAAAGCAGACGTTTTGACGAACAATAGCTGCCCTGCACGGTGAGGATGGGATTATTGCTTATAAATATCGATGAAAATTTCAAAAGATTGTACTAGAACTTGCGAAAGCGTCTAAATTTACGTCCCTCAAACGTTGATTTGTCATAACCATTAACTCAATACAAGAAAGCATGCATTTAGAAGACCTACAAAAGATTTTCGAATGACCCTTTGAAGGTCTGTGGTTCGATGGGAACAACTGTCCAAAAGCTTGTGTTTTCGTGCTTACATCACGTTGATAAAACCAGTGTCTTCGAGGCTAAAACACTTCGATAACTGACACGCATGAATGCTGATCCCGAGAACTCTTGATTTCTTTACGCAAAGGAGCAAAGTGGCGATTGTTACACAGTTTGCTCAGGAATTGAAGAAAATTCACAACTCGTCGTACAGCTTTTCAGTTCACCACAGAGGTTTCCGTTACAATCGAACAACTGACGATTTTTAACATCGAATTCAATACTGCGTGAAATGACATTTAATAAACTCCGGAACCGTATGTGATTGGTTGTAGCGTAACAACAATCCTCAGCTTTCACTAACGAGCGCGTTTAGAAGTTAATGCAGTTTAACCAATACTATTTTACGTTTCCTCTTCCATCAGCCAACAAACAGAGCGAAAAAAACAACTGCATCTCATATGCGTCATCTTAAAGAGAAGATTTGGGTTACAGTTGCTCCATTTATCAATTTGATTGGGACAGTCTTTGCCTCCATCACCCGAAATCCTAGTTAAGCAATATCGAAAATCTTCGCCGCGGGGGTGTGTGGAAATTAAGAGCGTTGCCGACGCAGTAGCAGCAGACGGATCACGTCTGCCAACCGGAAGTTGGCGGTGACTGATTGCACGTAAACAAAGAATGGTCACTGCATGAGATTAACAGAGGAAACGTTTTGTTTGGTTAGACAGCATACTTTGTTCTTTGGCATTAACGTACTGGCCGCACAAAGCTGTTGCGACAGGGGAGGGGGTGGGCTACGCTGCAAATAGCGCTGTATCTCTGAGCATGGCAACTGAACAAAATAAGAGTGGCTTTTGGCGGTTTTTTTTCCATTTTAGAATTACTGCTGTTAAACGTCGACGACGCCATTTGATAAACAATCACGTACAAGTTGTTGTCCCACGACGAAAACAGGTTCATCGTCTTGTAAAGCATACCATGCGCGCAACTGCTAGCAGTTGAAGGGCTACTCGAACTTAACACGGAATGCATAAAGAAGGCAGGATTAATACAAAAGCGCGGCCAGCTTTATAGAAGAAGACCCTGAAAAGTGAAAACCAATAAAAATGTCAACGGACTTTTATTCCAATTACACTTTTGCTTTAGAAATATAGGAAATAGATACGTCCCCACATCAGGGTAGGCTTTCACCGGGTTCATGCAAGTCGACCAGGTGCGCCCGCTTGCATCTGCCGACGCAATCTTCAGTCGGCGCGCACGGTGCGCAGCCAGGTTGCACGGTTCGAATTCAGCGATGCATCACCCCGTCCGCGTTTTAACTGCACGTAACAGAGGTGCATTCTAAATGTGTATCATCGCCCAGTGGAAGGGCAAAGGTTCAGTGCGGTTTGTCAATCCGGGATTCCCCTTCATCGGATGCGATGCGATGAAGATTCGAAGGATCAAGCAAGGTGCGCTTGCAATTGCTGGGTGCTGGTGTTGACCCACAGTGACCTTGCATCGGTTCGTCGCTCGTCGAACGTTCGACTTCTGCGTGGCATTCATTCGGCTGCGGCATGCTCACGGCGTTCTTTGTATTTCGCCCACGCCCTTTGTATCCTGCAATGAGAGCAGCGATTGCATGTGACCTACAGCCTGCTGTGAGCAAATTGTGCAAGGTCTTTGATAAAAAGATCGAACAACTAGCTTCACGAGCTGGTGTCGCCAAAGCCGAAGTGGAATCAATATCACTGTAATTAGGCAACAGGCGTGCTTTTGCATCACTCGTTAACACGGATAAATTAACAAGTTTGTGAATTCTGTTTCTCCTTGAAAGTTTTGTGTGTTTAAATGCAACAAAACTATTAGAATCCTGGCTAAAACAACGAATTTTCAAATGCAACACACCTCTCATTTTGCAAAAATTCATTGATAAAATGTTTGAATTGAAATTTCTTGCATTCTCTAACAGGTCGTAATTTTATGGCCGTGCGCAGTAAACCAAGTCGCGAACTCATTCATAAAATAACCTCAAGGGCAGCGCGCCTCGAACGTAGTGAAACTGGACAGCCAAGTGACCTTTTGACACTCGACCAAAATCGTTTGATACTGAACAAAACGTTGTTCCGAATAGTTGATCACTCATCAAAAAGCTAAACGCAGCACAAGCGCAGCACTAACAGCAACAAGCTGACCTCCATGCCGACGCGCTAACACTGCGACCTTTCCGCACGCACACTCGGCCTCCAACGAACTATACCGATTGTATATCAAACGCGTGGTGTATTTACTTCTGAGACGAGGGTGCAGGGATTTAATCTTCTCAGAAAGAAACAGTTGCGGAACGGTAGCTTCCTCCTCCTACCTACACGCATCAAGCTGCTGGTAGTGTCCAGGAGGGACAAGGGTTGGTTAGCTGTGAAGGTTACCGGATGTACAGTGACAGGCGTTTTAAGTGGTGGGTTGTGCTTGGCGGAAACGCCAAAGTTCATGACGTTCCAGCTTAGAATACCTGAGAAAGTTGCCGGATGAAAACAGGCTATTTTCTCAATGTGCTCTTTCGTGATTTCGTTTCAGCAGTGGCAGACGTTTCATGTGATGCCTTGCACCCACCAAATTCTTTAGACTCCCGGTAAGCCCCGAAGTTCTCCCATTTTTTAATAAATTCCGAAAGCTGCGCAATGACGTCAGCACGAAGTGATCGCTTTGTCTCCTAGTGACCTGAATGCACTGCATTCGCTGAAGCGTTCCAGTTATAAGATCATGCTTTATATGAGGTCAACTTTCCAACAGGATCGTAAAAAAACTTCAGTCCCCATTTTTGGTCAAGTTTTTCAAAATTATATTTTGGTGCTTGCTTTATATTTTCTTTTTCAGCGCCCCATAGACTTCATGCCAGCAGCCAACTGCATACAAGTGCTATAGTTGTAATCCACCGTTTTCGATGAGGGAGCACTAGTTATTCGACACTTGGAGCAGTGGTAGCGAGTTTTCAAACATTTTACTTTGAAAAGATAACAAATGTTATGTCACAGTTAACAAAACATGACAAGCTTTTCATGAAGCAGCAAGCTACAAGATCTACTTACATTCTTGCGTAATAGTCAATCCGTTTTAACCTGTTTTTGTGCGTCACAATCGACTCCTCAATCTCTGTCTCCAGAGCGTGACTGCAAAAAAAACAGAGATATTTCATCTCGTATTAAAAACTTGCAGTAATTCAAGTTTTCATTCAAAACTGACTTTAAAGACTTATCGATAAGCTTTCAAATGAAGCCGGACCACAGCCGCAATCACCTGTATTTTCTATAAAAATTCAACATGACTGCGATATACGTTGATCTATATTGTGAAATTAAACGAAAGTTTAACAAACCTTTAGAGCAGTTGTTTACCTACTCAAATGTCTTCCAAGTCAACTTAAGTTAACATAATCATCACAATTAACCAGTCTGGCAAAACAGCTACCATTTTCCGCTGGATCCACCTGGAATCCAGCCCTATACCCCTTAACAATTCCATATGCACACAAAATCTGGGGAAATTATACAACAACAAACACCTCGCACAGGCACATTAAAAAAGCGTGTCGATCAGAGTTCAGCCCATGTGAAATGGGTGTCGAAGCCGAACAATTTGGAATGAAGATACCGCTGAGCCTGCCGCAAACTAACACCACAGGTAAATCAGATTGCAATAGAGATGATAACCAGCATACAGGCAGTCAACAGATAATAACCAGCATACTAGCAACCAAACTATAAAAAGTGTAAAGGAAACCCAAATGCGTAGTATATAAATCTAATGGATAGAATGTCAAGTAGGAACAGAATGGACAGAGCATAAACATGGGAAAAGAAGAAAAGTAGACCTAACGTCTCAGACGAGACACACACGTTGTGTCGGCTTGGAATGGCCAATGACATACGTTCCAAACACATGACATACGTTCCAAAGACAACAGACGTTTCATTATGGTGATTGATACCAAAGTGCCATTCGCAAATTCATGCCTACTTTTCAATCAACAATTCAGCTTCTTCGACCTGCTGAGTCTGCTTCAGGCGACGTTGCTCTTCATCCTGAAACAAAGAAAGTTTTATGAAAAGCTTTTCTGCGTTGCGACCACCACCACTGCTTTGTTCACCACAACTTACTTCGTCTACTTAGTAGTAAATAATACCTTTTCAAATTGCGCAAGCAGTTTCTGCAAATAAATTTTTCGGCCAAGAAATCCTCTAAAATGCCGTTGAATCAAAGTTGCGGCCTGGTCTTCGGCAGATGTTGCTTCTTTGGTTCCATGACGCTGCTGTAACCCAAGTCATAACGAAACGGTCTAGTAAATAAAACTAAAACTGCCTTACCTTTTGCAAAGAAACAATGGAACACTAACAGAAAAGGAAACTGGTTTGTTTAGTTTCATTTACCAGCATTTGTTTCTGAATAAATGCAAGTACCAAAAGCATATCCAGGCGTACGAAGTGCGGGCCTGTTCTTTACGTCTACTAAACGCAAATAAGAAACTGAAGAAAAATTAAATTTCGCTGCATTTTGTGGACGTTTTCCAAAGTTGTGCAGCTTACCCAAGTTTTAAGTGTTTGTGAGTACAAATGACGGAGCGGTTTAAATTATTTCTTTATATCTAAGGAGTGCAGATTTTGCTGGTACCCAGCAAGAACACAAAATGCATAAAGTGTTGCAAGTCAACGCCAATGGGCGATAAAACGTGGCGTTGCGGCAAGAAAACTTATTCATGAAGAAATATTTGATCTCTAAATTCTGGGTGACTCCTCGGTAAATAGCACGTGTAAGACTGCTCGGCAGAAGAGTACATGTCTCTGTTTCTAGAATCACAGATCATGGATTTTGTTTTTTACATTACGCGCCGTCATCAGCTAATGCAAATTCAACCACTTTGTTTCTAGATTTTTTCCTCGTAAAAGAGTAGCCAATACAACACTTACTACTGACTCAGTACTTGCACATCATGCAGGCAGCGGAAAGTCCTATATTACAGAGACGCTTAGTAACCAATACACACTGAATAACATATTTCTCATTAGATTTTACACTGTGAGAGAACAGATATATACCTCTGTCAGTAAAAACCTTTTCGCGATGGATGGTGAAATGGTTGACATGAACTCCAAGTTTCTATCCATTCTATTTTTCCACATTTCATCTACATTGGGCTCAGGCAAGGTGGGTACTGCTTCAAAATGAGAAGGATAATGTTAAATTATATTCAAAACATTAAAAGACACACTTTGCATGTGAATTAAATCTGGTTTCCTAGTTGGTTCTATACTGAAACATGCAATACACATTCAACTTATAGCAAAGAAAGGGAAAAGGTTTTGCATCTTTACTAGTTGCACCAATTTACTGGGACATGTTATTCGACTAATTTTCTTGATTTCACACAATGCTCACTAGAGACATATTTCCACATAATTTAAAAGAAAAGCTGCATTAATTTGATCCAAAGTAGTCAACTATTTATAGAGTTATTTACCATCTGAAACATGATTCATTCTGAAGCAAAAAATTCAATAACTTCCGCTTTTTTTTAATGTTACATGGCCTACTGCTTTTCAAAAGATGCTTAAAATATTTTTTTTCAATTTGCCAGTCGTGACACACAAAATCATTGTTGGAACATTTACAAAACAAAACAAAATACAACAAATGTTGAAGTCATCATGTAATCTTCTTAAAACATACAGTCATACATAGCAGTGATACCCACAAAATATATTAAATTCTTCTAATAAAGCATTGTAACTTTGCTCAGTGAATGGCTCATTTTCTTCAATGGGATCCTCTTCATGGAAGCTATCATCAGCATCACTTGTGCCAGTGACGCTCGAACTAGTACTGTATCCAGCATCTGCTTCATCCAAATTACTCATTTGTTCATGCACATTACGTCAACTTACTTAAACTGGTTAATACAACAGCATCTTGCAATGAAATTTGCTTCAATAAAAATTATGCATATATTATAGTCTTTTCCCCAAAACCAACAACACTAAATATTTTAGAAGAGAGTCAAATGCTTCTAAAAACATCTTTATCTTACAAAAATTTTTAAAATACAGATTACACAGATTTTTGAAAAGTCACATCCTTCTAAAAACATTTTTCCTTTTAAAAATTTTTAAAAATACAGATTATTAAGGTTCCTTGCAACAGACAATGCAACAGGTGTGATGATAACTGTTTATATCCAATTTGTTTCTTCTTTGAAAAGAAAAGCATTCAATGCATGATAGAATTTGAGCAGCACTTCATGATTAGGATCAACCCAATTGCACAAATTTATATTATACTGACTGATAAACATGAAATGGCTGGACACAGAAAAGCCTACATTTTCTCACTAAGTGCCTTTGGCAGAGCAGTACCCACCCATTTTTGCAAAAAAAGCATTTGGGTCCAAGTAAGTCTGTTGCACATCACAGAGTTAAAATAACAAGCCATTTCAATCAATTCCTTGCCAGTTTTTGTTATCATATCGATCTACTATGTAGCTTGTTGTCTCCACAACAGAAGAAAATGAAGAAAAAACACAAGGAGTGAGAAATTATACCTGATCACATGTGTTGCTTTCAGCCCAATGTTATTGTCCTAGATCATGTCAACCTAAGTGGATATGTATAAAAATAATCTGATAGCTGAATTGCATTTTGCTTAAAAGCACAAAGAATACTTTTCCATGTCCAGCTTCATTAAAGAAACACTCAAAACATTACATCTAGCTGAGTGCCACTCATTTTCATAAATTGTCTTAGCAGCCAAACAAAATGAAAAGTCAGCCGATTCCTGAAGATGTCAATTGCTTTTTGCATGAATATGATTGAGTAAAAGCGCAGGCTTGGCAATGTTGTTCAGTTTCATCATACTTGTTTTTGTACTCCTTTCAGTGTATAACAAGTAGCCTGTGGCAGCCATCTCCACTTGTTTGCTGATGCTCTGTGGGTCATGCTGCTGCTTTCACAACAAACAGTGCACTGGTGGCAAGTCAATGGCAGCATGGCACAAACTGTTTCTTTGCATCCACTCATCAACACCAAGCATGAGGCTTGGACCCAGGCTAAAATAACCTTTTTTCTTGTCTTTGGAATTGAACCCAGCCTAGCAGATTTGGTAGCAAATGCTCAACCAACTGCATCACTTGGCCAGTTTGGGAATGTTGTTCAGCCATCATGAAGGTTCCTACAGAATTTTGTACATTTTACAGCTGGCGCAAAATGACTTAGGACCTAGCCCCAAAATTTTTAAGTTTGCAGTGTGTATAAGCATTAATCCATATCTGGACTATGACTTCAATAAATTTACTATGACATATTGATCATTGGGTTATTATGAATGAAATGATGCAATGTTGGTATTGTTCCGTCACAACTATCTTAAATTTGGAGAAATTCAAGTCTTCAGGAGACATCATTCAGGAAGGAATATTTTGCTGCATAAGAGATAGTTTAGTACAGACCATCAGCGAGGTGTTTGTTTTTGAAAGTACCATTTTAACATGCCTGGAAAATACAGTAATAATGATGAGAAGGCTTGTATTTTTGCCTGTAGCAAAAAAAAGTACCAATGAAAATAATATGTAAACGCAAAAGAGCAAGATCAACCATTATGAAGCTTTTGTCTTCAGCCAAAGGACTACCAAGCAATACAGATCCAAAGCATAAATTTGGAAGTGGAAGGAAACATAAGACTTCATATGCTGCAGACACATTTTTGAGGATAGAAATCGAGAAGAAACCTCAGTTATCAGCACTGGATGTGAAAAATTTGCATGCAGAGCTGCTTCAAAACGTTTCATTCTGAACAATGCAGGATCGCCTCCAGAAGGACTCAGGTTTTCCTTGCCATAAAGCTGCCAAGAAACCACTCCTAACTGAAAGTATGAAGAAGTAGAGAATTGTGATTGCCAAGCAACATGTCCACTGGACCCCTGAACAGCGGAAGAAAGTTATTTTTTCTGATGAAAGTAACTGTCAAGTGTTTCGGATGGTTCCTCCATCATTCGATGCCCATCATCATCTGATCAATTTGATCCCAGGTTCAAAGTTCTAACTGCTAAACACCCAGATTTGGTCATGGTTTGGGGAGATTTTTCTGGTGAAATGGGTAGGCCCAGAGCTGGCTTTTACTTCCTGCCCAAAAAACAAAAATTGAATGGCGAAACTTGAATAAAAAGCACTGGAGGAGCATATGCTGGATTTGTTTCATGGTCATGGCTGTGAAGTGTTTATGCAGGATATTGCTCCCTGCCATAAAGTCTAAAAAAGTAAAAAATTGCCTCCAACAATAGTAGATCAAAATACTTCAGCAACCTGGCAACTGTCCTGATTTAAACCAAATGGAAAATTGTTGGCAGAAAATGAAATATCTTATGAAACAAAAGAAGACCCCAAATCTGGACACCCTCAAAAATTAGCTGAAAAAGGTTTGGTGCCAGGAAGTTCTCTTGGATTATTTCAGAAGTTTAGTGTTTCCATGCTTAAACGTTTGCAAATGGTCATAAAAAATAAGGGCAACATGACAAGATATTAATGTGTGTGTTTTTGTTACATAAAAGTTGCTATTTAAGACCAAACATTTGTTTTTGAAGGAAAAATAAAGTAGGTCCTAAGTCATTTTGCGCCAGCTGTACTTAAAACTTCAGAATGTCACATGAAACGTTGTCCATGTTTTCAAATATGGAAGTAGTAAGATTGACAGCGTCCCTTACATGTCTGCCTATCAAAAACAAGTAACATTTTTTTCTTGCATCAAAGCACAGACCTTTATTGCAAAAACATTTCCAGAAATGCTTTTAAAAAAGAAAATGTTCAAAAATACAAAACAAGTACAGAAAGCAATCAGAAGCAAGGGTACACAAATGCCAAATTGTTTGGTTGATGAAAATGCAGGTGAAGAGTTGAGGTATGCATAGATGAACAGGTGAGGCATGCACATGTGTGAAAGTAAGATGCAATAGAAGTTTACAAGCATTACTTTCAGGAATGCTTGATCAACTGCACTGCTGAAATTGACTACTACAGGACCAAGTCAATTGAACAGTATAAAAGTTAAATGACAAAATAATGTAACCTGAAAATAATTTTAGAGTGTTCTTGTTACATATTACAGTTCTACTTCAAGAATCTCCTTTTGAAGGTTTATGTAAAAATCATTTGGTTCAATGAAAACAAACCCATATGACAGAGTTAGCATTGATGGTAACTTCGTAACATCACAAGTAAGCAAGTTGCTGACATAAACTTACCTTCAATCTTGCACTCTAAAAAACACCTCTACATTATCAGTAAAAGTCAATCTTCTATCATACTTTATTTCATGTGGAGAAACTGTTCTTTACTAGACCAAATCCCAAATAAGCATCTATAATAGTAGATTCATATATCCAAGGGAATTTGTCCACAAAATTAGGCCATATGCTCTAGACCAGGGATGGGGAACCTAGTTCCCGGGCCACATAAATTGTGGTTATCACTGGCAGGCCACAAATAACAATTTATTTTATCCTAAATTTCTACCTTTATCTTACCACGAGGGATACAGGCTTCATATGACATACTATCTTAAGGGATAGGCTTCTGGCTTTCTGTCTAAGTACCTGCTTATCATGGAACTTTGTTTCAACATGATCTTGTACTTTAAATTGGGTAACTAAAATTCTGATTCGGGCCATATCAAATGTTCACGCAGGCTGCGTTTTGCCAGCGGGTCGCAGGTTCCTTACCTCTGCTCTAAACAATTGGTGTTGCATTTTTTCTACCACTATCAAACATTTTAGTAAAATGTATACTTCAATGTGGAAGTCTTTATGTTAACAGAATTGTTAAAGGGAAGTGGCTACGTAACCATTTACAAATCTTCTTATTTCAAAACTTATTCATCTGTACTGCCTCGCATAACACGGTTCAAATAAAGTAGTCATTTTGTCACTCAAGTGGCATAAACCTGGTAGCGTAACAGATACGTTTCAGGTCTGCTGTACCAATGGTTTGTGGTTCACCTCTCACCTTGGCGACTTACGTGTTTATAGTAGTGACTGGCTGCACGTTTCAATTCATGGGATCAGTTTTTCTTATACTATTTTCAAAACTTTCCAAACTTTCAGTGTAGGGGTTAGTGTTAGGTTAGCATCAGGGTTAGGGCTACAGTTAGGGTTAAGGCTCGGATTTAGGTTTACCTTTCGCATTTACTATGTAAGTATGTTACTACCAAGCCTGCTGCATTCTCATCATGCGCTGCTGTTAAGTTACAAGAGGTGGTCGAATAAGGATTCAAACTTAAAGAACCACAGGTGGTTATGTAACCACTGCCTTGTTAAAACAAAAAAAAGTATCACTTTTCATTTGGAACAATGCTCAAAACATTTGAAAAGAAGCTTCGGATTTACACTCACAAGCATCTCTGCTCTCTTTACATTTGTGATGTATATGAATTTGTAGCAAACAGTCAATTTTTATCATAACCTATTTGTAAAATTTTGCTTTACACAAAATAGGTCACTGGAAAAATTGACAAAGATTATAACAAAAATCTTTCTAATAATGAAAAACTATGGTTGTTTTCAGCATTGGCATACATTTCATCATTCAGCACTGCTTCAGTAAATTTGCAACAACTGACTTGGCCACCTTAAGCTTAGCCAAAGGCAAAAACCAAGATGCTTAGAGCAGGGGATCTCAACCTTTTTCCTGTTGAGTATCCCCGAGTCATAAAACAATCAACCCAAACCCCCAGGTTAGCCAGCAAAGCAGTGGATTTCAGATTGTTGCATCACAACAATGCAAAATCAGGCAAAATCTATGAGGAGATTTCAATTAGCACACATTTTCTTCTAGTATAGGATATTGCAAAATAGCAATACATGAAAACTCAACTGTCATCCAAGTGGCCCTGGAAATCTTCCCGTGAACCCCTGGGGGTTCACGAACCCCAGGTTGAGAACCACTAGCTTAGAGA
>Ga0210059_1010049_pt1 | contig 14676 bp, 11 predicted proteins | sample Ectturendosymbi2_FD_188042 | JGI IMG/M metagenome (GOLD analysis project Ga0210059, IMG submission 188042) | Ecteinascidia turbinata endosymbiont from Florida, USA - Sample 2 (SPAdes) (version 2) | ecosystem: Host-associated > Tunicates > Ascidians > Unclassified | place: Key West, Florida...
CTGGGTATTCTCCAGCTTTGATTCATTTCTTTCGAGGCATCTTTTTCAAGGCGCTTGGCCTATTCTTTTACAAGGAGGCTAAGCAGAGAGATGCCTTGCTAGTAACTGCATTCCCTCTGGTCTCCCTTGTGTATGAGTGATCACCGTAATGTGCCAATCTCTTGGAGCCCTACCAGAACGCCGTGGCACTGACACACACGAGTCTACCAACGAACTAGTTGAAAACAACCCAGGTTCAGAAAAATTGGTATTACTGAAAGGCAAGGAGAGTTTTTTAATGCATTCTTTAGCAACACGTGGGTAAGAAGCGCACATCTTTGCACAAAACTCGCATATTGACGAAGTGTGGATGATATCTCTACACGCTGACTTGTTTCTGACGTCAATGACTTCATCCTGAAGTTCAGACTTTTAAGATGTCATTTTGAGCTTATAAACTATCCATCAATTCACCAGAAATCAGTTCAAAAAACTCAAACATTGCAAAAAATTTTTTCAGCTTTTCGTTTTCAGTTTTCCAGCTTATGCACGAATACATGTAGAATGCCAATGAAGTCAGTGACTTGTTCTTTTTCCTAGCAGCTTGAATTTTAAGCACTTCAGCTTATCAAAAATATCAAATATTTATGATAATTGGGATGTGAAAGTTTTATCGGTAAAGCGGGATTCCAGTTCGTGTTTTCCTTCCATATTAAACGATTTCTTCAACTCTTCTCATAGTTAAAAATTTAGGGCTAAAACATTCTCCTTCGGCATCCAGCGGACTTTAGTATAGTGTGCTTCGAATGTTCAAAATACACAGTCTGCAGCACATAACTTCCTGAAAATACGAGCGTTCAATGCTGCAGTCTTTACAACGTTTACTACTTTGATGACTTTATTAAAACATCTTGAAAAGTTTCTGGAAGAGCTTATGACACAGTGCTAGTCTTGTGCATCATACAGTGCACAGACAGTATCAGAAGAAATACTTCAACTAACCTACGTAAACCGTTTTTTTACGTTTTATATTCCTAACATCCGAAAACAGCCCAAGCAAAGCCAGTGTTCCGTGGCAAAAATGATTAGACCTGAAAATGACGTGGTTCAAGTGGCAGGACAGTACCGGGAAAATTTGCATCGACAGTCGCCTACGTCGAAACCAACGTAGTTTGCTATTGAAACGGCAGAGTCCGGTTCAATGCGAATTCGCAATGCCGGGCGTTTAAAAAATTACGTTTCAAACATCAGATGCATTTGCCATGTTGAACATTTGAGTAGAAATCAAAACGAATTCAATGTCTTTGATTGAGTTGTGCTGCAAAACAATCTAAGGATCGTTAAATGTGTGTGTTCCCACGTTGTAGTGATTAGCTGGCTAGATAACTGTATTCAACATATTTTCACCTGCTCGTGGCCAATTAAAAATCCCACTATGGCCCACTGGTTGAGAAACACTGGTATACACAATAAATTTCGCCCACAAAGGAACCTTCTTCAGCTCTATTCAAAATACAAATACGCAAAAGCTAGTACTTCGCTCAGAATTCATTGAGCAGCGTTTGTTAAATTGTAAATGTGCGAAAGTTAAAATTAGTTCAGAATAGGGCTGGGTACAAGTAACAAAAATTTATTGTTTAAATAATAAGTAACAAAAATGTTTTGTTTATGTAATAAGAAATTTCTAACAGATTACGTAAGTAACTTAAGTAATTCGAGCAAATAAGAATAATCGACTTTAGACTTAAAAACATGCAAGCACATCACAAAATCATTCCACTTTTTATATCACATAATGGGAGATTCGGACAAAATTCGCACATGTTGGCTGAGATTCAATTTCATGCAATGAGCTTCTTGCTCCAAATCGTAATCACGAGGCAATCAACAGTGGTGACTCACAAAGCGCTCTGCACAGGCAAGAAATTTCTTCGCTTAAATGGCTTATTTTATGTGTGATGATGATGTATGTTATGTATAATATTGCGGTTATAGCAACAGACGTGGTTTCCAAAATCTTAACTTTTTTAAAAGAAAAATTACTTGAAATGTCAAGTAACGGCAGAATTCTTAACCAAGCAATAAGTAAAGGTTTTCAAGTTAGTAATCAAGTAAATACAGGTACTTGAACGCAGCCCTAGTTCAGAAGAATAAAGATCAACGCGAGGTCTAGTTTCGTCAACACGCATCTGAAACAACTCCCGTTCCGGTTATGTTTATACTAATGGGCGACTTCAATTGCGATACTACTCCGAGTAGAGTGGATTACGTGAAACTCATATAGATTTAATCGCCCCAAAAGTTTGTAGCAGCCGAACAAAGAGTCTTATTGCAGTTCCAACCCCGATCACAGGCCACACTTGGCACTTCAAATCAAAAAGTTGTGTTGAACTGACTGGATTCCGATTTAAGCGATTCTGAAAATCCAATCATTTGCTCGTCTGTGGTAGACAAAGCGAATTCTAGCTAAGTTTCTTGCGACCGAGCAACGAAGGATCATGCAAACCCAAAGCTAGTGTCCTTGATTGCGACAGTCATCACACATGTAAAAGTATTTCAAAAACAAATGTATATTTGCTGTATATGAAAGTCAGACATTATTTTGTATAAAAGTAGAATAAGTGTTCTTACTCATCCTTTAAGAAGTTATTTTTGCCTGAAGTTTTCCTGGACTGTTTTTTTGGCTGATCGTAAAAAATGAACGTCATCGCATGTACACACGCATGTCGCGGAGTTCAAAATCAATTTGATTGTAGGCAGCTGGTGCGCATGGTTTGAATGGTCTTTTCTCCCTCATTATTACGTGGTCCTAAACTACGTATTTTTGTTCTTTACCGTTGATGACAGTATTGCAAATGTTTTTTGCATTGTGTTCCATGAATAAAATTATCGAAAAATGAAGATAACTGATGGTATTGAAGTTCTTAAATTCGGTATTGAAAAATGAAAAGGTTTTGAAAAAGTATGGAAAATGTTTTTTGAAAATGTGTGGGAACCCTGATATTTTTCGACTGTCGAATCGACATGACACTTCGCCTTCCCGTTTTTTTGCTCTTTCCTTTATAAGGCAGTCCTCTCTCATTGCTTGTGGATGACTGGTCGCCCACACTTCATGAGATCAAAGATTTTCCTCTTTAACACAATAGCTAGATGGACGTTCGCTTAGTTCCGAACTATACCAGAACGGGCTGCTCCCTTAAACGCACCAGACCAGCAGCAGCTCAATTCATGAGCAGCTGCTGACAGTGCATTTAACACGCTTGCAGTCTCGATGACGTCAGCTGGCGATGTCAACGCTAATGAAGGCCGCTGTCGTGTTCTTTCTGCAGACGCTTCGCGTTTGGGGTCTCGACATTGACGAGGCCCTTTTCCTCGCCGGCGCGCCAAAAGGACCAATCCTGGAAAAGATCCAACCGCACCTTTTCTTCGACGACCAAGCACGCAACGTCCAGAGCGCCCTCGAGCACGGCGTGCAGTCTGCGCACGTACCGTACGGAGTTGCACAGAAGCCGTCCGCCCATTCCGGCACCGGCTGATTTCGCCCGAGTCCGCTTCGACTTACTCGCGGGGAAAGTTCGCGACGATCTTGGATTTGAGAACGCTGTTCACTGTTTTCCGTAATAACTGCTTTATTCCCTCCCCCGCACACGCAACTTAAAAGTGTAAAGGTCCGTTGCATGCGTTAAATATTGTTTACTTTCAAGCTCTATCGTTTTGATTTTGCTGCTTTGTTTTGTCACGACTAACGTCTGACTCGAATCGCCTTGTCATTTTCCATTGACTTCAGCTGAGTTCCTTCTTGCGTCGTTAATAGTTGAAAATGTTTGCAAACCAGTGGAAAAACCGACATCTATGCATTCGGTTAACGTGAACATGTCCCGTGGTGCGCGTGAGACTTGAATTAATTTCATGAATATCTTGTTATGAGTTGCCTCTGAACGTTTATTTTCCCGATGCTTCGATGTTGTTCCCATTTTTCCAATACTTCATTTTTTCAGTTTCCAATTGTTTTCATTTTTCTAGTGGTTTTTCCATTTTTCCGAAATGTTGTTGCTGCTTCATTGTTGTTGTTCCCGCAGATCTTGGATCAAACATTGTCGTTGGTTGGTCTTTGCTTCGCGCGTCTTAATCTTGCAGGATCACGAAAGCGCTTTCTGCAAGCACGGACTGATTGATCGATGAGCTAGAAGCATTGTTGGCCGTGAGAATAACGACTTCTAATTGTGAACAATACGGATCGCGCGATTTTCTAAATATCAATTGCTTGTCGATGAATTGCCATCTAAGCGTGTTCAAACACTTCTTGCGACAGCTCGCCGATCTTTGGATACCTTGTACAGCGCTCGTGTTCTTACTTTTACCACCCAACTTGAATCCAACCCCCATGTGATCTCTTCAGTCGCTGCTGTATCAGTCGCTCAACTGACTTGTCTTCTGCTGATGAACGGAAACTGCTGTGTATTGTTGTTGATGTGATGCGCCGAAACCTCTACCTAATAACGCTGGTAATGCTGCGCTTTTAGAGAATTTGTTATAATATCAACTGCCTTGTTTGATTACTATGACGCTGTCAGGCATTTTACGGCAGTTAATCGTTGCAATCTGTTTTATCGAGGAAGGTCGGCGTTTCGCTTGCTTTCGATCGCTCGTGAAGTGCAAAAAACACATCGCATTGTGAAGATTTTTAGCCAGCACGTATCTCCTGTCCGGGTGTGCTTGTCAATGTTCCCTCTTAGGTGCGCAGATGTGCAATGCCACCAGACCAGCTGCGCAGTGAAATCTCATTCTTGCGCACTTGCAACATTCCAATTCCAAATAGCCCGTAAAGAGTTAAACGCTTGAAACGCTGTACCGGTCTACATGGTTGCGTAATTGCATGCTCACTAAAAGAAATATTTGCGCAGTGTAAAATTTTCTCAGAGGGAACACTGGTGCTTGCATTAAGACGTTTACAACTTTACACCTGTAATCAATTACCGTGTGTTAGATTTTGTTATCAGGCGATTTTATGAAAGGATCAAACTGACCCGAACGAAACAGGTGAAAAGCGATGTGTGTGCGTCGTACACGTGAACCTTTAAAAAATGTCTGTAATTTCAAAATTTATTCTCCTGTAGCACTTTAAAATATACTCTCTTCCGTCACAGCGCTTCGTTATTGAGATGTTTGCAAATCCGCAATTGGCGACGTTGCGCGCTCTGCCAGATTTTATTTTCACTGAAGCGTTTAGAAAAGTTGTGCCTTTGTTGATTTTTCCGCTGTATTAGGGTCTTGTTTTTGATCCGTTTGTGTGCTTGTGACGTTCGCTCCCAGTATGACAACTGCAGTAAAACGTATGTGGATTAAGGTAAATGTAAACATTGTAATCCTTTGTAACGTCAAACATGTGCACGCGTTTTACTTTGTCGGGTTGTTGCCCTGCATTGCGTTTTCAACTGTTTTTGATGTTTTCTACAAGATAGTGAGTAAATTCTCTCTCGGGTTTTGATACACTTCCAACACGCTTGTAGAAATATCTGAAGTGTAAGTCGTAAGAGTGTGTTCTTGGTGGAATTTTAAATACAAAATGAGAATCTACCGATTATCTCAATCGCACAATGTTATGTTTTCGAAGATAACGAATGAATTTAGTCATCCGTAATACTGTAATGCTCTCACGATTAAACACGTAATCGGCAACAAATCGTTGGATTTGTTTGGCGTGTTGACGGTGGTGAGACACAGGTTTTGAAAGAATACGTACGTATGTTTTATTAAATTTCAACATGAGCGAATTGGTGCTTTCAAAGTTTGCATTTGACATTTCGGAAGATTCGGTTACTCTTAAATGAACTTGTAAAATCCCTCAATGTCACTTGGTTCTGCAGTGACCACCCTTATTTACTGACTGTTATTGCTTTGCATATTAAGTGGGAAACTCCCATAAGACATTTTTTGCCTTCAACCCTTAACTTGATGCTACGAATAACTTATTTAGATATTACAAGTTGAACGACTCGATAGTTAAGGAATTGGTGCTGCATCCGATAGAGCCTGCCTTCTGAGTTTTGTAATGTGAAAGAAAGGTGGCAGCTTAGACACTGATGTTAAAAACGCGTGGAAATATATTAGCTGTGGCTTAGAGTTGCTTCTCCCGAAGAAACGACAGTGTGGAGCTGTTGAACATTCCAAGCACTCGGTTTGCGGGCGACAGTGAAACTAAGTACGTAGCCTTATCACCGTTCTTTTTTTCAAGTTAAAAATTTCGACCATGAACGTGTTTTACTCGCTGCGTTTGTGGTTTCCTGCAGGATATTGTGGAATGTTGATCGAACGTCGTCGTCACGTTCACGAGACGAAATATCGTTTTTCGTTCTTGGCAAAAAAGCGACAAAAGCAGGAACGATGTGTTGATCAATTTAAGTTAAGAGCGTGTTATCACTCGAATGTCGGCAGCATCAATCGATTTTCTGCTGTTTTTGTTTGTTGAAATATAGAGACAGTTGACTATTCTTTGCTGCTAACTTGATCATGACGCTTCCGTTTGTGATAATCATGTATGTGTGCGGTGGATTTATCAGTTAAAAAAAGCGTGGAACCGGTGGCTCTAATGTATTTGCACCTGGACGCTTTATCATGCTTTTCGTGTTGCTACAAGCAGAATTTTAAAGCGAAGTGATGCCTTGTTGGTTGCAGGTCTTATCCCCGTACAAGTTATTTCTGTTTTTTTTGTTGGCAAAATTCTTAAAAGGAATAGTTCTTGAATTTGGATGGTAGCGACTTGTTTGTTTGAGCCCGCTTATTTGTCTATCGTCCGCTCTCAATATCTGCACAAACATTGTGGTTTGTTGATGTAAGCATTGTCTTTCCGTACAAACTTGTTGAAACTTGGTTGTTGGACGTTTTTACACAAAAATGAATAAATTTTTGCGCAGCCAATTATGTTGTCATAATTTGCAGCACTCGTTCTAGCACTGTTTTCTGTAGGCTTAAATTTGAAACCGCTTCACAGACTTTAGAGTATTTGAACTTGAAACCATGAGTTCGCGAACCCGCACCACACTTTAACACCATTCCATGCATGAGTTCAGGCTGATCGCGCTAGGCGTCGAAACAAACCCTGCTCTTCCACTCTACCACAGTAACATAGCTAAATATTCCACCATCCGTTCAACTCTCTTATGACCAATCCAGCATGTTTGAAAATGATAAAAACTCCACCAACTCCGTTTTCTTGTGGTTTTCTAACTAGTGTGACATTGACCTGAAGTCAGAGCCGAAGACACAAATGAAAAAAACATTTTGTCTTATATGCTTTAGTAAATATTTACCTCACTGTGCATGACTTGAGTTCAGATGCGATTTATGGTATTTGTGATCAAGGTTTTATTTTCTTCGGATAGTACGTGAAGGTAGGAGCGCAAATATTTTCAACCTTTTGTTTTTCACTCCCAAAATCTGTAAAATTGTTCATGAAGTTGTTGACATTAGTGGCATACATGCACACTGGCACTTCTAGGCAATGCAGAGTCAAAAATGTTAAACAGCTGCTTTTTACAAGGGTTAAATTGCGACCATCGTGTAGATATTTTTGGAAATACAAATTTGCAGGTTACCAATGTGTTTGTATGTTAACATCTTCCAAAAAAACTGTTGAGCTTTCGATGGCTGTAGAGTTTGGCATGAACGTCCGGAGGACAATTATTGTGAGTCTCGGTCTGGAAGGTCTCCGGCTTCGTCTCGGTCTGGAAGGCCGCAAGTCTCGCTGTGGAACCTGTCATCATAGGACTTCGAAAACTTCATCGTTATTGCTTAGTAAAGCTTCTGTAATTCAACCTGTTGAATGTCTGTCCTTACTGCAGGAAAGGAAAAAATATAACAGGTAGGACAAATGCTATGAACTCGACGAATAAACAGACGTGCTGACTAATGATGACATTTTTTGAAAGATTGTAGAAGTATTTGATGTCTCGAACTTTCAGGACTCGGTCATGGTCTTGGATTTTCGAAGGTGTCAAAGTCTAACCAGGTTTTAGTCTTAGAGATGACGGTCTTCACGAAACAGTGTTGATCTCATTCTGACCAACATTATGATGTCATTGTTCTGACTTAGTTGGTCACATGGGGAACTGTTGATCTCATTCTGACACACACACAAACATGCACCCACACGTAGTGGCAGATCCAGACCAGGCGTTTGGGGGTGGCCAAAAATGTCTTCACTTTCTTAAATGCCAAAGGCTGTCTGCGACAATCGTTGTGTGTCACATAAAAGAGGTTATCTTTTGTAGGTCAAAAAGTGGCTAATTTTGTTGGTCGAAATGTGCTATTTTTCATGGAATAACCACAGTTTGAAAGCGCTTTATATCATTGTTTCAGAAAACGTTTGAAACGGGTTCCAAACAGTTGGCCTCATTTTTCACAAGCTACACAGATCTCATATATATACGGATTGTATTTAAAAGGTGTAAAAGCATGTTGCGCGCAAGCGTTTGCCACTGTTTTGGCTATCCGTAGCAAAATCAGTGAAGAACAGTGTCTGAAACGCATTCCGGACCTGGTTAGAAACAGAACGGTTCTTCCTAGACTTGGAAGCGACAATGGTCAATGATTTATTGTTTCATATGACTCAGCCAACAAGCAGAAGCATCATAAAAGCCATCGCATGTAGTAAGCCAACCATTAGCGAACATTAGAGCAAATGAAAACACAATGGCACAATAGTTGATCAATGTAAACAAAGACGGGCGCTGTGTCATATAGGATTGGCGAAAGACCGTGGCGGTCATCTAGTCAACCAACCCCGTTTATCATTTTTTGACAAGTGTTGAGAAACAACAGTTGGACATCAAATAAGCATAATACATCAAATAAGCATAATGACAACTCATATCCCACGATAGGACTCAAATAAAAAGCTAAATGACGATCATGCTTCCAAGCCAAGCTTGCGCATTTACATGTTCATGAAAGACTTATTCATTGCTGAAACGACAATTAAAAAACAACATTTGAATGAAAGACATTTGCCAGGAAAGTACTCCCAGTTTACGTAGCTTTTTTGACTATCGTTAAAACGATCGTATAATCGCATGATAGATTTACACTGGACCTTAAAGCATATTGCCCTAAAATACATTTAACGCCACCTATAAAGGTAGATTTGGAATCTACACTTAAATACCGTTTCACATTTTTCGACACTGGATTGCTGATGTGAAGAAAAAAATATCAATCCCACTGGACCAGGTTATTAAAAAAAGTTGTGACACTTTTCAACAGAAGTGGAAGCAAGCGGGCTGAGCCCCCCAAATTCACAATCAATACCTCCAAAGTCAAGCTCTAGTCTCCCCATGAAGTCATTTTTCAAGTCATTGTATACTAGTACGAAGCCTAATGTTTCCAACCCGGGTTTTCTTTTTCCCGAACCCGAAACCCGTTTTTTTTCAACTACCAAACCCGGGTATTTAAAAAAACCTGCAATTGCAGTTGCATTCAAATAATAGTGATTCTGATAACACTGAAGTTGCAGATTGGCGCGAGTAACGGCCAAATTAGCACGTTTGAACTTTAAACTATTATCATGAGGTACGAGGTGCGGCTTTTGCTCGGTGACCATCGTAGGTTCGTTGTTGGTCCGCTTATAGTTTCGTGCAATTGACCTATTTAGACGGATCGTGCCGTCATTTCGTACATAGTAGGTGTCTACGCGAACTTTAGTCTTTTCGCTAACCTAATTAAAAAATAACTGCCACGTGAGTAGTTCTTCAAAGGTATGCCTCAGTTCCGTAGCTGTTAGTTAGTTCATTTATAAGCTGTTATGTGTAAGTTCATATACAGCACAAGCTGTGATTCTTTGCAAAATCGATTCGTTCCTTTTCAGTTTGCAATAACTTTCCATAAAATATTTGTCTTTCCTTTAGAAGCGGCTTTAAGTAGGTTTTTAACATACACATTCAGTTTAAGGACGTTAGTAATCAAACAAAATCAGAAGCTTAGAGCCATTTCTAATACAACGTTCAACCAGGGAAGTAGTGCTAACAAAAGAGGTGTGGGAACGCACGCAAAAACTAGCCATTTTTATATAGGTTGCAACTCATCTTAAAGCAAAACATGAAAAAGGTGTGGGAACGCCGTTCCCACGCGTTCTCGCCCCACTACACCCTTGCGCTCAACCAACACCAAAGTGTAATTTGTGCTTCGTTATACAAAAGGAGGTGGTTCAAGCACCGCCTGTGTGATCAACCATTTGAAATCAAAGCACAGAATCCACGAGGGTGAAAACCACAAAACTATTCCGGAACAGGAAGAGGTCCGATCACAAACTGTGATAAACAAAGTGAGTCTTTTTGAGGCCACAAAGGAGAAGTTAAAAATAATCTTGAAAAACTTCTATGCCTTAATTACAATCACGCCCAAATCAGTGAAACCAGAGAGGGCTTTTTCAGCCACGGGACTGTTTGTCACAAAACTCGGAAACAGACTGAATGATAAAAGTGCGCTGTGATTGTCATGCGTCAGCATTACAAACATCATTGAAAAACTGTGCTTAACTTAATTATTAACTCGCTAATTTGCGCAGGGACTAACAATAGTAATTTCACAATGATATTGAGTTTTTATCGCTCAAAATCGCATTAATTTCAAAACCCGAAAAAACGGGTTTTCCCGGGTTTCTTTTCTCAGCTACCCGAAACCCGGGTTTTAAAATTTTGCCCCGAATTGGAAACACTAACGAAGCCCTAGAAGAAGCTCAAAGCCACCCCCAATGCTGTTGATCTGGCGATGGATCTGCTTCTATCCAGCCAGGTCAGAAAACACAGAGGAGAATCAGCCTATCATCAATTTAAAACCACGAACCTTCGCCAACACCACGGTCACCAGTAAAAACATTAAAGATTTCACCAGAAGATTGCTTTTTTACTCAAATTTATGTGATGCAAGCGGAATGATCTAACAACCACTAAGCTAAGCATTTTTCTGTCGGTTGCAGATTTCGTTAACCATGCCAAATTTGTCTTTTTATGACCAGCGTGAGTTGTCTACGGGTTTGCAGTTGCAACAAAAGGTTCAAAACCACACAGCTATCAGTAACTGTTGCCTGACGGGTATCCAGGTGGGGGCAAAAGGCGCGGTTACTCCACCAATTTTGGACAGCAAATATTCAAGTGTTGAGCAAAAGTTGTTATGACCACGTAAAACCAATTATTCAATCCACTAATCTGTAGATAGCTAGTATTTTGCCAAAGTTTCTGCGTTAAAGTTACAGGCGTACGAAGTGGGGGGAAATTCGGACAAGATTAAAAAAATTCAGAAAAAACTCCCGGATACTTTTGGGCAAGTTTCTGAAACTGAACCATCGCCCTGCAAAATTCTCCTATTCGTTTTTCCTCAAAGTGGCGCAAAAATTCGGGCCAATTGACAATTTTGCCCCGCCTAAAGTCCAAGGTTTTCTTATGCCTCTGGTTAGAGCGGTGTAAATTGATTTGTTGAGGCGCGTCGCTGCGCACAGTAATCAGGGGCGTAACGACGGGGGCAAGCGGCAGTGACGGATTTACGCATAGGCCAAACAGGCCATGGCCTAGCGCCCCGCGCAAATCCTTGCTATAATGACTCATTACTAACGTAAAATTTGGGTAAGTGCGCAGAGAAAGAACTTCACAATTTGCTTTTAAACGAGCGAAAATGCAAACGTCAAGACTTATCAGTACAGTGACAACACGATAATATTGTTTGCTTTGCAATACAAGAATGACAACACTGTGTTTCATTGGAGTTCTGCAGTGTCTGTCGCCCTTGCATTAAAATCTGATGTTACGGCCCTCCTAAATTGCGAAAAACGTATTGATAACTTCGCTTGCCTGAAGGTATAAAAAAGCCTTTGTGATAGACTGTCACTGTTGGATGTGTTGATGACAAATATTTCGTATCTTTTGATGCAGATACTTATATATTTGCCCTCTTCTTCATGGATACAATTGCTTGTGCTAATGAGTGTTAGGCTATGGTAACGGTTTCAAATGTGCTTTACAGAAACGGTTAAAGCAGCTATGTCCAACCCGCGGGCCGCATGCGGCCCAGTCGAAGGTTTTGTGGGGACCGGCTTAGGTTTTTGCTGTAGTACAAGTAGCCTACATACTGACAACCTGCCCTTATTTTGACAATCTTGAACTTGACATTTTTGATGCAGGTTGTCCTAAATGCCACTTTATCACGTCTGTTACTATTGCAGTTAGGATTCTAACACTTTCAGTATATTAGCGTAAGTTAAATTTATTTTGCTAAGATCAAAGTAAGCCATTCCATGTGCGGCCCTTATTAATATGTCATTCAATTTGCGGCTCTGGTGAAGATAGTGACGTAATTTTTAGCTCAGTAAGCCATTTGGATTGGACATAGCTGGTTTACAGCAATGATGTAGCCAGATATTTTGACTGGAGTGAGAAAAAACACGGATAACTCGCTTTGGTCATGAATTTAAAGAATTATTCATAAAGTGATGTAATGTAATTTTGCTACAGTGGCCCACGTGCCCCCTTAGCTACCCCCTGTCTTACAGTATACCTTGTTGTTCTGTACAGGCTAGTGCTTTATAGCAAAGGTAGAGCTTTATGAACTTTCGTTATTTATTTTATCAGTGGTGGGTTTCAGTTGTCAAAGTTGTTGTAGCAATAAATCACTTAGTTGCTTCTGAAATGCTAGATCCCTAGTCATTGCAGCACAGTGGTCTCTAGTAGTAAGCCATTTGTGGATTACGCTGCTTCTGAAATATATTTGTAACGTGTTTGATGCGGATCCTACTTTTCCTTGTTTCCAACTAGATTGCCAGTATACAGAGATTGCTTGTTGAAGCTCAAGATGTTAGTTAAATCAGCTAAACAGTTTCTCGTGAGTTTACCTGGAAAAACGTGTCCACATTGGGCTTACTTCATATGGTTAGCTGAGGATGTTGCGAGCGAAAATACTAGGTTGTGTAGAACTTGTCTTCATGCTGTTCACCATCAACCTATAGCACGGAAGATTACATAACTATATTTTGTATTGCTTGGAAAGTCTGTGTCCACTGAATGGATTGTGCTTGTTTGTTCGACAAAATAGGCCAAGTGGTTACTACAACAAAGGAGTTTACGTATCGCTAATCAGATCGACAACTAGACGATATATTCGAGGGCGGCAACATGGTCCCTAGGAAAATGCATATATCCGAAAAATAAACCTGCAAAGAAGCTAGACATCACGGAAATTTAACGAAGATAACTCCTGTAGGCCTGCTGACCAAAGCCCCCCCGTGGCCATGGGACTACCTGGCAAAACTTTAGCTTGCTTTTTAATGCAATTGACTCGGAAAACTCCTTAGGTTACGCGATATCATGTCAAGCTTGCAAGATATGTCAGTTTCTGTTTATAAGCATGACAGGGCCCAAAATGGCACAACGCATTCAGATAGTGTCTATTCTGCTTCATGAGGCAAAACCTGTGCTGGGACTATTTTGCCTTCATTTGAACACAGTTGGTTGAAGTGGTCAAGTGACAAGTACAATACGCAGAGACAATTTATTGGGGTTTTAAGAGTTTATGGTTAGGGTTTAGGATCAGGGCTGATGGTCAAGGTTTAGTGGTTCAGTGTTTGGCGTTAGGGTTTAGCCTGCAGTTCACCTAATGCAGTGGTTTCCAAACTGTGGCACGTGTACCACTAATGGTACACGAAGGCTTTCAAGGTGGTGCATGAATAGGCATTTTTCTAGACAAAAGTTGTATTCACAGCTATAATTTTTATTCACCGGATTCTGTTAATAAATTCCTGAATTTTTGTGTACTTCCCTTGTTGGCTTTGAAAATGGCCACAAAAATTCTCACAGCCATTTTGTTTATGTCGAAACTGTTTTCAAACTTTAGATCGAATGATATGTAGCAGAACAATTACATTGTTCTCTACATGTAAAAGAACTTAAAGTTACAACAACAGAACTTGAAAGGCAAATTGGAAACTAACTGAAGGACTACTGAATTGTCGGCTGGACTGGACAGCTACTGAAAGGCTGGAAGTGCAGCAGTCCCAACCAAAGAAATCCGAAAACAATGAAGCATGAGGAACGTCAGCAATAAGCCAGAACTTCAAAAGCAATCGGATTGGAAGCTTATAAACAAGCATGGTAGCCCTTCCCAGCAACACAGGAAATGCAGGCACCTTTAGGTAAATTGTAGGGACTTTCCCAGTGACAATGCAGCGCTTCCTAAACAACACAGGAAGTGCAAATACCTTTGGGTAAAATATAGGGATTTTTCCAGTAACAATAAACACCTACCAGGTGATTGCATAAACATCTTGTGACCTTTAATCACTTATCAAGTGATTACATAATGATCATGGGATCTGATAATGTTCATCAACACCAAACCGGAAAAAACAAGTTGTTATCTCAAACCAAACCGGAAAAAACAAGTTGTTATCTCTTAAAGGTGCAAGTACCTTTTTAGGTGCTTTATCTTGAAAACAGGTAGAAAAGGAGGTTGTTTTTAGAACCAAAGACAGAGTGGTTCTACAAAACCTGAAAGGCTTGTCCTTTCTTGAAGGGACTGCTCTCCTTCCACTGTATCAACCCGCTTTGGTTTGTGCAGTAGAAGTAAAACGAAGCTCTGCCTCAACGCCACCTTAGCTCGACGGGTGGATGGTGAGTGCTACTTTGCCGATTGATCTAAAGGGTCAGTCCCCTTAGT
>Ga0210059_1010050_pt1 | contig 14676 bp, 6 predicted proteins | sample Ectturendosymbi2_FD_188042 | JGI IMG/M metagenome (GOLD analysis project Ga0210059, IMG submission 188042) | Ecteinascidia turbinata endosymbiont from Florida, USA - Sample 2 (SPAdes) (version 2) | ecosystem: Host-associated > Tunicates > Ascidians > Unclassified | place: Key West, Florida...
CCTTAGACACGATCCATTCCACCGACCACCCCTCCTATACAAAGATTCCTAATCTATACAGACCCGTAGCCAGGTTGTAAGGTTTTGGGGGACAGAATGCATTTTTAAGGGGACACGATATGTGTTTTTGCTATGTGTATAAAACACATTTGTCTGGACAAAACAGGATTTCGACGGCACAAAAATATTTGAGGCCACTGCCCCCGAATGCCCCTCGTAGCTATATTAGAAAAGTTTAGTGCATGAATGAAATTTAAACCAAATTGCAAAATCACTTACCTGGTATAAGCGAAATTGAAATTAAATGCCGTACCTCAGTCTTCTCATAAACTGCGTTTACATGAGATTCACTCATTTTCATCATGTTGATTATCTTATCTTGGTGTACGTTCGTCACTTTCTGAAGCACGTATTTATATTTTTGGTCCTTTTTGGCGCTCTCTTTAGCCAAACGCCATAGGCAGCCGCCTAGTTCGCCTAATGGCAGCGCCGGCCCTGGGAACACTTAAGATTTTCATACACAGTAAAGCTATTTCAACAGGAAAAGTTTATGTTGCAGAACCCTGGGGCTAGGGCCTTGATATATGAGAAAGAAAGCATTCTTTTTGAAGTTCGAACATTTTCCTGTTTTGTCATCGACTTCATTCTAAGGGAGTGGTTCCCAACTGGGGAGGAAACAGTCCCCAGGGAGGAATGACATGAGTTCAGGGGAGGTATTTCCACTTTGCAGTTAAGTTCCCTGTTCAATGTAAGTCTTGTACTTCGTTTCAAGTTGACATTGGCTCTTTCCATTAGGTATATTGCTTTATATATACAGGTTATTTAGTGGACTATCACACGTTTTTATTGAAAACTGTAGTGCCATTATTTGACTACAAATGGTTTTCGTCCAACTTTTATTAACCCATTCATTGACTACATCAGACGCGATGAGTCTTAGTCTGAAATCCTAAAGAAAGGACAAACGATTTGTGTAGTTATTATTGTGGTGAGTGCTTTTGTTAAAGGAATGTTAATGAAAACAGTTGCACATCTTGGCAATGGCTGTAGGCTACTGAATAAAGTTCATCGTTTGCATTTATAAGGTTGTAATCACTGCTGAGCAATAAAAAGGCGGATGTCGTAAGTGGGGTTTGATAATAGTCTTCGAAATAGACATCGGTTGGTAACAAACGAAGTTAAAATAACACTTTGCACGTGCAATTGGAAGAAGCCAAACCCAACAGCCAGCCCAAGTTTGCCGGTCACGATGAAAGCTGCAAGCCAGCGCTTCACAACCAGAGCCGTGTTTGGCCTATTTGACCAACTTTATCAAATGCGTCCTGCAACTTAGGAGGGTCCCGTGCAAATGCAGAAAAACGTAACGTTCGAAGCCTGTTATATAATCTAAGAGAATTGAACCACTATTGAAAATGTGAAGTGATCAATGCAGAACCGTCGCCAGAAAGTCGTGAATAGGGGGGCGTTACGTTTGTGCAGGGGCGGCTTGACATTCAAATTTGACAAAAATTCCGCTGATTTATAGTGCTTCATTTTTCAATTTAGGGGGCTTGAAGCTTTGTTTGGGGGGGCTAAGCCCACCAAACCCCCGTGGCGACGGGACTGGATGAATGACACATTCTTTACGTGACTAACATTATATAATTAAGGTTATTAAAGTAAATTGTTATGGCCTACTATATGCAGTATATATATATTTCTTGAAATTAAAACCTGGGATATTACACGAATATAAACATACATGAAATGGCTACATATGCAAAGTATGTATGTCACTGTCACTTTTCTTTACTTCTTGTTTAATCCACTGGAATACGCAAATGAATATAGCCAAGTGGGGCAGTTTTCAGGAGCCGGAAATCCAGCAGGTACGAAAAATGACGAAATATGCCAGGTCCATATACGAATAACAGGTAATGAAAGCAGAAAAATTAGGAACAGTAATTATGACAATGGCGACAAGCAGAAAATGCAAGACTTACAGAGTCACAATCGACAATGAAAAACAAGACCCATTACGATTTATGAGTGTTTGATTCTGATGTTCAGGATGTGTTAATATTCTTTTTATCTTTTCATAGCACGAAACATGATCTTCTTTCATTCTTGTCAACACCTTTGAGGGCAGTAAAGGGCGGAATTTTTACGGTCGGCCCTAGATGACAATAAGCCTCACTACGCCACTGCGGATATCATTCAAAAAGCGGTTCTTTTGCCTTCCACTCTGCGACGCCTACTTTCTTCAAATCACTCATGAATGAAACAATCAACCACCTGCGTTGAATGCATGGCTTCGAACGGAAAAAGGTAGCTTTACAGGAAGCATCCCTGCTGTTCTAAAACATCGGTTGTGGCAGCCCCATAACCGCAGATGTTAACGGCATTACCTTTTCGGGTCCTTCGGTGGTGGCGTTTGAGGATAACGACGAAAATGAAACAGAACTGCAAACGTATCCTTGTCAGAAAGCTGCAAACAAAAACAGATTTTGTGATTTTTACGTTCCTCAAGTTTATGCTGAACACATCGCAAAACTATTTTTCGCAATTTCAATTTTCCTATTTTTCGAGATGATGAATTGCAATAATAAACGAATGTGCTGTTCCTGCCATACGCGGAATATGCCGAAAACTTTTTTCCTCCAAATAGAAAACAAACGGAAACTGTTATTGATTCTTCACTAAAAAATAATATATCAATCTAATTGCATTGCAAGAACAACGCGCCTGAACCATGATAGCAACACTTATTTACAAAACAGATAACAAGGCATTACTTTGATCCAGTAACGGGACAAATAGTAAGAAACAGAAACACATACGTCGATGAAACTCCAGCTGCAGTCATAGCAAAACTGAGCAGAAAATTACCTATTAATTCATCATCAGCAGACTTTTGGGAGTGTATTAGTTAGCAAAGACTAGAATAAGTAGGAAATACCTTGGCTCTGTCTCTCACAAAAGGGCAATACCCGCAAACGTCTTTGTCCGCTACTTGTTTGTCACGAAACCATTGTACAGTATCGTAAAGAAGGATAGCCTAACAAATTCAAAAATGTCCTGACGTTAAATTCGAACAATCAAATTACACTGTTTAGCACAACACAAGAAACGGCGGACAACAGCGCAAAGCGTTCACTTGGCAACCGTGAGAAAATGTCGTAATGTATTTTAACATTTAGTCATAGTGCTAGATTGAACTGTTTGCTATGTGTGCTGCGACAATAAACTGGGGCAAGGCTGAACACGATTGCAGAAGATGATGTACAAATGGTGGTGGATGTACTGTCACTTCATCAGTATGACAAACCAATGAGGTATTGCAGAGCTTGATGCGAGCAATCAGTGTTGCCACTCTGTTGTTACGGAAAAGTACTAGATTTCGTGATAATAAAACACTTGATTTCATTCACAAAAAAATTCACAAAAAAACACTAGATTACAAAATCAAACATACACACAGTGAAAATGCCCAGAAAATGCTTTTCAATGCCAACCATAGTCATTGTGCAACTCATTGTGAACCAGAGACAAAGAAAATGGGAGATAGCAGCAACGCTTGTGTTTGTTTGCACAGGTCAGTGAAATGTTTACCAGATGACCAAGTGACTTCGCAGCGGTTCAACTCAAAACATGTTATATTGCCTTGTGTCATTTAAGAGTTAATTGGGTGGAATTTTTCACAAATTACAGTTGCACTAGATCAAAAAGCAAGAGTTTGCCTAATTTATGGCAAAATTTTGGAAAAAAAATTTTGAAAATGGCAATAATTTTAGCAGTATTGATTTTTCATTAAAAATGGCAAGTTTTTGGCAATATTGATTTAATAGCTTTTTGCAATTTGTATTTTATCCATACTTTTAAATTTTTTGAATTTAACAATTATGAAAAGGTCTGTTTCGTAGGCATCAAAATGTGTGCTCAGTAGGCGAAATATATCCTCTGTTTGTTTTAGAATCTAAATATTAGATCATAGACATTGATTCGTTGCTGCAAAATGATTCCTTACGATTCATAGTAAAAAACTTAAAGTAATATTTCAGGCTTAGTTGAAACCCGGAAACAATATATTTCAGTTTTGATCGTTATTTACAGGATCAGTGCTTCAAATGCACACAAACCTAACTACAGCGAGACGTGAAACACAGTAACAGCAAGTCAATTTTAAAATAAATTATGATTGGTTGTCGATTAAATGAAACACTGCAACAATTACAGCAAATTCTCTTGCAGTAAATTATATATTCAAACATATTATCTCGATATCTAAGCTGTACATTCTAAATTTTTGGTATTTAATTTGATAAATTTTGTTAATATTACTAGTCACAGCTGATATTTCAAAAATGGCAAATTTTTGGCATTAAAAATGTTGCCAAAGAATTGGCAAATTTTTGGAAAAAGTGATTTTTGGCAATATTTGCCAAATTTGGCACCATCTGGCAACCCTGGTTGAGGTGGAAATGGAAAGCGGTTGAGCTTGTTTCAGGGCCAGTTCAAGCCAAAGGCGACACGGGAAGTTGTTGTGCGGGAGTTGGTTTCTTTTATTACTATCACTGGAAATCCCCGTCTTAACGTCGCGCTCACTTTGCAAGTGCCGCGCGACTCTTGCTCCAGGAGCGACGAGTTCGCTCTTCGCGTGTGTTCTGCGTGGGTTGCCTGGACATTTGGGCCCTGTGGTGTGGTAGCAGTAGAATTTCCAAATCACAGGTAAGGTTGTATCGACTACAAGCATATGATGGTTTGTCTGCTTTCAGTTGGCTGTAGGCTAAGTCTGAAAGGAATCAAAAGTTTGTTTTAGCGGTTGAGAAAGCACCCGATTTTCCGCTTGCCAGATATCAGTCACGGCAAGTTTAAATTTTTATCATATAATGAACCTAAATTTCTATCCCTTAAACGTGTGCTGGTGCAGTATGTCATATACCGCTTGAATGTATCCGACCTAGTGTGTCACCACACGATCCAGACAGGGGCTAGATAGTGTGCATTGCCCTTCCCCGCTAGGGGAAGGTCAGGTACATATGTATGTATACACAAATATGCAGTATATACCTGACCCTCCCAATGTTTTGCGAGCTATACAACTCACAACAGTGCATACTTTCATGCCATTAACACTTCCTCACAGACACAACATGCTACCTTTAACGGATTCTTCCTCGGGAATTGCGACGAGTACTTACTACCTTATATTTGCGTTCGATCTAAACGCGTTTTCGCTCGAAAAAAAGCCGCACAGCCTTTGGATTGCATTCGCTCTGCGTGTGGTTTGAACCAGCGTTTAGTCACATTAAATCCGTCAACAGCGTCTGAAGTTGAGGCACCCTTTCCATCACCATGCTGCCACACTCCTCACACCAACCTATGGGTTTGACATCAAAACAGCGTGGGTGAACGCATGGAAAGACATTATACCCAGCGCCGTAGCAGTCCAACTTTGGGGCCCACCTAAATGCTTATAGGGGCCCTCCTAATGATGATTTATAAAAAAAAGTTTTCGACGCTATGCTACAACTCGAGGCTGAATGACCTTGAAAACAAAATATCCTAATCTCAGACAGAATATTGGCACAACCAGGCACGTAGCCAGGTTTGTAGGTTTGGAGGGGAAAAATACAATTTTATGGGGAAAGATTTTTGTTTTATTATTTGTTGAAAACAAATTTTACTGAGCGCCACAGAATTTGGGGGGGGACAAAAAAGATGTGGAGGTAACTGCCCCTGAATGCCCCCGTGCCTGCGGGCCTGGAAATTGGGTCGCAAATCATTGTCATTTAATTGACGGTGATAATTCAGAGATGTTGCAATGAAATGCAAATGCAAAAAGAATTTGCAGGAAATCAGAATCAATCCTATGATTCAGTTATGAAAACATTATTGCCAAAGGAGCAAACATGACGCCAGTCAAAATATGTGCGCGGCAATGAAAATTTTTTTTCATTAGCGCAAACTCATAAACTTTGCCATTAGGTGAAGCGAAATATTCTTATAAAGTTTGCACATTGGGCTTTTTACTGGCCGAAATACGCATGCATAAACCTTGCTGATGTCTGGACTGTTTAATCTCCTGGTGCATGAAACATGTTTAGATTAATAGCATTTTGTATCTCAAATCACCTATAATGTTGGGAAATATAGACTAAGGCCTACGTGGACAAAATTGTTAACATCCATAATCCACTAACTGCACTACTCTGTTTTGGGACGAGCTTGGGAGTGATTGCCAAATCGACTCTTCAAACTACAAAATTAACTCCATCTGGCTGTCTGAACAGCAGGCTGCCCAAATGTGTAACTTTGGTCGTAAGCGCCAAAGCCATCTTGCTGCTATCCCGTACAAAATAAGAGAAGACTACCTGGTCTAGACGTAATACATTTTTTACAACAATCACTGCACAAAACATGTTGATCAAGTGGAAGTCTGACTTCTGGACGTTTACAACTAGGCATGTAGGCAGGGCCGGATAAATGAACTCGAGGCCCACAGGACAAAGTCGTGACCGCGAGGCCCCCGAAACGTTTAGCGCAACTGCGCACTTCGCTCATGTCTGATCCTTTGCCAGCAGAGCAGGGCTCTCACAAATGCAACTCCAAAAATCCCTAAAACGGTACCAAAAAATCCCTAAATCTGTGGTGGGGCAGCATAAAATCGGAGTGCCATGATAAATGTCAAAAACAGAACCAAATATGATTTGCAAAATAAACTGAAATAGTTCATTTTCTTTGCATTTTCATCCTTTTTCCCAAAATCCCTAAAAAATTCCTGAAAACCAACAACAGTTCCAATCTAATGACAAAATCCCTAAAAGTGGGAGCACTGCTGAAGTGACAGGTTGCGAAATTTGCTAGCGGATTCTTTTAATCTTTGTCTTTATTGCGTAACAATAACACGGCAATAAATCTTCAAATGTTCACTTCAAGTTACGGTAGTAGGCGTTTTGAAGCACGTGACCAGGGCTCCCACTGAGGGTTTTTTCCACCGAGATCTGTTCTTTCAGTCGACCTGTGTGTCTAGGGTTAATTATGAAAAATCGCTTCAAATGTATGTTTTATGATGTGTTAAATTCATCAGCAACTTCAGTGTGTTCAATAATATAAATATTACTTTACATCAGAGTGTTGACATGCGCACATCAGGTGAGAAAGTGCGCCGTTCGCACGAAGCAGAACGTGTTCAATCGGTTTCATATTCTCATATAAGATCATTGCCAGGATTGTATGCAGTGGTGTGTTTGAGGGAAGGCAAGCGAAGCACTTGCCTCGGGCCCCCCTCTTTTCAGGCCCCCCCTCAATGCACTTCACGCGTAAATATTCCTCATTTTCAGTGAAAAGTTTACTATCGGCTCATATAATATTTTCCCAACCACATCACAATTCAGTACTCTGCTTTCAAAGAGGCTCCCAAGAGCAACAGCTATGTGTATGTGTAAGTAAGCTACTCTACTTTCAAAGGTCCCCCCAACAACAACTGTAATGTGCAGTTACTCTGCTTTACAATGGTGCCCAACAGCAACTGTATAGTGTAAGTCCTACGCTTTCAAAGGGACCACAGAAGCAACTGCAACGTGTAAGTCCTACGTTTTCAAAGAGGCCCGCAATAGCAAATGTAATGTGTCAGTAGGCTCACCACGCTTTCAAAGAGGCCCCCAATAGCAACTGTAACGTATAAGCACTTTTCTTTCAAAGGGCCCCCCAACCTCACTGATTTCTAGTGCTTCGCATTTCAATTTGGGGGTCGAAGCTTTCTTTGGAGGGATAAGTGATGACGGACTGGATTTTGGGCTCCTGTGACAGCGTTGGTCCCACCCAATTGGGGGATATGGAGTGCGGCTGATACTGTTCTGATTATACCTCCCTCGCAGCTTGGCGTGAGCCTGGACATCGACTTTGCCCTGCGGTTCCCACCATCCCCGCAGACTCTGGGTCACTTTATTCTGGCTCAGAACTGGTGTCGGCCATTTCGGCTGTCACAGGTTTCCGTGGATACTGAAAGAGACAGCCCCTCGATATATGTGGGGCGGAGAAACAAACATAAGCTACATTATGTTTCAATGCGTCTTTCTGTGGTGATGTAATTACGCCACATATAAAGCTGCGTTGGTAACATCAAAAGCAGAGCGAACCTGGTCGAGTGAGGAATTTCTATAGCTGTTATGCTGAGGCTCGTCGGTTTGACTCTCTCTTTAGTGTCCGACCCAAATGCCATGTCCGACCCAAATGACTTACTGAGCCAAAAATTATGTCACTGCCTTGTTTAGGGCCGCACATTGAATGACATGTTAACACCTGAGGGCCCCACATTGAATCACTTACTTTGATCGCAGCAAACAAAATTTTCTTCGAAGCCAATGTACTGAAAGCGTTCGAATCCTAACTGTAATAGTAACAGACGCGGTAAAGTGGACACTGAACACCACCTGCATAAAAAATGTGAAAGTCAAGATTATCGAAATAAGGACAGGTTGTCAGCATGTAGGATACTTTTAATACAACGAAAACCCAATGAGCCGCACAAAGCTTTCGAGTGGGCTGCATGCGGCCCAAGGTTCGCGGGTTGGACATAGCTGCTTTAGTGGCTCAGGGCGACGCAGCATTGTGGCTGCAACATCTCATCACCAAACACCCTTGATTACTTGCGTCTCCTGGTCGATCGGGGGTGTTCGTTGGCTCGGCCGACTTGTGGGGATTACGTGGGCGTCTCTGCTCATACGAAAGGAAGTTGTCAACTGTAAGACTGTTCGTAAGCAAATCACTGCTTCAATAGAAATTATTAAAGCATTAAAAATTTTTGCGCTTCGCGCCCCTCACTACAAGGCTAAAGGAACGTTCCAATGGCTTCCAGGCCATTGGAAATGTTATGCTTCCTCTCTGTCAACTTTGTTCGCGGAGCGGCCTCATGTAGCAGCTGGGCTGCTACAAAATGCACGAACAGAAATCACTTGAAACAAAGCATTAAGAGCGCACGAAATACTGGAGTGCCATGTGCCCACCATTGTCTTTAGAGTGAAGCCATCAAAACAAATAAAGTTCGGAATACATAACTGTGCCACGTGATCGTTTAATTTTGTCTTTGTATTTTATGACGTTGTTTAGATCAGCATGGTCCAACTACAAGCCCGGGGGTCACATTTGGCCCGTGGACAGAATTTTTAAGGCCGCGAGCTTTCTCAATATTGACTGTTGTGTATACCCTATACTGTCTATGGAACGAAATCCTTTCTCAGCTAAGAATCAGACGCTTTAAGATCTTACAGAGTATATATTTCGCCTACGGTGTAGGCATCATCAGCTTTTATTAAAATAGAACCTGTTGTGTGTATGTTACAGTACGTATTTTTTATTAGAACAAGCACGACGTGAATGAACAATATTAACGGCGTTAGACCAAACTGTGGAGAGCTGGAAATTAATCAATAAAAAATAAATTTCCCAAACTGATAGATTTCGTACTAAAATGCATTCGATGTTTGGAAACACATACATGTGTGTCTTGTGTGAGAGTACATTTTCTACGATGAAGCAAGTCAATCTGAAAACAAGTCTAATAGCAGACGTAACACTCGTCTCCGACTTGCTGCCACGAAAACTGGGATTGATAATGGAACGATTGTGTCAGGGAATCCTCGACTACAAGCATCCCACTGCTAAAGGTTTGGGATAAATTGCTATTGGGTAATATTTCAATAACACACGCTCTTACCTCTTCTTGTTTAGTTTTAAATCTTGTGAATATGTTGTAATACATCATACTGTTTGAAGTGGCCCGCAAGTTGTCACCTTTTTGTAAAATGGCTCGTAGGTCAAAAGTACTTTGACCACCCTGCTATAGATGTTCTCGCAGGAATTTGCCGTTTTCATGAAACGTTTGTTTTTTCAAAATTTTGCGATATACCTTAGGATAATTTAGAGACATCCCCTGAATTTCACTCATTGCATAAAACAAATGAGTCAACTAGAGGACCTAATAATTTTGTAACTTCAGGTCTTGTTCACATCTTGACACATAATTAACAGGAAATCTTTTTCTCGTAACTAGGGCAACCAATTTGTTGACCTAAAAACTTAAAATTTCGATTTCGAATTCAAAATTTTTGACTGTATTTTGACCTATAAAATACAGATAGAGGGAAAAAAACTATGTTGCAAGAAAATTTTGACCCAACGATAAATTTTGATCTAATGATAAATTTTGACTTTTTTTGACCTAATAACTTGGGATTCCTTCATGCTATGAGCGTGAAATTTGGTTTGTGGACGTTTCATAAGCTTAGAAAAGGTAGAAAAATTTTGAATTTATTAAATTTTGTTTTCGCTACTCATAACCATCGGGGATTTGATGGGGAAGTGGTCCAAAGGTTTGTAGAGCATTACAGAATTTATCAAACTTACATCTTTTAGACCAATTGGTGTATCTCTCCTTTTATGCACGAACTGTTATAAAAAATGTGCATATGATTTAAATGAAAAGTACTAACTAACAGTGGTCTACAAAAACGTCTTTTATAAAAGTCTCACGGACTGACTTTTTCAACTCATTTCTACTGATCACAGGGCACTGATTCTGAGCTCAGTTTTATTTAATATGTTTAGTTTTTCCTCTATAGCTGTGCGTCCCAACTTTCTCCAGTTTGCCACGGTGATTCAGTGGTAATATTTTTTTCTGATTCCCATTAAACCTATCTAATCAGCAGAAATCGGCGAGATTTCCAGAAGCGTTTTAGTGAAATGCTTAAAATTGTATTGTACGTTTTTAAATGCCTTGCAATCTTTTCACACAGAACACTGCCTGGCGTCACCACAAATGAAAACAAAAACCTAATCGTACTTGAACAACTCCTTAATCTTACTTGGACAATTCTATGAATAAAGCAAATGAACCTGTTCCAGTATAGAAACTTACTGTAAGATTCTGATGCATCAACGAATAAGCAATTTTGTTGAAGTTGGGTGTAATCTCTAGTCTACATCTTAAAAAGCTTAGATATGTAAAAAATGAATCCAGATTTGGTATCGTGACTGCAAATTACATCAATATAACCATACAGAAAGTAAACCTGAAATTGTGTAGACCAGCGACCAGAGGATGGGGCAAGTATGTGCTTTCCATCTACAGAGATCAGATTGTTACAACGATACTGTCAAGGAAAAAGCCTTGCATGAACAACCACTTTCATTAGTGGAATAAGCAAATATAGCTGAAATTATATACAGATTTTGAAGAACAAAGAGGCAATGCAAAGTGGCAATGAAGAGCAGGTTAGTCTACTGCTGATGGAGTGCAGAAACGTTTGTTAAAAGTGCCGCTTTGACTCACAGTTCGCAGTGTGTTAATGATACCGTATCAATCACACTCACCTTTCCCACAGGTTTGCTTAGAGTGTTCAAAACGACAGTTTCTTTATTGGGACGCTTGGTTCCAAGATTAAAAGCATTTTCCTTATGATTAATTGAATTTTGTTTCCTTCCAGGACGTCCTTCGACAAACGTTTGTTTGACAGGTGGCTGAGTAAGTTTACCACCAGGTGGTTCGTGGGGAGACTGAACTTTAATTGGAAGTGAATTGAAAGACTCTTTACCTTCCTTGCCATATTTGACTGGAGTTTCGCCATCTAACAAACGAAAATATACCAGCAATGAACATCTCCTGAAAAGTTAATCTATAGTTTTTATTTAAAATAAAAAACTTTATTCAAACTTCACAAATGTCAAAATCTTTTAAATAAGATTTGAAGATTGAGGATTCATAGACATGCGTGATATCACTTTCTTATTTCAAAACATTTTCTGATTGATTCAACTTTGTCGCTTTCACGGAAACTACACAAGATACTTCCTGAGACTACGGCGCGACTAACATAATAGAAAATGCAAAAGTGTATTAATGATACCAATTTAAAAACTCTAAAAGTTGGGAAGACAAAGTTAGCAACACATAAAAGTTAATAAGCAATGGCAAGCTGGCAGCGCCGTCCCATTTCTCTATTTTTGTGGTTGCTGCTGGGGCCTTCTTTGAAAGCAGGGTACTTACGCATTACAGTTGCTACTGGAGGCTCTTCAAAAGCAGAGTACTCACACATTGCAGTTGCTGTTGGGGACCTTTCAAATGCGGAGTACTTGCACATTACGGTGGCTGTTGGGAGCCCTTTGAAAGCGGATTACTTACACATTACAGTTGCTGTTGATGGAATTTTGAAAGCAGAATACCTACACATTGCTATTGCTGTTTGGAGCCCTTCAAAAAGTAGAGTATTGCGCATTACAGTGGCTGTTGGCGGGCCCGTTGAAAGCAGAATACTTACACATTGCTGTTGAGGGCCCTCTGAAAGCAGAGTACTTAGGTATGATCTGCTTTGGAGTATATTCATGAGTGGTAAATGCGTTTTCCACCACAAATGAGAAAAAGTTACACGCGAAACACCTCGAGGGGACCTCTGAAAACGGGCGGTCCAAGGCAAGTGCCTAGCTCGCCTCCCTTTGAGCACACCACTGTATATTGATATACGTTTTGCTGTATTTATTTTTTATGCAATTTAAGTTCTTTGCATGGTATCACGTAAGTTAAAATTAGAAACAGGAGTCTACAACATGGCATTTGAGTATATTCAAATTTTTTCAGTATTAGTTGAACTGCAGCATGTCCTGTGAGGGGACACATCAAATTACTTTAGTAGAAAGTGTTTTTCCAGTAGTAGCAACAGCAATTGTTTCATAGAAACTTACTGCTACTGCTGCAAATAAGTGCTTTGTACATAAAATGAAGCAATCCCAAAGTGTTTGGGAGCAGTTTTAGTAATCCTAGCTTTGCATAACTGTTGAGAAAATAACTTCAAGAATGCAAAAAAACATAATTCAACTTCGAACCAACAACTCGAAACAAATTACCTCGTGTCGCATAATCAAAAAGAAGCATTAGTGCAATGAGGCATGTAATTCCCAATGACTTCGTTCTCGTTGAGCAGCTGTGAGTCATGACCACATGCGTTTGAGGTCCTCATAAGTTCAACAGGATTATACTGCATGCACATAACATTAAAAAAACGCCTAAGCAGAATCCAGCATTAAATCTGACCAACTGATGATGGAAAGTGCTCATAAACAAAACAAACTCAAATGAGTAAATACGCAATAGGGGTAATCAACACAGAGTTGGGAACTTGTCACCATTTTGTTGCAAAATGTGGGTGGAACCGTAGATCATCGGGTCGATGAAGAAGTGAATTTTATAAATGCAGATGCCCAATCTTGTTTTTAGAGGTGTTTTGAAAGCAATACTAATCAAGCTTTGCTTTATCCTTATAGAAAATTTACAAATTTATACTTAAATTTGTTACTAGACAGGGTACTGTAGTTCAGCAGCATGATCAGCCTTCCAAACTTTGACAAACGTACAGCCTGAACACCTTTAACGGCATCTGCTGTTACAAGTATAAGTCACGAACTTGGCAATAACTTATCTCTAATGTCAACATTCAAAATAAGCCGACATGTTAATACTGATAGGGCTGTTAATTAACTAACACTTCTGTAAATCAAAAGAAAAGCTTGTTTGCAAACGTATAAATGAATAATTCTGCTAGACTTTACGAACAGCACGTTAGCGCTACATGCGGGTAGAATCATAGCAAAAGAACGTACATTTAGAATTACCCAAATACTTTTCTTCTGTGGCCTACTCATCTACAGCTACAACTTTTTCAAGAACAATCTGATTGTAATCCTGTTCACCAATGGTTGAAGCCAGTCTTTTGCAAAACTGCCCCCCATCCTATATGACACAGCGCCCCCCTTTGTTTACACTGATCAGCTATTGTACCACTGTGTTTTCATTTGCTCTAATGTTCGCTAATTGTTGGTTTACTGCATGCGATGGCTTTTATGGTGTTTCTGCTTGTTGGCTGAGTCATATGAAACAATAAACCAATAGCAATAACAATAACATCCTGAAACTACAGTAAGTCTCCATGATAGTGCTGCTTTTTGTATTTGGCAAAAACTTCGCAGAGATTTGCCGAGAATGTAACCTTGTAATTTATAAACTTGAATCTAATAATTTTACGCTGTCTGTTTCTGAGCATGCGACAACCAGAGCCGTATTAGCCGCACACCATAGCCCCAATTGGGGGGGGCCACGCGGTCACAGGGGGGCCCAAAATTCATGCCCGTCACCACTTAGCGGCCCAGAGAAAGCTTCGATCCCCCAAATTGAAATATGAAGCATTAGAAATCAGTGAAAATAGGGGGCCCTTTGAAATAAAAGTGCTTATTCTTTACAGTTACTTTGGGACCCTTTGAAAGCAAGGCATTTACACATCACAACTGCTGTTGGGGCCCCTTTGAAAGCAAAGCAGCCAAATAATACATTACAGTTGCTGTTGGGCCCCTTCGAAAGCAAGGTACTTTGCACATTACAGTGGCAAAGGGGGCCCAAGACACACACCACTGTACATAACCCTGACAATGATCTCTGTGTGAGAATACGAAACCGATTGAACACGTTCTGCTTCTTCCGGTATGCGTACTCTCTCACCTGATGTGCGCATGTAAACACTGGAATCTATTCAAGTATGTACTTTCCACGATGGGTGTAAGCAAGGAATCGATCAGCAAATTTTTAATAGGAAATCGATTTCACGTAAAATTACGCATCCTCAGTCCTGAAAATTGCAAGCAAAGCTTACG
>Ga0210059_1010051_pt1 | contig 14675 bp, 7 predicted proteins | sample Ectturendosymbi2_FD_188042 | JGI IMG/M metagenome (GOLD analysis project Ga0210059, IMG submission 188042) | Ecteinascidia turbinata endosymbiont from Florida, USA - Sample 2 (SPAdes) (version 2) | ecosystem: Host-associated > Tunicates > Ascidians > Unclassified | place: Key West, Florida...
AAGAATTCTTACAGATTTTAAAAGTAATTACATCATTTTGTTTGATCAACAAAACTGAACACGGCATTAGCCAAGTACAAACAGACATGACCTGGTAGGAGCCGAAGAAAAGTTTTTGCAAATATCGAACATTCAACTGACGGTTTCAAGCATTTCAGCCACAAACCACCAAGTTCAGGATTGAGGAAGCTCCTAAGTCGCGATAAGCGGGAGCAGCAGCACCGCGCAAAAACTATGCATATGATTGTAAGCAGTCAATCTGCGGCGCAGCTTTAAATTTTCGCGAAACATGTGTTTTGCCCTAATTTTGATTTTTGGAAGATTAACATGCATTTGCCGCGGGTATATCGGCAATGCCGAGCATTTCACTTCGTCGGTGTCTGGGACAGCAAGCAAGTAGACGGAACAGCCCTGTCTCGCAATGAAGGCTGGTGGCGAGCCACACTGATGCTAATGGGTCGCAATCAACGAGCACTCAACCGTTCTTTTACTAACTGGCAATTGCTTAAGCTCCCACGTAGGCATTGCGCGCCTGGCCAAACACGGCAGGAGCGATTGATTAATTGCGCACCGCTATTGAAGCAGGGTTGCCGGGATGCTGGCGGGAGATACGAGTCCAGTCGACGGTTACTGCTTTGAGGTTGAATATTTCAACAGCAGCGTGAACTTATTTCGAAGAAACAGGTGTATTTACATTACACTTCTTACGCCATCAGCCAGTCTCAACGTGCAACGTGTAGTTAGATCTCTTCCGTGAGCTATCGTGCTGCACGGCGAGTTTAATGCTTGCGCGAAAGAAGTGCGCGATTGCATTTCGAACACTTGTTGGTTCCTCTACGTTTTGCCATCTGACAAGCACTGCTTATAAGAACGTCTGGTAAACGCAAGGCCAACACCGCAATGTAGACGTGGCCTTCTCGCGGCCGTGGTCTCATTAAAAGCGACGGATGAGACGTTTCACAAGCAACCAAACAGTACAAGCTATAACAAGGACGCAACGTCCGACATAATTATATAATCACCTTTTCTCCGATCCACGACAAATTTCCGACGGCGTTGACATTGCAATTGGCAATGACCAGTCCATCGACAACGTTTGGGTTTTTCATCTGCAAAAGTGCACTGTCAATTTACAGTAATAAGTCGCTTGCCGGAATTGCTGCTGCACAAATAACAATACGTCGTGAAAAGTACAACGCTGATAAATTTCAATGCGCTTCAGTTTGTTCTGCAAAGACTTACCGCGAATCGGATGAACACGTTTGCCCCGGCCCCGCTTCCGATGCAGACTGCATTCTTTATGCTGAAACAATACGTCACACAATGAACCATTGTCCGCTAGACAAAGGCTGCTACTGTGGCAAGTGAAAAAATGCGGGAAGTTGCACAGTTCTCGTATTTCTGGCACATCCACACGTCCTTTTAATTAAAACACTTAAAACCAAACCGTAAAACAAACAATCGAACATGCGATAAAACCAATAAAACAACAAAACAAACAATAGCTGCGACGTTCAACGCCAGGCGCGGTCCACTCAACCTCCCACTCACCCGAAATGGGAAAAAACGGATGGAAGCATATCAGACAAGTTTTCCATGGATGGATACACAAATCTGAAATGAACGACATATGCAAAAAAAAAATAAATAATAAACATATCATGCCAGCTTCTGATATAAAAATTGGCACCTCCTCGTATAAAAGATTTTACCCTTTTTCAAGTTGTTTCAATTTTATAGAATCGAAACGTTTCAAAAAATCCAAAAGCAAGTCGGCCAACATACATGCAATCTTTGTACGCTGCAATACTTAACATTTACACAAAGCAATGGAGAAAAAAACGACAATTCGGAAGTAATTTACAGAAAAATAATCCGTTTTCTTGATTTAAGCGACGAGCACAAGGTCTACTGAATTCAGATAGAGTCACTCCATTAGAAGAAAATTGAATTACCCCGTAGGAAGGGTGGTGGCATTTTCTTCTTGTCCGGGGGCATCGATGTGATAAACACAGTATCTCTGCACAACAGGAGCCATAGCTTCGCTATTGATCAGAGCAGCGAAGTTGGAGACAGCTGGAACGATTAACACACAAGCACAGTAAAAACCTAACTCATAAAACGACAAAAAAACAGCAGGTTATTTTTATTCTTTAAACAAATGATTGAAGCGCAGATTGTTCAGCTTAACAATCTTCTAGAAGGAAACGCACAAAAAGTCACATTGATTCAATGATGCGAAGCGCGATACCTCTTGAACATAAAAATTAAACATTACATTGACTACTAAGCATGTCGTGACGTTTTAAACACACCTTAGCACGACTTTCCCAACTCTCCATTAGGAAAATAAACTCTAAGAAACTCACAGACGCTTCTGTGCAACAGTGTTTTGTCTTCAACATGCATTTGCTCAATTCAATCGTAGCACACTCACAATCGGAGACTTGAATAACACATTTGGCCTCACCAGTTTATGATGATGGGCACTTGCATTTAAAGCGAGCAATACTTGACAACAGAGTGCGCAGGGCGTCGGTAACCCCTGTCACGCGGAGTGATTATTCATGGCACGCCTACAGTGATTTGGCACTCACACGAAATTGTATCGAACTGATTCCTGTAGCCACGTAATAAGCTTGTTCGGGAAGTTCGATTTGTCTCGTGCATCACTAATGTTCTTCGGGAAGAACTGAATGAAACTTTATGCGTGTCTTTGTAAGTGGTGGAACACCTCTATTGTGTGCTTGTTCATACCTGATGTCCGTTAATTTAGCTAGACTCTTACTGCAAAGCTTGAGGCTAGCTCGTTAAGATTCTGGCCTTGCTCAGAGGAAGCAGCAGGGACGCGTTAAGGGCGCTGTAGAAAACAAAGCAACGCCGAAAATCCAGCTATTGCAGTTTCTGAAGCCGAGTGCCGTTATATAGTTACCATGTTCGCCAGAGGATTTAATCTTGTTTGTGAGGTCCTTAAAATCGCTGGGTCCGGCACAGGGGCGTAACGAGATTATATGGCGCCCGGGGCAAAAAACAAACTCGGCGCCCCCCTAGTCGAACCGGCACCCCTATGGTCAAATCTGAGTTCTTTCGAAGGCAAATTTACTGTATTGAAGAAAGTACTTATGACGTTGTTGGGACTTTTCGGCGCCTCCAGCAGTAATTCGGCGCCCCTGCAGTGATCCAGCGCTCCCATAGTGAATTGGCGCCCGGGGAATTGTGCCCCCCTTGCTCCCCTCGTTATGCCCCTGGTCCGGCACTAGTCTAGCCAGGATTTCTACTTGAAATTTGAGTTAGTTGGCCAATGTGTTCAGTTCGGACGACACTGCTCTGCACCAGGCCCGGAACCAGCTTGGGACACCAGGTGGGTGAAGAGTTTTCTGAGATGGACCCAAATTTTGTAAACTGTGTCCAATAGTTTTAAATTATGCCCAACACATTTTTCCAGAGGGACGAAAAATTTTCTAAGGTGGTCTTCACCCCTGCGCCCCTTGGTTACGGGCCTAGTCTGTGCACACGAAAAGATGTTCGGTATGCGAAGTCGTTAGCATCTCGACATGATCCCTAAACTACCATACTGCGTTCGAAAGGTTTACTAGAACACTACACCAACCGCTACGTACAATTCAGTCCAACATCATGAAACGTCACAATGGCATGTTTCTTCGAGCGATCGCCTTGCACAGTAACATGCAGTCTCGCTGTGTGCACTCCGTCAGCAGTTGTATAGGTGCATTCGACGTAGTTTTCCTGTGAGAGAGACAGCTGTGATTATTCCACCAAGGTTTTACACCGAAAAAGTTAAGACGTGCAATGCACGGAGACAGAAAATAATCGTCCATACAAAACAGTGTCGCTTTCTCAACATTTTTTACCTGATGCTGGAAGACAACGTCATTATCAGGTACTATGTTATTTTCATTACGAGATACAGTTTCAGACATTTGCTTGTACTGGAAGCTCATGATGCACAATGAAACGACTACTAATTGCAAACATTAAGCCATGTGCACCTACATAAACAATGGTAATAAAAAGCAAACTGAAACAGTAACGCAATAATTCTGTATCTACTTGGCATTTAAACAGTCGATCCTTACAATATTTTTGTGTGATTCAGGTTGGATTTACGATTTATAAACGTATTACGAATAGCTACGACTCAAAATGCCTCGATGACAGTGCCACTAAAACATCGTTTACCAGCAGCGCTCTTCAACCGGTGTGCACTGTGCACCTTACCCTAGGGTGCACCAAAATATGCGTGGGGTGCACCACTACGAAAGGGTTCACAAAGGTGCATCACAAACTTGTCACACTAAGCAGATACTTTTTACAAAAACTTTCTGTTAGCAAACATGAACCATTAACCAACCAATGACTTTCAGGAATTAACCTAGGCTTTGCACATTCAAAAGTGTGATGCATAAGCATTAAACCATGTCAAACTAATTGTTGTAATTAGTTGATTATTTGTGATTCATAAACGACAGACACTGAGCCATTAGCAATTGGATTATGTAGCTGAGTTACTGAATTAGTGTACAGTACACAGGGTTGCCAGATTTGACTTTTTTAGGTCCAAATTTGCAAAATCTGGACCATTTCAATCACGTTTGGACCAAAAAAAAAATTATTTGGACCTTTGGAGCTTAAAGTTTGGACCTTTTTACGATTTTAATAAATAAGACTTTATAGATTTCAAAAAAATTGTAAATTTGGACCTAATTTGGACCAATTTGTGAATACATTTGGACCTTTCCTCTGTAGAACATCTGGCAACCCTGAGTGTACTTGCTCATTTAGGCCAAGGTACTTACAGACATGGGCGCAATTAGGTGGAACTTTTTCAGATGGTGTGGATATAATATGCCATGTCCCCCTACCTTTTTCTCTTTGGGTTTTTTATTTGGAGAGGTTTGAAAATTAAAAGTGACGTTTGTCGCGTTTTGTGTAAAGAGCTTTTCATGTTGATGTTACATACACCCAAGATGATGTTGAAACAGAGTTTGGTGTGGTTTCACTGATTCTGATGTTGTTTTTTTAATTTTAGCTTCGATAAAATAATTTTCAGCATTTTGCAAGTTTCTAGAAACCGCGAAAGATTTCTGCTTCCGTCAGATATTTTACCCAGTGCATTAGTAAAATATCAAGTGTGCATGAGTTGCACCATAACAAAAAGGTTGAAGAGCACTGTTTACTAAAACTGTTCGCAGAACGTCAGTATTGGGGTTTGACTTAAAAAGCTTCACGGTTGCCATCTGCATTGTGTTTTGATTTTCTGATCAGTAGCCCAGAAGACACGCTCTATTAGCCAGAAAGACGTGCTATTTGTTGCTTCGCTTGCTTCATGTCGTAGTAGACTTTTGCTTTCGCTCAAGGTTGTCGAGTGTCTTGTGGCTTGTGGCTTTATCCTAGTCTTGTTATGAAAGGGAGTTTTGAGTTGGTTTTGCTTCCGCTACTTCGGCTTGCTTGTAGCTCATAACCCGTCGCGACCATCCATTGAAAAACCGTGCGGCTGTGTCAACGTAGGTCTATTTTGCAATGCGTCATAACGCTTACATATACAGTGATTCTATTTGAATAAGAGTGATTAAAAATGTCTATTTGAATAAGAGTGATACAGTGATTCTATTTGAATAAGAGCTGATGATGCCTAGATCGTAGGGGAAATATACACTCTGTAAGATCTTAAAGTGTCTGATTCTTTGCTGATAAAGGATTTCTTTCCATAGACGCTTACATATACTGTAGTTTGTAGCCCAACGGTTTTCAAACTGTTTTCGTCGCGACGCCTTTGGAAAAAATTTGCTGGAATTGCAACGCACCAGCAATAAGAACTTAATAAATACACATATAAGAATCAAAGTTTTGTTTATTGATAAAATAACTTAAAGGAATATGTATCATATACAACAGTAATATGATGGTAGGCTTTCTTATTTTCACTACTTGGTCGTATCTTGGATTAATTTTTTAAACTGCCACCCGCATTTACCTCTCCAAGGCTTATTTAGCATCAACATTTAGTTTTAATCACGGGCATGATGGCATAAAATCCTGCTTCGCATAAATACGATGTAGCGAAAGGGATAACCTCAGAGCTAGGTATTCTTCATTCAATGAAATCCAAAAATTTGTCGGGTTTGCTAAATTACACTTCTTTTCAGGGAATCATCGCAAGTAAGGCCAATGTAGCCTTCTTTTTTTGTTAGAGTTAATGATGGAGTTGGTGACACAAAAAGATCACGGAATCATTCATAGCTTGATTAATTCTCCGGAGTATATTTCGACTCGAGCTTAAATAGACGATGCAAAAATATACCGTACTTCGTAAATTTGATGGCAGCATCATACATTTATTTTCAAGCAAATCATTAGATCACGGTACCAAATCTAACTGCTGGGCAGCTCCTACCATTGTACTTGCAAGATCGATTGCAGCAGGCAGTATTAGCTCTTCAGAAATGGCGTGAGGCTTTTAGATTTAGCAATTATGTGCGCAACTTGGTAGGACGCTAGTAAAGCCTTTTATGGAAGTTGTTTCAATTGTGAAATGGTGGACACTTGCCTTTTCAGATCCATTACGTTGCGAGAAAAACTACCTGGGTTTATTCACAAAATGCGGAATAACGTTAAAGCTTATTTGGGAACATGCTTTCGCTAGCCAATGCTTGCTGCAAACAACCCACGGAGGCTTTTCCTCTCTGTTCTGCAAGATGAATGCGAGCCCAACAAGGGTGACTGCTGTGACTTAACTATTATTGCTAAGTGACTGTTGTTATGCTTGCGAGATTTTTTTACGTCTGTCATTTTCAATAACGGATTTACGCTGAGGTTACAACAATAGCTTCCTGTTTTCATCCACTTTATAACTGACTACTGTAGCTTCATTTGTCTGATGCAAAGTAACTCAAAATTTGTGCAATGCGTTTATCAGTAAACAATAATGACAGTTATGTAATCATGCGATGGTAAAACGGGTATCTACTGTCAGTATGATTGCACTTAAAACAGCAATTGTTCTTTGGTCAAGTTATAAAACTGCACAGAGTTTTACTGGTATTAGTTCATCGAATAAAACCCCACAGAGATTACTTTTGTGCGACGTCCTTCGAAAATTAAAACGACGCACAGCTTGCGAGTTATGGCTGTAGCCTGCTGCGCTGTTGTTTACTTGATTTTATGTCACTGTTCACTGTATAGTTTGTTTTGTTTAGTTTTCCCAACGGTTTCCTTTTCCTATTCCATGTTAAATGGGCAGCTAATGTTGCATTCTTTTCACTTAAATTTTCTCAGCCGTCAGCTTTACTGTTTGTTAGTTTTTCTTAATTCTATTCTATATGCACTTCGCAGAGCTGATGGTGACTCCTCCGTGGATGAAATATATACTCAGTAAAAATCATTGACTGTGATTCACCGCCGTGGAAAAATTCCTTTCGATACACACAGTCCTTCCTTTTACCTCTCACATTCCCAAGATTTAGTCAAATAAGTTTTTACATGAAGAAAGGCACAGTTTTTGATTAACTTAAATCATATATTAAAAGCATGAAATAATCTAACAAGGTTTGTGTCCGTGATGTTTGAATACCAGATATATATTCCATGTGATATATATCGTACTAGGAAGCACCTGCGTATCTTACTGTGTTTCTGAAATACTGCAACAGCAATCATTGACCTAAACCTATGAAGACAACAATGGTGAGATATCAATCAAATCACTTTAGCACAATTCTCTGTAAGCTCACAGCAAATGTCACAAACAGCTGCCATTGATATTATATCTACAGGCTGCAGTAGATCGGGTTTATGATGGCTACTTCTCTAACAAGCCTGCTAGACAACACTGAAAATTGACATCGTACTGCAAGTTAAGCAAAAAGTGATGCACTGCAGCTATTCAGGATGCACACTGATGATGTATAGCATGCAATACTGGGAAAGTACCATCACAACATCCGGTACTAGCAACAACAGCACCCTAATGAATGCATCTTGGAACTATATATTGGCAAGCAGCTAGCATTTTCGAATTACACGAAGGTGCAGCTCAGGATTCGAAGTGGCTGAAAACTCAGTTGATCCTGATTTATAAAGCAGGTATGAAACATTAAGTAACTTGGCAGTATGTTACAAGATTTGATCAACTAACCTTTACCTGTAAAGCAGGGTCGTGTTTATCGAGCAGTGGACGACTATCAACACTGTTTTTGTCCACTCCAATATTGATTTCTTCAAGCTCCATAGCTTTCAGTTCACTTTTACTTTTCACCAACCACCGTTAAATGCAACAGAAAAAGTTAGAAAACAGTTTTAAACAATGCAAAATCTATGTGAAAAGAACAAAGTACTTTGTAGATGTAGAAGATTCAGGAAAATTGCAGAAGTCACAAAAGATTATTCAAAACCTTTTTTTCATGTTAGTGCAGTATTTGTAAGAATTACCAGCAAAATGGAAAATTTTGAGCAAATGCTTATATGCCGTACAGTATTACCTCATAAGACACCAATAAGATATACAGTTTAGCTTCCCCTTCTGAAGTGCTGGAAAGGAGTGATCAAACAAAATAAAAATACCAACATTGCACAGGCATTCTATACCTGTTTTAGGAATATAAGCATACTTCAGATAATAGTAGTTCACCAGAGAAGTCACTCAGGGTGTGTCATGCTGTACGTAAAATGCAACTGAATTTATGATTCAAGGCTTGTAACAAGTGAATAAGCAGACAATCCTAACCTAGTTTAACATGATATGCAAAAAGTATTATTCTTGCCAATCACATGCTTTTCCTCAAATTTAACGTGACCTTTTAATGTTTTTTTCAAAGCATTATGGGTGAAATAAAGAATTGGTGTGATACATCTTCAAAGAAACCCTTTGATGTACAGATGGGCAAAAATACAATGATGCAGCCAATCCTTTATCCACATTCCAACAAATCAGGCATTCAGAAAGCAGGACTGGGAACCGTAAAAAAATTGTTCCAAACACAAAGCATTGTTTCTTCCTAGCTGTACTGTATTGCAGGGGTGGGAAATTAATTTGGCTTGGGGGGAACTTTGAGAAAGATGCTTTTAGCGAATGGCCGTACCTTCTAATCATTAGAAAAATTTAATGGAAGTAGTAGCAAGTCTTGGTTCAAGTTTGAGGAATTTCAGATTTGATGACTTTCCTGAATGATTCCACAGGCCACTGAAAATGCTATGGTGGGCCACATGTGGCCAGTAGGCTGCAAATTGCCCACCACTGCTCTATTGAACAAAATGGGAAACTTAACTGTAATTGTCAGCACTGGCTCCTGTGAAAAAAAATTGCCATGCATAACATGGATGAATGTGACCATGCCCATGTAATAATAGTTTTTATACCACGCTTTTATCAATACAGTTTTGTGACACAAGGTAAAGAATTTATTTGTGAAGCAAATGCTTGGGTATGTATGATGTAATAAGTGCATTTTTATACAATTAAGAATTACAGAAAGCAGACAGCACATCAGTAATAGAAATATTGTCAGTAGACAGTGTATTTGTTAAAACCAGGATTTAAGCTTCTGCAAACATTGTGTATGAACTGTTTAGCAAAACCTAATGACTGATCAGGGTCTAAGAAGATGTTAGATCATCAGCCTAACAACTAAATCATGCTGCTGTGCAATTTCTTAAGGTCAGTAGCATGCCAATCATATCAAAAACACTCATTTGGACTATGAAATCTGTACATGTTTGAACATACAGCAACATATTTCCACCATCAAATGTGAAAACACTATATTAGCCTATATTCATAACCTTGTAAAAGTAACATATTTGTGTGATACAGTTTACACAGATTATTACAGGAAATGTCTTGGTATTTTTTATTTTTCAAGAACGAAGATGCTGCAAATCTTAATGAAGTAAAAAACTGCCTAAAGTTTAATACTGGCTTCTACTTTTCATCTTTCACCGCTTTCGCAGTGACTTTCTGTGTTACTAATGCTACAAGTTGTACTCAAAATTTTTCTTTCATGGCAAAAACCTTTTGTCTTATAATTAACTTTAATTACATAGATACAGCACTCACGGTAGATTACAAGCACAAACCAAACCTGCATTGAGAGATATGTTATACATACAATTAGAAAAAAACAAAAACTTGATTAACAAGCTAATGTCAATATCAAATGTACAGCAGCCTTGCCCATGTCAAGTTATGAATTAAAATAACCACTTCTTGCTAACAGCACAATGATTAATGAAAAAGATAGGAACTTAATGAGATTGAAAGTACACTAGCACGTAAATTTAAGGCAGTGACTACAGAACCACCTGTTGATCTTAAAATGTGAAACTTTATTCGACCACCTCCTGTAACGTGACAGTAATGCATGGCGAGAAGCAGAAGGCTTGGTGGTGTTGCGATCAGAAATCCCGAGTAGCATGTGCACAAAGCTTCGCACTGTGGCAGCAAGCAACAGTAGAGATCACCCGACAAGATCACTCTATTATTGCTTGTTCACGCCACATATATGTATTTTTGTTCTTCGCGCACATCCAGTTCGTGGTGAATCACACAATCAACGCAACACACCGGAGAGGTTGCAACAACATCCCCTCCTTTTTACAACGAACCACACTGATCGCACGTTCTTTGTGGGAAGGCTGAACTCCGCACGACCTCCACATCCTGGTCACAGCACCATTTTGTTGCGATCGGAAATCCTGAGCAGCATGTGCGCAAAGCTTCGCACTGTGGCAGCAAGCAACAACAGAGATCACCTGACGAGATCACTCTATTATTGCTTGTTCACGCCACATATATATATATATTTATTCAGTTCGTGGTGAATCACACAATCAACGCAACACCACCAGAGAGGTTGCAACAGTAGAAACATAGTAAACGCAAAAGGTACACCTAACCTTAATAGTAACTGTAGCCCTAATGCTAACCCCTAAAGCAAATGTTTGGAAAATTTTGAAAAAACGCAAAGAAAAACTGGTCCCATGAATGAAATGTGCAACCAGTCACAACAATGAATACGTAAGTCACCAAGGTGAAAGGCGAACTGAAAACCATTGGCACAGCAGACCTGAAACACATCCACTATGCTACTTGGATGATTAAGCTTAAGTGACAAAATGACTGCTTTGTTCAAACAGCGTCATGCGAGGCAGTGCAGTCGAATAAGTTTTGAAATAAGATCCATGGGTGGTTCCATAACCACTTCCTAAATTTAATGCATTTATAACATTAATTGAATCCATATATCAACATACCATGAAGAAGCATCATGCATACCATCAGAAATGTGATTGATCACATGAGAAACATAACACTCGTGTCCGAGTGGAAATACAAGATGAGTTTGCAATAGAACACACACACATAAGCAAGGTAATCATATAAAAACAAAAAGCAATCGGAGGCAAGGATACACAAATGTTAAACCATATACATAACAATCAGTTACATCTATACCAACTGCTTTCAATACTATTTGAAAAAATAAGCAAGTTTAACTGAAGAACACAGTATTAACAAGCTTCAAATAAATGGTTACATACAAATTTTAGACAGTTGGACTTCCTTTACTGAACATGGACTTGCACCCTTTCTAACTTACTCAATTTAAACTGACTTTTGAGTCAAGGAGCTGTGGGATTTGACTTCAAACCGAAAGTGCTGAGTTTTATATTTTTCTTAGTGTGTGAAATCTGTGATGTCACAAATATATGCATCTAAATCTACATCGCAACCCCTACTTCAGCATGTATCAACATCTGTGCTCAACTGCATTCTGTTTAAAATCCACAAACCAGGTACTGTGTTGAAGTTAAAACAGTTTTAGTCAAAAACAAAGACTTGCTAGTTGCCGAAGTAGATGCAGTGACATCACATTTATATGATTTTTTACAATTAAACTGAAATCACTAAAAATACACTAGATGTAGTCTATGTGCATTATTCTCAAGCCTAAGGGAAAACTAGACCGACATGTAACTAAAGGAAAGGTTATGCTAAAAGGTAGGTAAAATCAACAACCAAGGTTAAGCGGGGTTTTTTAGAAAAATGCAGTGTTTAGTAAAAGAAGGTTTAAAGAAGAAATTAAATCACATTTAATAAAGATGATGAAGAGCAAGATATGTATGAAGAATAAAGAAATATGCAGATGAAGAAGTGAGTCATGCACATACTATAGGTGAGAAAAGTAAGTGACATTGGAGGTTATGTCTTATGAAATGAGAAGTCATAATACAACCAATACCATAACATTGGAGGGGGCGCATGACAGACACAAAAAACAAATTTTAACAACACAAGTCATGAAGAACCAACAAAGTTACTTATTCGTTATTGACCATGATGAAATACCACAGTTGCACATACAGCCTGCAGGGTTCACACGAGAACTGAACAAGATTGAAGAGACATAGGTTGAATCGTATAAGCCAGTGGTAGATTTCAATTATTGCAGCAGACCTGAAAAGTATTAACAATGAGAAGTAAGCCAATAAGTAAAGGGTACATGAAAAATAAAGTTGTTTTTATTAAGTGAGATAATTAAATATGTCTGAAAATAAAACAGATCATTCATATTCCACCAACTCACCAAATATTTATGAGATATGATGCTAGCATATTTCTCCACAATTTTTCTTTAATATAGAATTATGGGCCTAGGAATGCGACTGAAGTCAATGTTCATGAGCTCTTAGAAGCTAACATCGCTCTGTTAGCCTCAAACTAAGAAGTTTATGTTATTTTCCTTGCAATGTAAACTGCTGTTGCACAGTAGTTTGGTTCAATAATACAAAACAATTATGTAGCCAGCCAACAATGCACCAAGTGTTTCTGCACAAGTAAAACAGATTGAAAAAATTGTGTAAAATTAACGAAACAGTTAGGCAGATAAGGTTGCATGACAACATCACTGACAATTGAAGGCATGAAAACAAGCATGAAAACAAAAGTACAGAAGCACAAATGTTAAATCTAAAATGAAATATTCAAGTAAAACAGGCTTGTATTTTAGTCTGCTTACTGCTCAGTGCTATGGATGGATGGTGCAACTAGTCACAAGGGGCTGTTTGAACCTGGTGTTTTGTGATCATCAAAAACAAACACGTTTGGCTTGTAAGTAGCAGTGTAAAACCTGCAGCAAAATAAACCACGAAGAACGAAACAACACCCAACAGCAGTAGTGAGTAGAACTACAGATACTTCCAAGTTAAAATTTTAGCTAAACGTACTGCATAGCCTTGGTAACCCAAAAAACACAGAAGAATGTTGATGTTTTCATGCTTCACATCATTTTTAACTTTAATTCCCAAGTACCGCATGGACAACACCAGCCTGCCGTTTAGTGAAACTCAATCCAGCAAAATAGAACCAATCCGAAAGCCGCGCGTTGCTGCGTCGGCAATCGATTGTGCACGCCGCGACTTGAAATTCTTCATGATTTCCAAACAAGACTCGTAAACAGAGCGCGCAATTGATTGGACGAGGGATACACGCATGCTGTTGCTCTCTCGCGTGTTCGAGCCAATGAGATGCTCGATCTTGGTGGTGTTGATAAGACGAGTGGTTGTAGAGTAGCCCGAGCGCAATAACAAAATTCTCGCCGTCATGCGGTCTGGTTGACAGGATGGTGAACCTCTTGTGCCACTGTTACTACATTGAAAACATACCGTAATGCAGAGGGAAAGCACAAGGCAGATGCACAAGTGCTCTGCAGAATTACTAGTCTCCAAAACGTTTGGGCAAAACATCACAAAAGGCAACAAGAAATCCATTCTCCCATCCTCGGTGGGTGTTGCATCGGGAAATGAACCTATGGCAGTGATGTGGAAAAGGTTTTGAAGCACTTTGAAGTGGAAACAAAGCTTAGAAGCCGCCATCCGGTCAGGTCGGTAGGAATGGTGAACACCTCTCGTGCAAATATTTTACTACATTGAAAACATGCAGAGGACAATCACAAGACAGAGGACTATGACTAGATAGATGCACTGGTAAGTGCTCTGCAGAGTCGCTTTCCAAAAACGTTTTGGCAATATTGTGAAACATCACAAAAGGAAACAAGAAATCCATTCTCCCATCTTCGGTGGGTGGTGCAACCAGAAATGAAGCTACGGTAGCGATGTGAAAAAAACTGAAGCATTATTGAATTCACCAATAAAAGCAATATAGAAACTGTATGTCAACGAAAATCTAAGCAACCATGAAAATATCAATGATATGAATAATCGTACTTGCAGCCCTAATATCCAAACTCCTCGTAAACCGGGCTGCTGGTAAAGATGAAATTTTGGCTGAGAACTTCATCAACGCTGATTTCAGTGTGTGTTTTTGTATCAGTACGCCTACTCTATTCAATGTGTGTTCAATGCATGGGCAAACTCGTCAGCAAAACATGAAAACTGTTGTTGAACCTCAGGGATATCTAGGAGTTCTAGATATCCCTGTTGTACAGGGTGACCCAAAAAGATGTGTACCCATGAAAATTTCAATTGTGACTTTGATTAAAAAGCTATTTATTTCAAATTAAAACCACACATTATTCAGTTTATGGAAGACCATTCACCAAAGTTTCAACTATTTCTGTCGATTTTTAGTCAATGTATGGCTTTCCCAAGATGTGTTCCAAATGTCCACCATTTCGTTGCAAGCAAACCTGTACTCGTCT
>Ga0210059_1010052_pt1 | contig 14675 bp, 8 predicted proteins | sample Ectturendosymbi2_FD_188042 | JGI IMG/M metagenome (GOLD analysis project Ga0210059, IMG submission 188042) | Ecteinascidia turbinata endosymbiont from Florida, USA - Sample 2 (SPAdes) (version 2) | ecosystem: Host-associated > Tunicates > Ascidians > Unclassified | place: Key West, Florida...
AAAGAGGTTACTCTTGTCGGGCACAAATGGCCATGACGTTTAATTGTCATGGACCGCAAGGTTCCAGACGAAGAGGAAAAGAAAAACCCGACAAAAAAGAAATCCTCTTCGGGTTGCCATAACCCTCATGAGGCAAAATGAGATGAGTTAGGATTTAAAGTTAGGGAAAACCTGCAGCTGACCAACACAGACAAAACCACTAAGCCTATCTGCTTGCCAGCACTAAAAGCATGACAATACTCATCCATATTGGCTGAAGACAAAATATTTCAAGCAGTTATTTTACCTCATGTGGGAAAATAGACTCTGCTTTCAAGCTTTCGCAGTTTAAACAGGAGTCGGAGTGTAGATTTCCAATGAGCTCCGGAGCAGGAGTTGGAGTAACTTTTTTAGGAACAGGAGCAGGAGTCGAAAAAAGTGACTCCGATCACCTCTGTTCAGAGGTGGGACCAGATCCGGATTGCCGGAGTCGACTCCGGCAGAATTCTGCGTTTTTCTTTCGGACCCGGTGTCAAGCGAAATTTTTGACCGGCTATTGTTTCTCAGTTATTTTGCTTCTCAGAGTAAGGGCAATAAACTTTGGCAATTACTTTTTGATGTCTGTTGTGTAAATGAAAACATTTTGGTTAGATGTCAAGTATAAGTGTTGAACATGATCAGGTTTCCGGATCGCGATCCAACCGGATTCTGCAATTCAGAACCCAACCCGGATCAGACTGGATTTCGAAAAAACTCAACCGGATCAGATATGGATATCCAAACTGCATTGATCACTGCAGTAAAATACTTAATCAGACGTTTTTTCGGACATAAACCGGATTGGATCAAATATTCGTACAGGTCTACCGAATTAGGATTGGATCGGATTGCTCAATGAAAATTTTGGACTGGATTAGGATTACAAAAATCTCCAATTTGTTCAATACTATCAGGTACCCACAACAGGCTATAGTACGGGAAATACTTTAATCATTGAAAATTTTCGGATTTAGACGTTGACCTCAAATATTTTTCTCTTTCTCACCCAAACTAAACCCTAACTCGACACACTTACTTAAACACGAATCCCTAAGCCCTAATAATAAGTTTTGTCAGCGTATTTGACATGTAGAATGTTATTCTGTGCATGCGTACATGGAGTGAAGTCATAAATTTCGCAAGTCAGAAATTTCGCTTGACACCGGATCCGGAGTCAAAAATTTGGGAAAAACCTGACCCGGATCCGGTGTCACTTTTCAATTTCGGCAGTAGCAGGAATCTATGTGGTCATTTCGTAAGTAAAAAATGGGTAAATTACAGTTGGGTCGATGATTGTAGCCGCAGTCTGAACTGGAGTCGGAGTCTCAAATTTGACAAATTGCCGGATCCGGTCCCGGATCCACAAATTATGGAACAGGAGCGGAGTCGGAGTCTGAAAAAGTGACTCCGGCAACTTCTGGAGATGATCACGGAGCAAGAGTGCTGGAATAGTGGAAAACAGTAGACCCCCTGCCGGAGTTTGCATTCAGGTTGGTGGTGCAGTCAGTGTATTGGATTCGAACCGGAGCAGGGGCAGGAGCCAGAGTGAACGGTAAAGTTTGTCCAGGAGCCAGTCAAAAATTGTAAAGGATTTGTTAAAATTTCTGTAATGATGCTTGTTCTTGTCAAACAAAATGAAATTGATTGCAACGTGTTTTCTGACCAGCGTCGTCACATAACAATATACCACTATATTCCAGTGATGAAAGTAGAATAATTTTCTTACCGGAACGACCCAGTATTTGTCAATATACCGTCTCGAAATTTCAGCCATAGCCTAATTGTAAAAAAGCAATCAAGAGCACATCTACTTTTGGTCAACCCTGTACTGTACATTTAAAAATCACAAAAAATCTACTGTACATTTTGAAAACAACCATTTAAAAATCAACCAAACAGCGTTATAGGCTACGCGCCGCAACTTGCACTATTTCCGAAAGTGGGTCAGGCAGTGCAACTTGATTCGTCTAAATGTAACACTCCGCCATTTCTCCGCGCGTTAAGAGGATTAATACAACAACACAATAGCACAGATGTGGAAAATTATTTAAAAGCTTTCCACAAAGGTTCGTAGTAATTATCCTATTTCCGCTTGCTTTTGGCTAGCCATGTCACTTGCTGAGTGAGCTCTTCCCTTTCCAAGCCATGTTTTGACGTATGGATGGCTCGGAGATCCCACAGTGCTGACTGTTGATAAATAGCAAGTTGGCAGCATTGCTTGTAGTCATCAGAATTCTTCTATCGTTTATACCAGACTACCAGTGGTTCTCAAAGTGGTCGATATCGACCCCAGGGGTCTTAAAGTGGTCGATATCGACCCCAAGACTAAAAAGGGGCCCCTCTGATGACGTCATCATACTCAGCCAACCGTGATTAGCACATTTGATCAAGCCTAAGATACGGTCACCGAAGGGTACGTTCCTGAGACTACGGCATGACTGGTATTGCAGGAGAATATGCAAAAGGGTGTTCAGATACACAACTTTGAAAACACTGAAAGTTGGGAAGACAAGGCTAGCAACACATAAAAGTTAAGCAATAGCAAGCTGTCATCGTCCCCAATTCGTTATTTTTGCGCCCCACTTCTCTGCATTCACCGTCAATAAACTACAATGTTTACCCCTTTGAAAGTTTCACACTTTCCCCCTTTGGAAAAATGCTTGGTAAAATAGTAGTTGTTATCCTGAATTTGTTCACATTCATGCCTTTATGGGTATCCATGAAACCATAAACAACAACCAAGAAGATTTAGAGCACTAAACTTGTTCCAAATTTCATCCTTTTAATTACAAGAACATAGCAGATACAAAAGCATCCAACCTGATACTTGTTTTGGAAAGCTTTATGATAATAATAATGTTTTATTGCATTTGAGGCTGGAGAAGTCAAGGCTGTCTTCATCTTGCATTGATACTAGTTGTTTGAAAAAATGTGTAAAAGTAGGAAATAACTCATCATGTAGTATGTAGGTATGTTCTTGAGTGAGTTCTTTTATCCACTGCTTGGCCGCGCTAGATTACGTATGTGATATACTTTATCGCAAACATTTTTAGCAAGTAGCCTAGACATTTGAGTAAATCTGTGCTAAGGAAAAACGGTTGAAGTTATACTGGCTAAGAGCTGGCTAAAAAACTTTAACATCACCTAGCAAGTTCACCTTAAACCAACCACTTGCTATTCAAGCTTCAAATATACTGTGACTTCAAGCATGGGCTAAATTCAAACCACTTAAAATGCCTGAAATATCTGTAGAAAAAAGTGAGTACTCATAATACTCAAAAAATGCCATTTCTGCTACCTGATAAGAAGCATGAATGAAGCCTTGCTTATTAACAGTCTTTGCATCACAACAGCAATAATACAAAATTACTTTGCAAACTAAGAAGAAAATGTTCTATAAAATAAAAGATGTAGTGTGGTCACTGTCTTATTTTCTGATGGAAATCTTTACTAAGGTACAACATCACAAGAAATGAGAAATTTGTCTAACCTTTTCAACTCAGAGACATAAAAAAGAAATTATTGAATAAAAATATTAATGTTCTAAAGCATATACTGTGTTTATCAACTTCATTTTTACAAAACTTTAGTTTTGTGCATCTGATTATGCACTAGACCAGGAGTTGCCAACGTGGTGCCCGCGGGCACCAGGTCGCCCGCAAGGGCCATGTAGGTCGCCCACGGGTCTGTTCCAAAAATAAGATTAGCATTATCAATATTTTCATATTAACGAATATCAATATTAAAATAATTGAAGGTAAATTGAGAAAAACTTTGATTTCAGAAGTGTGTATCAAACTAGTAGCCCTTCGCATTATTCAGTACACAATAAGTAGCTCGCAGTTTCATAAAGGTTGGTGACCCCTGCACTCGACAGACATAGCTACTATTAATAACTTGGGTGCTTCAAGCTGCACTCTCCTTGTTTTTGCTGCTCCACTTGGATACTTTCTGTTCAACTCTAGCATTTTCATAAAATTATCAACAAACCAAAGACTTCAATCTCTAAAAATCATCATTTGGTGTAAAAAATTATCATTAGGTATAAAAAGTTATCATTTGGTATAAATATTTGCTCTTATTTGATAGAGTCTTTTCAGAACGTTTTGGAAGAAATTTTAACCCACAATTTTTTTAGGTATAAAGTTGGTTTGAAGCTTTTCTTTATTTGCACATTGGAGATGGTGGCGGGGCCCCTTTGAAAGTATATAACTTACACATTACAAATGCTGTTAGGGGTTCCTTTGAAAGCAAGGTACTTACTTGGGTGCCCCTTTGAAACCAAGGTACTTTCACATTAAAGTTGCTGTTTGGGCACTATTGTGAGTAAAGTACTTGCAATATTGCAGTTGCTGTTGGGGGCCCCTTTGAAAGCAACATACTTACACATTATAATTACTGTTGGCAGCCTCTTTGAAAGCAAGGAATTTTACATTACAGTTGCTGTTGGGGGCCCCATTGAAAGCAAGGTACTTGCACATTACCTTTGCTGTTGGTGGCCCCTTTAAAAACAAGGACTTTTAAATCACATTTGCTGTTGGGGGATCCTTTGAAAACAAGGTACTTACATTTACAATTGCTGTTGGGGGCTCCTGTGAAGGCAGGGTGCTTCCACCTTACAGTTGCGGTTGGGGGCCCCTTTGTAAGCAGAGTACTTACACACTACAGTTTCTTTCAGGTCCCCTTCAATGAAGTTTAAAAGCAGAGTACTTACACATTTCAGTGCTGTTGGGGGCTCCTTTGAAAGCAGATTACCTTCAAATTGCAGTTGTTGTTGGGGCCTCCTTGGAAAGCAAAGTACCTGCACATTACAGTTTCTCTTGGGGGTGTAGCAGTCACGCTAGCGCGACCGTTACATGTGAGCAACGACGGCCAAAGCAAGGAGAAGGGAAAGACCAAGCAAGCAACACTTATAAGTGACTTCCATGCACATGGAAGTAGGAGCTCTCTTTGGCCGATTCGTTTGGCGCGGAATTAACATCTATGACATCACAATCCATCCTTCCCGAGGTTCGAGGATCAATCTTACACTGAAGGTGTGCGAACACAACTGGGCCGCACACGCTTCAGGGGCCCTTTGAAAGCAGAGTACTTACTTATGATCTGCTTTGTGGCACAGTATACGAGTGGATAATTCGTTTTTTCACCAAAAATAAGAAAAATTTATGCGCGTAACACCTCAAGGGGGGTCCACAAAAAGGGGGGCCGAGGTGAGTGCCTCACTCACTTCCCCTTAAACACACCACTGCCTCTAGCAAATGCTTAATCAAGGCCTCCTAGAGAGAGAGGTTCTCTCTCTAGGAAGGCGTTTTTTAGAAGACCTTATTGGCTTAAGACAGCAGTTGACATAAAAGCAGTACAACATGCCGAATGCGGCGTTTGCAATCAAATAAATGCACCCGACTCGATTCAACCTGACAAGTATAAATTTTAGCAGCGTAGTCAAGTTTTCAGATAGCTTATTTCAACACGTTTTTGAAGTGAAAGGTGACGCCCAACGGCTGCCAAACACTGTTGTCATATTTCTTTTTGCTATGCACCAGTGTGCAGTAGACCGAGATCAGTGCTCTTTATTCATAAGTCGTAGGTCACAGTGGATCCAGCTAGTAACATCAGTGAAATGTTTCAAGTAATATTTAGCGGCAAGAAATTTTAGTTTTTGTTCAAAGAAATAATAAAATTTGTAGATTAACTGATAGAATGGCGTGTTGGTAAGATGCTTCAATATCTCCAATAACAAACACGCTGCAATATTTACAAAATTATTCTTTTGTGGCCTCAGAATACACCGCAACTACGGGAATTTATTCAAATGAGAATGGTTCAGGTTTCTTGTTTCATCTTTTTGATTAGTATAGAACATGGCAGAATAAAATCACGAGTAAGTCTCGAGGGTCTCTCTAGTAGTAATTCACATCTTGTTAAGTCATCAATATTATAAATCAAACCAATGTGACACCCAACCTCATTTTGTCGAATAATGGAAACCTTGTCCATTCAGTGACATTAGCCGCGAAAGAAGAACTTTCTCCAGCATTAACTGGACCGGTATCCCAACTATGTTAAAACCAGTGGTGTAGCCAGCCCAGAATTTTTTGGGGTACCAAAAAAATGTGGGGGCCAAAATGTCTGCCTTTAGGCGAGCAACAGTATTTTGTCTGGGACACCTCTTTTCAAAACACAAAATGGCTAGATATGCTAAAACTTTGGGGGACATGGCCCCCTGGATCCCTCTGGCTACGCCTATGGTTAAAACTATTCTTTCGAAATACAACCTGTTATTTTTTTGACATATAAATATGAGGTTCACTGCGACCTATGTCCTTTGATTTTGCTGACAAACTTTCAATGCGCGTAGAAAACCTATTATATTGCAATAGTGAAAGTCTCAAAACGGCTTCGCTGCTGTGGAAGATATGATGTATATATCATCTTCCTGTTGTAACATAACAATGGACAATGGAATGGCTTCATATCGCGAACAATGAAACAATTGGCGAAGGAAGTAATCAGAATTGGTTTTGACATGTTATTTTCCAAATTGTACAAATGCATGGCGATAAAATTGTTTTCTTATGCTTAACGGGGGTCAATCGTCCGAATCCAGTTGGTTTCGGAAGTTTATCGAGGTAGACTTTTCCCCACCCTGTGAAATGTCTTGCCATCCACTTCTGTGAAAAACTATACCTTCGGTTTGCTAAATATAGTCACGAAACAGGCCTACGATTTATAGTCGAGAATCAAAGTGTTGGATATTTTCACCACTGAGGGCATCAGAGATCCTCAAGTTCGTTGGAGAATACAGTGCAACGAATGTTGCTCAGAGGAAGAACCTAGTTTTCCCAATATATGCGATTTCCACGTGCTGACTGTGAAAATGGAAAATGGTTTATTGCTGACTATGAAAATGGAAAATAGTTTATTGCGAAAATGGAGCATACTGGCAATAAACTTTCTGCGTTTCGGCGTTACTGTTACCTAACATCTGATACGACATTATGTAGGCTGCATATTACATGCACTGCGTAGAACGAACGTAGTCTAGCAATCAATCATTTGTGCATAGCTAATCACAACTCTTGCTAGCACTGGGGGATGAAACGGTCTAGCAAGTTAGCTTGGCGCCATCTTCCAACCACTAAAACAGTAATTTCCAACCCCTGGCCGAGAGATTCTGAGAAATAAGACATGCAATTTCCAAACAAATTTGCGAGCGAACTTTCCAAAAAAAATTATATTTGAATATGGTACACGTTAACACCGATGAGAGCATATAAACACTGTTGCGTCGCTCCCGAGTACCTGAAATCTCCACAAAGAATTGAAAACCAACTGTCTACCAGGGCTATGACTTCTTTCCGAACAGAGTCGAATGTTACAAAGAGCCACGCATAACACCCGTGGCATCGCCGAGTAAAATAACTACTTCTTTTGTCAAGGGGTTTGCGGCTGCTGATCTACGATCACGTGATTCCAGGGGTCCAAAGAAGTGGAAGATGATATATTTGCCACTATTTTGCAAAAAGAGTATGATGCGCACAAAATACTCACACTGGTATGGTCGGGGGAAAGCGAGTCAACGTCGTTTCCCCACTTTTTGAAGGGATGGGCTTCGGTTCCTCTCCTTTCTGATGAGGGTTTCCTTACTTTTTGGATCTTTTATTACGTTACCAAATATTTTGATGTGGCACTACACTGTCTGGACTTGTGCTATCATTTTACTGTGAAATTCTTAACAGAAACGTTTTCGTGCATTATGGCTGGTCTCAGGGCGTGTCTCCCCACACTTCATTAACAGCTACGCCATTGCTCACATCACTTACAACGCCTCGAAACAATTGGAACACACGTCCGGCTGGCTAAGTTTGTTTTAAACCTTGAAATGCAAAGAGGTTTACGAATGCTGTGTTCTCTGTGCAAACCTTAATTTCATATATCGCCCCAGTCACGGACGTAATTCACGTTCCTGTTCTGACTAATGCAATTGAGAATGCTTAATTAGAAGTTTATGAGCGGTTCTCGAAAGCTTTCCCACAGTTGTGGTTGCCAGAGGAACGACATTTCATGCCTTGATGTGCAACAACTTCAGTACTGTTATCAGAGAGTGAGAAACTACCTCTGTACACAATAATTTTATTCCTCTTGAAATCTGACATTTTTTGCTGGTCATCATTCACTCATCTTATAAAATTTGTTTAAAATAATGAAAGTTTTATGCAAGAGTGGAACTAAGGATCATTCTCATTCACCATTATTTAAAAGCTAGCAACCTATATACACAGATGTACTTTTTGTTGGTTTCAGGATCAGACTATGTGGGCGTTATCTCAAGTACTGATGTGTGTGGTACATCAGGTGCGTCGCCAGCAGAATTTTGATGTTGGAGGGGCTAGACAGCAAACAGAGCGACAACATTCATAAACGCAATTCTATCGTTGTGGTGAAGAAAATTTTACTGAAGAAAGAAGGAGAGCAAAAACATTTTCTCCATTGATTCCCCTGAATGACTAAAAGGCGTCATCATCAGCTACCCTCACCAAATTACGCCAAACTCAGGAAAACTCCCAAAACTTGAGTGATGAATCCCTGCATTATGCCAAAATTGAAATTTTTACACAATGGCCCTGATGATAATTTTAGAGTTTAATTTAAACGATGGTGATGTGGTGTATGAGTCAGAGGTAAGTATAGCAAATTAACTGATATTAGGTGGAACCTCGGTAAATCGATTCATGTTAATTTTGTTTACTTTGTTGATATAACGCTGCCAGATGTTATGCTTTCGAAGCGTTATCATAGCTTCGTTGATTCACATCCAACGCCTTTTAAGAAATACATCAAACCTTTTGAGCTGATGCAAAAACATTGCAAAACAATGAAGTTTAACAGTGTGGATTTTGAAGCATTTAAGTCGAACAGGGTGAACAAAACGAAAAATTAAACGAGAAAAACACTTATAAAAGCAAAACTCTGTTCAAACTTCAAATATATTTAGAAAACTTAAGGTTTAAAAAAACAAACACAAGGCAAAATATTTAATATAAGGTGGTTACTCCATACAATTCATGCGAAATTTCAGTATTCAGTCATGGTTTGATATACACCCAGTAAATGATCCAAGTTAAAAGCTTGAAAATATTTGTTTGAAAGACAACATGATTCTCTGCAACCAGCATGTTTCTATTTCGTATAGGGTTCTTTTATCGAAATGATATGGGTTAAATTGCGGCAGATGAAGTATTAGTTATTATTATACGTCCGAACAACAAAAACCAATCGAGTTGAAAAATTTAGATCCTTTTTACTAATGCAAACTAACACACTTTCCTAAGACGACACTAAGCCTTTCGTTACAGAATGCAGATTTTGACATGCGCTTTCAATTCAAGCAAACATCCTTTCAATGAAACCAAAACCAAAGTTCCTGTAAGTAAACGCCACTTTAAGTATGATGAAGATATAATTTTGGAAGGCATTTCACCGGCTCCACTCAGTAACACAAAGGAGAAACAGGTCTTTGCGTATGTTTATGAAGATCCAGTGTGTGTATGAAACTGGAACCAACGTACAGACACGCAAATTGACAAGTCACTTCCAAGTAATCAAATTCCAGATCAGCCTATAAAATCTTGAAGTTAAGAAATAGTCTTGTCTGAGTCATGTAGTTGGCAAAATAGCCTTGTCTTGCCTAAATGCTGAAGTTAGCAAATAGTCGAGTCCTAAGCAAAATTTTCTTCCGATAACTTGCATCATGGATTAGTTGCTGTTTACAAAGAAACGAAGGAAAACCGTATCACCTGTTGTCGCGGCTAACTAGAAAACGACGTCTGAATACGTAATGCGTAAATTGAGCGATGGTTGTCGCGAGTCGTCCTTATTCTTTACCTTCTGTACACACGACGCCTGAGGTGAAACGGGTGCACGAGCGATGTCTGCAGTGATTGGTTCTCAGCTTAGGACACACTATACAACCCAGAATGACTGTTTGTAAAGCAAAGGAGCTGCTCGGTGGGAATAGAATAAAGGTTTTTGTCCTACGTTCATTGTGTACGGTCTCGAGGCAAGACTTTTACTTTTTGCTGAGTATCAACGAGTTCAAGAGAGTTTACCGCTCGCAGCAAGCCTGAATAAGTGCTATACAGTATTAAAACTGCGTCGCCCCACCACTGCTGTTTAGTTTACCTTTCGTGCAGTCTCGAGCGTACAAGGCTTTTCACGAGCCCGAAGTTAAATCAACAAGGCGCCTCGTGTCTTTAGACGCAAAGGCTACCAAATCCTCTCCTACCAACGCCCATGCACTATGGTTCTAATTTGTACATGTACTTTTTGTAGTCAGTCCATCTAAAAGCAGGGCTGGCTTTTCGTTTGACTTCACAGAACCGGGTGCATGTTTACGATCAACGATGTTGATATTTTGTTGCGAATGGAAGCAAGACTGTCGGCCAAACTTTACTATATTTAGAAGGCGCATGCGGCCATGATGTTGCTCAACTTTTGTCGTAATTTTAAACACAATATTTGTGCTTCGCGACGCTTAACCTTCAGCTGGACTGCAGGAGTGCGGGGTTATCAGAAACAAAACCTCAAAAACCAATGATTCAAACGCAATCATGTCAGACATTTCGGAAGCAACTGATTTCTTCGGCAGCAGCGTTCGATGGCAGTGTTGCTTCATACACACAAAAGCGCAATCAGTACTTATCGGTCATAATGGAAAGGTAAATGGCAACACCAGGCATCTTAGAGTCAGTGATTCTCAATCTTCTTCCGTGCGCAGCCCAGAGGACTTTTGGTAAAAAATTTCCTGGTCCACTATCATGTTGGCATAAGCTGCGCGTTTATATGCATTAACAAACACAAGTTATTCCAAAGAAGCGATTTATTCCTATTTGCAATTGAGTGAGAAGCTTGCTGCTGAACATAATCAACCAGTTTATCAATTGTTGAATTTTTTTTATCGCAACAAACTGCTTCCAAACCACTTTGATGAATATTTCATTCCAATCAGCTCAATTCATTCTCACTCCACAAGACTAGCAACCTCTAACAACCTATTTTTACCTATAGTTAACTCTTCCTCAGGAAAATGTTCCCTCACCTTTGTTGGCCCTAAAGTGTGGTCTTCAATACCGAATACCGAATGATATTAAGTCTTCAACCAAGGTTTACCTACAAATGGAAACTGAAGAAACACCTCCTACATGATAAAGATACACAATTATGAACTTTTGCAAAATTTCACTTATCCAGAACCAAATCCTGTAAATTCTTTAATTTGTAAATCTGTGTATTTTGTGTATATTTACTTTTCGCATTTTTTCTTCCCTGTGCACATCCCATTCTTTTCAGAATGAAAGCACACTCCATAGTTTTTTTTGTTTGTTTGTTTTTTTCTGTACCTGATTAATTTGTTTTTGTTTCTTTTTTTATATTGTGTTTAAACATATTAACCACACCAAATTCCTTCAATTAAATGAGATCCACTCATCTGTGCATATAGGCATGCTCTTTCATCTGTACATTTTCTTCACCATGTTCTATGTTTGTTTGTTTTCCTGATTGTGCTTATTTCACTCAAACGTTGTTTTGCAACACTTCTCAATAACTGAAAAACAGGGTTGGTTGACTAGATGATCGCCGTGGTCCCCCACCAATCCTATATGACACAGCACCCCACTTTGCTTACACTGATCAATTATTGCGTCATTGCATTTTCATTTGCTCTAATGTTCACTATTATGAACGGTTTGCCCAGTGCAATGGCTTCTTGTTGTGGTCCTGCTTGTTGGCTGAGTCATATGAAACAACAAACCATTGTCCATTTCACCTAACTCTGTGGCCCACTCGAAAACTGCACACTCGTTAGCCAGATGGTTGAGAAACATTGTTTTAGACCAGTGGTCCTCAACCTTTTTTGCCCCATGGACCATCTTTTCAAAAAAATATCCGATGGACCACTTTGCTCTACTGACGCCTCATGAACAACTAATCGAAACTGTATTGCACATAGGTCAGTGAACTCAAGGCATGTTCAATCAAGAATTTATGAACTCTCTATGGATCACCGGTGGTCCACCTGGACCACGTTGAGAATCATTGTTTTAGATCAGTGGTTCTCAAGCTTTACGCTGAAGGGAGCCAAATCCAGACTTACGACTATGTTAAAGGGCCGCACTAAAGAAATTTTAACGCAAGTCACTCGGCGCACTTTGATTTATCGCAGAACGAAGTCTGTTACACAAAATATTGAAAGCTTTGTTGAAAGACTGCTGATGACCGCACAAAGGGTTCTCGGGGCCGCATGCGGTCCTCAAAACAGTGGTTGAGAACCACTGTTTTAGACGGATTATTGTTCAAACTTCCAATAAAACCAGTAATGTGGATGATGAATCGGTGTTTAACGACGGATAGGTTTTAAGAATCAAAAGCGGTACTAAACGTTGAAAGCTTTTCCAATCAAGTAATGAGTGAGTCTCACAAAGGCGGCAAAGTCTAATCAATCAGCAACATTTTTTATAGGAAATCGATTTCACGTAACACTACGCGTCCTCAATTCTGAAATCTGCAAGCAATGCTTACAAGAGAAAAGTTGAAAGGCTAAAGCAAGAGCAAAGAAAGCAAGCACACTCAAGACTGAAATTCATAAATGAAAACCCAAGCTGCGGCAACAAAAAAACTGAAAAGTGCATCTTTCTCAAATAGTTGCTTTCGCTAAAATTGGAAAATTGTCTGACGCCAAATATCGAGCAACAAATTGACATTGACAGAATCACGCGGCGGTGACTCAAAACAGAGCGTTGGTGGAATGCGCAAGCAGCATTGTGTTCGTTAGCTCGACAGACGTGCTGCACTCTCAGGAGCGCCTTTAAAATTAAATGCTAAACGTTGTGAAGAGAGGTACCAACATCGACAACTACATGGGTGGTAGAAAGGTCAAGCAAGTGGGCAAAGCCAAATGGGAAAAAATCAATGAACAACGTAAAGCGGAACAAGAATTATTTCACACGAGGGAGGATCATGCCTTAAATATTGATTTATCCGTTAAGTTTGTTAAGCCATTTATCTTCACAGGAATCCAGAGAGTTAAAATTGGCTTGCTCTACAAAAGCAACAGTGTAAGCTTCCTGGATAAGTTGTTTGTTTATGATGCCATGGAACAAACAATAGCGCCGCAATGAGGCGATTTGTTCGCTGTCATCAGTGGCGTACGCAGAAAATTTTCATGGGGGGTTTCATTCAGTGGCATATCGTGGTCATTTGTATTTGATATGCGCTCTTTGTGACGTCACAATTTGACGTCATATTCATGTTTCCAAACCAACGTTTTGGCGAAGTTTGTTGACATAATAGGCATATTCTTCTGCACGCATTTCCCTTATTTTATGCGTCATTGCACTGAATATAAACTATCAGCGCTCCAAGTTGCGATATCGGAGGAAAAAAATCAACGCTACAACACAGCAGCTTATAACTGCAAAAATATCAGGCTGCCCATTAAAACAGGGGAGTAAAACACACTCATCACTGCGTTAGAGCAATTCACAACGGAAAAATCAGGCTGCGCTGATGTCTTGTCGAATACGAGCATTCGAATATAGAAAGTGTACGGCTGAGCTCGCTAGCGTGCACTCCGGTTTGCAAGATAGAACCTTGCTAAACTATACAAGAATTGAGAGTGCGCATGAAGTACGCAAGAAAACTTCCAATTTTTTGGTATGCATAGAAATCCAACAAACTTTTAGTTTTTCTTTTTCCCTGGTGAGATATTATCAAATGCCTGAATACCTCTGTGTTAAAAACTGCTGTTTATGAGCTCGTGCACCAGTTCTATCATGCTACAGAAATTGGTAATGTAGTCAATGCGGTCAGCGCTTGCGCTGACCAGCCTTAGCAGACAAAATAAAGACAATTGTTTCGGATAAAGTGAACTATCGCGGAACACAATTTTAAACATGCGTGGTGGACGAAAGGTCTGCAAAAAGTGGTGAGATGGTTTCTGGACGCAGACGATAACCCAGCTTCCCACCAAAACCTAATTATTACTTTTTGGCCCATTTACAATGTTCCTTGAAAATTGCATACAGATTCATTCCGTGGTATTTGCATTATGGCAAAAAATTAATAAGCAAAAAGTATGCGAAAACAATTAATCTCCTTTGTGCAGGTAGTAAAGTTTTGTAACGTATCAAACTCAGGGGAGTATTAACCCCAACCCCCTTGCGTACGCCCTTGGGACGAAAGGTCTGCAAAAAGTGGTGAGATGGTTTCTGGACGCAGACGATAACCCAGCTTCCCACCAAAACCTAATTATTACTTTTTGGCTCATTTACCATGTTCCTTGAAATTTGCATGCAAGTTTATCCAGTGGTATTTGCATTAAGTCGACAAATTAGCAAGCAACAATATGCGAAAACAATTAATCTCCTTTGCGAAGGTAATAGAGCTTTTGTAAAATATCAAGCTCAAGGGGGGGTTTAACCCCACCCCCTTGCGCACCCTTGGCTGTCATCCCTATTTTCTGGTTTGTTTCACGTACCTCGGTGCGCTAATCATCTCTTGGAAAACTTGTTTACTGTTTAACCGACATACCGTTAAATAGCATAGCACACAAGTCTCCAGATAAATACCATACTTTGCACATGTCAGGTTTTGGTTCA
>Ga0210059_1010053_pt1 | contig 14675 bp, 13 predicted proteins | sample Ectturendosymbi2_FD_188042 | JGI IMG/M metagenome (GOLD analysis project Ga0210059, IMG submission 188042) | Ecteinascidia turbinata endosymbiont from Florida, USA - Sample 2 (SPAdes) (version 2) | ecosystem: Host-associated > Tunicates > Ascidians > Unclassified | place: Key West, Florida...
GGGGGGGGGGGGACAATAGTGAATTTTTTCGAGGGGGATCAAAAGGATATTCTTCCATAGGCGCCCAACAGTGGCGAGATTTTATTTTCCTGACTCGAACTGAACATAAAAAAAAATTCTACTACAAGTTTAATAGGAACATATCGCATTTTAAACCCGGGGGGTGGGGGGGCTTGGCCTCCTTTCCGACACCCATGTCTGTGCTCTTTGCATGTCACTGCAGACCCGGTAGCAGGATTAACGATATTTCACCTGGGCATCGAGCAATGCCACGCGTATTGAAATCTTCGCGTTACTTTTCCTTTCTGCTCAATGTTTTGGCCCAACAACAAGGGCCTCGCAATCCCGCGTCATTCAAAATTGTCTGCTGCATCTGGTGATTGCTGCCAGCGTCGAAACGAACTTAAAAATAAATTCAGAACCGATTCGCCGAAGATTGCCTGTGCAAATTGAAATGACTTCGACTGCGTGCTTAAATTACTTCAGCTTTCCAGTGCCCGGACGCTAAGATGATGGCTAAAATTTGCGAACTTTGGCTTTTGCGCAAAAAAATTGCTATCTTAGGAGGAAGTTCGTTTCCAGGTTTGAACGTTTGCGAAGGTGTTCGCCCTTCTTTCCCCGCTTCTCTCACTTTCTGTTTTATCTTTCGTTTCTCTCTTCATCCAGACACGCCTTCCTTCGCTTTTCCGGTTCGACCAATCACCGCAAGCACCTGCGCTCCACACTGACAGCATGCGGATCATTTGTCCTGTCCGGGAGCGAGGACGGATGCGTGTATGTCTGGAACGCGGACACAGGTCAGTGGCCCTGGCTGGGCCCGTGAGGGACTTCGGGGAGCCGATTCATCCCCGATCACAGATCGCTTCTGTTGTGCGTTTGTTCCAGTTGCATGAACGAACTGAGTAGAGCGGAGTTCCAAAGAACTCGGCGTTTATTGCTGAGTTTATCCCTTCCTGTAGGTCACTGTTTCTCAACCTTTTCACTACTTGCGTGGCCCAGATAACTGTTGGTAAAAAATCACCCGTGGCCCACTACCTTGTTACCATAGGCTATCCTTTCATGCGCATGCACAAAACAGACTATTCTGAAGTAGCGAATGTATTCCTGTATTGATTGCAGTGAAAATCGTGCTACTGAATACAACCAATGTGTTTCCACGCTGCAGTTATTGGATGTCTAGACCGATGTATTCTAGCATATCGTTGTCCTAACTTCGTGACCCATTCGAAAACTGCGCTGTTATAGTCCACCAGTGGGCCATAGGGTTCGGAGGTTGAGAAATACAGCTTTTGATCCCAAGCACCATTACTCCCATTCACCCCCCAATGACGCCACGCGCCCAGCCTCAACAGACCGCTTGCCTGTCACGATCTTCTCCGACATTGCAGGCGACCAGGTGGCGATTTACAACGAGCTCGGATTCGCGCACGCCGTGCGCGACGTCACGTTCCACCCGCACGAACACATGGTGGCGTTCTGCTGCTTCTCCCCCAACATGCCGGTGCTGGTGTACAAGTACGACAAGAGCGGTCAGTGTTCGAGGCGTTGCTTTCATGAAATTGTCAGCTCATATAAAACCCTGTCGCGGAATCGTCGTTTAACGGACGGGATAAATTAACCTGTGCAAAGCTGCACTTCATGTCATACGCGTGCCTCTCGTCGACGTTGCTAGGCAACAGAGCTGTTTTGACAACAGCGGATCTTCCGCTGTTTTAGATGTTGCGTTGAAAATTTGCTTTAACGTGTTCTAATGAAAGTGTGCGATGTCTTTGTTTCGTGATAGTGGCGGCCATCGGAACGGGTCTGGCTCCTCTGGTTGAGAGTTCGAAACCCGGGCCAAGCGATTCGATAAGAGAGGGTACGTTTTTTCTTCACTGATGTTTCTGTAAAATAGAAGAAGCGTGTGTCATCGAAGGTTTGTTTGCTTTAACGACGACCACTGTTGTTTCTTGCACATACCTGGGAAACACATTCAAAGCCTGTGGAGCACTTAAGATTCACTTAGGCTTAGACATTACCTTCCAACTAATTCCTGAACAGCTGTATTATAGCCTAGTCTACTTTCATTTTGAGTATGCAGTAACTAGTTGGGGGTCAACTTCACCATACCTACTTAAACAAGATTCATTGCATTTAGTTCATATAGAGAAAATGATAAAAAAACTGTATGCACAGCAGCTTTTATATTTCGATGACATTTATAAGTTGCAATTTGCTATAATGAAACATCAATGCAAGCATAGTTACCATCAGCATTTAAGAAACTATTTGCAAAGTTGGGCAATATACATTCATAAAATACTATACAAAAAACGTCTCGAGAACACATACTCTATCAGGAAAAGATTGAATCTCGACAAAAACCTCTTGATTATGTAGGGGTGAAGATTTGGGAGTCTTTGGATCCAAATTTTGAAATACAACCTTTCTATTTTTTTAAAAAATACTGTAAATTATACCTCCTTAACCAATACTAACCTTACTCTAAAGCACGGTACCTTGTGCTTGCCTCATGAATATGACCCTATCTCACCATTAGGATAGTGGGGAACTTAACTAGAAAGACACTTGGTTATACTAGGTACCCCAGGAGAGATGCAAACACGATATTAATACGACTGGGATAAGTTTATTTGCCACTGTTTGTGGTGCTCTTCTGTAAAAGTACAATACAATGATTTAACTTTGTTTTAACTTAAAAAACAGTCTGTTATTGTGCTTGTGGTTTGCAATTTTTTGTTGTTTTACCTTGTTGTGCTCAGAGAGGTTTATCTGTGAGTTTCCCGAATAAACCGAACTAAACTGAATTGAACGAAAAAAACACTTTTCAGGGATGGACCTTGGAAATGCGGGGAGGGGCACGGCCAAAGTGGACAGGATCAAACAGCAGTTGGATTCGGTTCTGGTAAGTTGCGACTCTTGGTCTTGCGATGAGAACCGCTCGAGCCTTTACCTAAACGCAGGTCGAAAGGAAATGCATTGTTTTGTAACGACGTGTCGTGAATGAATTCTTTGTGACGTCACAGTCGACGGACGAGGCATCGGCGGAGAGTCCGTGGAACGTGGCGCGAAGAGCGATTCCTCTTTCGAAAGTCGCGAGGGCGTTTGCTGGCGACCGAAAATTTGAAGTAAACTTCAGCATGCTCTTGCCACAAGCTGCCCCAAATTGCGCGGCAAAGTATCACTTTGGAAGTCTCGCAGATCAGGAGAAAGAAAAGAACGCCGGTGGTTCGCTGTAGCGAATTGAAGGCCTCAGCCTTGTTTTAGAGTTTGGGGTGCAAAGTACATTATAGGGGGGGAAAACATTTTGTTTTTATTATACGTAAATTATAAGTTTTCTGGGCCCAACAAAATTTGTGGGGCATTGGCCCCGAATGCGCTCCGTGGCTGCAGGCCCAGCGATTTGGTCATTGTAGGCCAGGGGAAGAATTACGAATTTCATGAAATTCAATATGTGTGGGATTTTGCCTGGGCCGCATGTCGCTATTTCGAGCACTGCGAGACTTTCCAAGCCCGAAAGCTTCTTCAGTCACTGCATGAAAGGCATAATGCCGAACGTGATCACTGCAAGTACAGCCTAGTTTTCTCATCTTGTCGTTTAACTGAGCTCTGCTTTGCTGCATAAGCATCCTGCTGAACTCACTATCCTTCCCTGCTCCTCCTCAACACCTTCCCCCACCCATAATCGGTCAACGCGTTTGTCGAACTTCAATTACTAAGCAACAATGGACAATTGTCATGTAACATTACGCAGTCGAATCGTAATGTGCAGAATAGAATGGCAATTTGCGAGCAATTCCAACGCTTAATTGCAAGTTGATCTTCTGATTCCTTTTCTTCTGCCAATCTCTTACGCCCTCTTCGAGCGCAACCAATCAACAAGCGTCGCGCTCTCGTGCTTCAGTCACGCTTCGTCGCTTCCTTTGCATGCAATATTAGCATCGCACTAACTTTCCGAACCTAAAGCTTCCTTTGTAGCGTCTTGACTCTTCCGACATCCGGTGGAAAGACGGCTGGCGAAGGCAGTTAGCTTTCCATCAAATTGTTTTTGACATTTTGTTGCTGAGTTTTTAACAAAATCGTGAGTTTTCACTGACACATAACAAACCAGGACCGTATTTTCTGAAATTAGAATATTTGGTGTAGTTAACGTATTTGCTGTAATCAAAGAAGTCACTGCAGCCGGCGCTTTCGACCTTCCAGGCAAATGTCTCGTTCGAAACCAAATTACTTTTCGCGTTTAAAAAATTTACGCAGACACACTTTCTGTCAAAGAACAAAGGTGTTCGTGTTTTCTTTGTTTTGCGTCATGCGCTTGATTGATTCCCGCGTTTCGCAATCTTCGTCAGCGACTCCCTCATTCGTAACAGACTTTATGCGCGTTTAATCGCAGGTTCCACCCCGGGATCCCTCCCCGCTCCGCCCGCGTTCGGCCGGGCCCTCATTGAGCCCGCGCAGGTACGACCCGTACGGAGCCAGCGACCTCACCTGGGGTTCCACGTTCGACAGTAGCCAGGTGGGTGCTGCGAGGAATCGACGCGCGACACGAGATCCTATGTTCGTTTTGAAAACTGGTCCCCAACTTTTTTCCCCCCATGCCCCACCAAATCACCCCTGCAATCCTGATTGACCCCTTGTAGTGATATATAACAATTTTCAGCAAGAGGTTTGAAACGCTAATACCTTGGTTTCAATAAGATTTGGACCAAGACCTCGTCAATCGGCCTTAATTTCCCCCTTAAAAATCAAATTATCCCGCTATGGGGGGTACGCCCCTGCACGTTGGAAACCATTGGTTCAGGACATAGATCGGCATTGAAAATAAACTCTGTTCTATTTTCGTCAAACCATAATCTGCTTCTGTTTTTTTTTCGCTGACACATTTCGGTCATTTGTCTCACAGTTGTTTTAAAACTCGTCATAACAGTGTTCATTCGCCTATATTTTTAGACATCCTGACCGAAACGACTTAATTTTTTTCGGGCTGTTGCCGAAAAAAAAACAGAGCTGCTTTGTAGTGTGTGTGTTGTGCAGTGAACACACAATTCCAACACCCACGCTTACCACAGTGGCTTGCAAAGTATTTTCTCGCGCACTTCGCAGGGTACATCAGCTGTCGAACCCTCCTTCCTTTCCCCCCACGCCAGTCCTGGAGCGCGGGCTCTTGGGCAGCATCTTGCGGCGACTCTACCGAAGTCGGACAGCGGTCAAGGGTGGCGACCCACCTTCGCTGCAGGTGGGGGTGTGCGCTGAACTGTGCTATTGAAGAGGGGGTAGCTTGTGAAGAACGGATAGGTAGACGTCGTTACGTCGTTGACCAATGCATGCTGGGCACTTTCTGTTGAGACGCCATTGCATTTGACTTGTTCTCTAATTGACACTTATTTTCATTTGCCTTTTTTGCAATGTATCTTGTGGTGTGTTTAATCGTAAGTTCAAATGTGATTGTCTCAAAATACGAATTAGGATTCATCTCCGACCGAAACAAAAGCGATCTTCAGAATGAATTCTGTCCTAGCTTTAGTTGTTGTGATGATGTGTGGGGTCACGAGAGGTCACTTGCAACACTTCGCATATCCTCATCCACCTCCTGTTCACAAAGGCGCTGATAAAACCTCGTCTGTGTCCCTGTCTGGCCGCCATCGCTTTCATTAATATAGTGCACGAATTATTATAATTCTCACAAACCTGGTTTCACATTTCAGTTGGGGGAAGTCCCTACAGATACGGCGCTGGACCTGACGTCACGGTTGCTATTGACGACCAGGGGAACAAGTCACTGCGGGTCAAGTCGCCAACACCCATTCAGCACGGAGAGACGGTATTTGAAACACTGCGTTTTGTAAATGTTTGCTGTCGTCTCTTTGCCCTTTTGCCAGCGTTCCTACGGAGTCTTGCAAAGTATGAAAAAGTATTGAAAAAAGTTCGGTGATATTCCAGACAGGAAAAGTCCGGAAAAAATTTTTTTTTTTCGGTTTGTTAATTTGGAAAAAGGAAATAACATTCCAGACTTGATCTTCCGACGTGCATTCTGTTAATATTTAATTCTGATACTTTTGATCACATCGATAATTTTACTTTCAACGTGGTAAATATTATAGTGCCTGTGCATTCGACCTGGGTATGCCATTAGGAAACGTGAAGCCTGGAAAAAGTCCGGAAAAGGCTTGAAAAAGGTCCGCAAATCTACATTCAAAAGCGCGTAGGAACCCTGTATTGCATATTCACGGTTGCCAAGTAGTTGTCAAGCAAATCGTTATCTTTTATGTCTGTTCTTTTTTTTCTAAGCGAAGTTGGTATTTTTGAAAGAATTTATTTGCAAGCACCATGAAGTTGAACTTCTGCAACACAACGTCAGATGATCCGACCTTTCCTCCCCAGGTCGTCGCCCTCTACGATTACCGCGCGAATCGCTCCGACGAGCTGACAATCCGACGCAACGACGTCATAAAGCTTTTGTACAAGGACGGCGAGAGCTGGTGGTTCGGCGAGATGATGGATGACGGAAGGCAGGGGTACTTCCCCAGCAATTACGTCGCTCTCAACGGTGGGTCGTTGTTTTGCAGTGGTTGCTTCATTGAGATGTTTCGCTCGTTTGTGACGTAGTTATAATGTGATTAAAAACAAGCCAGGCTTAGGTAAATAAACCGACAAATTCAGTTTCGAATACATGAGAAAATTATTGGTTTTTCACAAACAAAAAGTAACTTCGTGTTCGAAAATGTTTTAAAAATCGAAATCATTGCAAACTCTTGGTTTGGATCAGACCAGGGGCCCTTAACCTGGGTAAAGATTCCGCTCGGGGTAAATTTCATCTTCCAAGATCATTGGAAACTCCTAATTCAGATTAATTTATCATTCCTGTCAACAATAACCACTTCGCCGAAAACTCGTCTTCCGTGACTGGTGTCGAGTGCGTGAAGCTCCTGACGTAATCAGTGTGTCCGTCACAAAATGACGTTCCTTGGTCGTGACACTCATTCCGTAGTTTTTCTCGAGTTCCACGAGACATCGACCGTCTTGACGACGTCAGAGGAGCTGCGTTTGTCCGAACCAGGAGTCCCCAACTTGCCCCCCGTGGGCCCCACGTAGCTCCTTTGACCTGATTTATGCGGCCTGCAGTGCTAATATCGAGTTGGCCCTGCGATGCGGCCCACAACCCCCTCAATTTATCTGGGCCAACAATTGTCAAAGCGTGTTGTAAGTTACGTCATGATTTGTTTCATGTCAGACACATGTGGTTTCAACGCGACTATCCAGTCACGGCATCAGTTGCTATAGGAACGATATATTCTGCATAAATTTTGATTTTTTTCGATTGTATTTCAGCTTACATTTGCGTTTTCAATAGAAAGTGCATTTAACTGCTGTTTTTTTCTTTTACAAATGCAGCAGCCTTTTATTTCTTGAGGGACCCCACCCCTCACTTCTTGATAATGTGGCCCAACCCCCAAAAGCGTCAAAACCCCTGGCCCTGAATGGCTGTGTCCCCCAAAAGCCACTAGTGATGGTTGAGCGACCTGACGGCATTGGAGACCACTCAAAACAACGTGGCATCAGACAAGTGTAGAGTCGCGCCTCATCCACGTCAAGTGAGTTTCATTCTTCGCAGATGACGAAACAGTTGAAGAAAAGCTCGAACTGCGCGAGCGCCAACCGGAAGTGATGTTCGGCGTACCGGAAGAACGGCCTGAAAGTGCCGAGAGTGAAACGGCCAGAACAGTAAGCGATTAGTTTTCAGCAGTTATTGCCGTTGGGAAAAATCCGCCCCATGAAGTTATTTCATCCGGCCGCACATACATTTTGTCAATAATGAAAAAAAATGCATTTGCGAAAAATTTGTTGATTTGATAGAACGTAACATCAAGAAGCACTCACATCACGTGTGATGTTCGCATTTCAAAAGTTGCTGTTGAAAAGAAAATTTAAAAGTTTTCACCTCCATGTCTCTGACTCGTGTCTTGCCCTCCACCCCCACCACATCGGGTCTTACCCCCGCAGCGCATCCATCATAGAAGTTCCCCACACCGAGGAGCGTGGTCCGTTATTTCTTCCTGCAGAATACATTGTGAGCCGGAATCCAACAGAAAGAAGGCAACACGACATCAACACCTAAGTTTTTTCCTTAAGTCCAGCCCTGCTGCTTGATTTCAGTTAAATGAGCGAGAAATTCTTTTCGCTCGCCGATTTGCTATCCAGACGAAAAAGCACACCTCTCTATACTGCGCACCCTCCACGAAAAAATTTCAGAATGCTTGACAAGCGGCATTCTTTCAAATCTCCAGTCGTGCCCCAGTGGCGAAAGACAGTTTTCTTAAAAAGCTTCTGCATTTGAAACGTGCACACAGACGTGTTCTGTTTCTGGCTTCAGATTCACGCTTTGAAGATGCCCAGCGGAAAGATCCATTTCTACGCGCAGAGCGAATCCGAAGAGGAAGGCAGGCGGTCCGCTTCCACCAGTCTAAGGTGCGTGCTTTCGGTCCGTATCAGCTGGAGATATTCAAAAACGAAATCTTGTCGCCAAAACGAAACGTTTCGCGAAAGGCATAGTGTTGTAAAAAACAAACACGTTTGTAAACTCGACAATTTGTGTTATTCGTTTTGCAATAAATTAGTTGCAGCAAAGCACTTATTTCGCAAACGTCGCATCCGCTCTATTTTTCCGACACAGCTCGCGGCAGCGCAGACGAGACCAGCGTTCGACGAAGTCCTTCGTCAGCGCATCAATCCACCAAGAACCGAGCACCTCGCTTCCGGAACCGAGCACCGTCGAAACCGAACCGACGCCAAGCACGACTGATGACGTCACTCCGTCGCCGAAAACAAAACCGAGAAAGAAGAGTCCGAGGAGCAGCAAACCCCTCGTGGCCCGAGAATTGCCGCCTCTCTCGGCGCCAAGATCGGCTCCGAGATCGTCCAAGATGGAGATAGTCGACCGTAAGGATGTGACGCATCGATGTGTGATGCACGTGACCAATGCGTTGCTGCTACGTTGTTGCTCTCCTCCCCTTTGTGTCATGTCTTTTTGAGCAAACTCGCGTGATTTGTTTGCAGTAACGTCATAAGTTACGTAACAGACGCCATGTTTCCGTCGCACAGCGGCTTGTCCCCCCCAGGCGAACCACCGGGACCAGTGCAAACAGCCAAACCTTGTTGAGGTTATCGTAACATGTGCGCAGGCTTTAAAGGTGTTGCGTTCTGTGCTTGAGACCTCCAAAACATTTTCTTCCTTCCACCAACTAGAAGTGGAACAAGCATCGCTGTGGTCCGTTGCACCTATAGACGTCCCCCCACCACCGCTGAATGTCGTGCATTTATGTTCGAAAGCGGTTGCTTTTAAAGGCCAGAAAGAGGTTACGTTCAAAGGCTCACCGCCAGCAGGTTGTCTGTGGAGCCCAGACGTTCTCTCATTTTTATCCTTTACAACAGTCGAGAATTTTAGTTGCCTTCCTTTGCGTGAACAAACATACCACGTCCTTCGCACTTTGCTCGTCAACGATTCCGGGGAAGTCGCGATCATCGCATAAGTCGTGCGCGCCACTCTCGCTGGCATTGTTTTTGTGTGGGGGGGGTGCTGACCGTAACGTTAAGGCCTTTAGTGGCGGCACGAAATTTTCAGCTGGAAATCAGGACAGGTGTATTTGAGACAGTTGTTCCCAACGTGGGACACCACGGGGAGGGCAATTTCATTTTTAAGGGGAGTATTGAGGCCGACTGACGGGATCTGGGTCCAAATTTTCGAGGTAAATTTTTTTTTGTTGTTCTTCACGTTGGTTAACGTTAGAGTTTGAACGTATAATTTTTAAATCACCACAGTGGGTGCAATCCGGGAGGGCACGGGCAAAAAAATGTTGGGAACCACTGGTCTAAGGGTACTCTACACGTCAGGTGTACTTGTGGTGACCCCAAGTAGGCAGTAAGTAAAAAATCAACCCGAAAATGTATTGCCTTTTTTATATTTCTTGTGATAAAGTGTTTGTTTGGACATCAACGTCACAAACGCTTTTACGAGTTCGTTTTGAGCATTTTAAGAACATAATTAATTTGAAAACAAACACCATCAAGTAGCGCAATTACTTTATTTGTTTGTTTGTTGTTCGATTGGTTGCTTGTTCTCTAGCCAGCGCTTGGCGGGCATTCCATATGTAGCGTCACATGACGCATGTATCATCACATCACGCGGCCAGCTTCTGCCCAGGGCCCATCTCGGCCTTTAGCCCCGGCTGTGTAACGTAACATCGCTCCCCGCGCTGTCCTGTTTATTGTTGAGCCCTACTGGCCTTTTCATGTCTGTTAAAGATCTGCTTTCTATCAAAACGATGGGTCTTTAAGACTTCGTGTTATCATTTAAGTTTAAGCTGATTGGTTGGAAAGCGAAATATGTTTAAAAACAATTGGTAGATCGGAACCGACTTGATCTTCTTTCCCAGCTGTAATGGCGCATCAATGTAATCTGTGACGTAACAATGCTTTGTCGCTTGTGAGCAGTGGCCGAGGAGGAAGATATCGAGCCCAGCGTATCTCTGGCTGAATCACAGCAACCATCGTCTTCAATACAAAGGGTGAAGTTCAAAGACACCGAGGACCTTTACACAGTGCCCCACTCGTCTAAAAAGCGAATAGAAGAAAACGCACCTCCCACGTCTGTCGAATCCGATCCGGTTCCCGCGCATCAGTCGTATGCGGAATCGACGAATCCTTCGAGCAGGCCCCGTTTTGGCGTCTTGGAAGCGGTCAAACAAAAGTTGGCCGAAAACGACAGTCTCCTTTCGAAGACCGTCGTAGGGGGGGCCGAGTTCAGTCGCGACGAGACCATCCGCAGCTCCCGCGGGCCCTTGCCGGGCCAACTGGATCCGATTCTGACGTCCACGGCGAGCAGATCGAAAAAATCGCGGTCGCGAGCAAAGCGCAGCACCAGCAGAGGGCGCACGCGGCCCAAACTGCTGGTAACCGGCCCTAGTCAGGATGACGACGAAATCCCGATGGTGGGGCTGGGTGGGGCGCCTTACCCCGAAAGTGGGACCGAGAACCCAGCGTATGATGAAACGTCAGACGTTTAGAAGATTCTTGTCGGTTATATAATTAGGTTTGTTTTGCTGCTAGAGTCCCAGCCGCCTGCGATAGCGCAGGTGTTCCCTACCTCTCTCCTACCATGTACCCCTTCAGCGTTTCGACAGATGAGCATGCACCCCTAAAATTTCTTTTGACAAAAAGGCTGACCAAATAACAAAAATCCACACAATTTTAATGGAATTTTTATATTTCAGACTATTTGGAAATAAAATTTATATTAATATATTTTTCCTTTCCATTGCTAACCTTAAATGTACCCCTTCAGAGAGGCAAATATACCCCTAAGGGTACAAGTACCCCAGTTTGGGCGCCCCTGCGATAGCGCATCAGTAGCTTGCTTCTGCTCAGTACAGTAGCGCGGGGAAGTTCCATATCTTGTGGTCTGTTGTAGTTGGTTTGTTTTTTGATGAGGGTGATTTCCATTAGCTCGCATAGCGCGTGCGAGTAAGTTGTGATGAGAAAGGTAGTTCCTGTTTTAGCAAACCCACCATGTGTGTGGCGTGCTGTGCTCTTCTGTGTCAAGCATTTCTTCAGCCGAACAAATATTTCACTTCGCAGTGTTTCACAGCACGTTGTTTTCCTCAGAAAAAATTTTGACTATGACGCAGTGAAACTAGTGAAATAACCAATTTTCTAAGGAAATTTTTGTCTCTTCAGAAGTTTGTGAAAAAGACATTATCTGATGCAGCTTTTCTTTCATCGCAAATTTTTTCTCTAAACTCGTTTTCATTTTTTTGTGCAACTCTTCCCCTATTATTTTTCGGCAATGAGTTACAACCCTCAAATATTGTGGTCCTCCTCGAGCAACTGTACGTGTCAAGGGAAGAAAAAGGCTGTTGTTTGTTCTAGAGCTTGAACGTTATATTTCCCAGCAAGGCAAGATCAACACGTGCATCCTTTGCTCGTTGCGTAACGTACAACATCCTAATAATGCAGTTCCGTTGCATGTCTGCATCAGACTTGTCGTCTATGAGCCTAGGACGTTATTGTTGTTTTGCTTTTGACTTGAGTCTTTCAACGTGTTCAATCCACAACGCCTGGCAAGTTTCCTACGTTTTTCTGTGAACCATCTTTGAGCAATATTTTGTTTTTGCGTCTTTCAAAGCGGAACAGGAAATGGCGGCGGCAGTTCGTTGTTTGTTTTGTTCCAACGCGAAAACTCGCGGCGCGTCTCGAGTTCGATGACGACTCGTGTTCGTTGCGTAGCAACAAAGCGACCGCGTTAAAAACGAAAATAGTTTCCCGTCCAAACGTCGTGAACCTTGTTTCGCTTTCCACGACCAGGGTTTTTTTTCAAGCTTTGACTTTATTGACCGCAAAGACACTTGAGAGAGCTCAACTGTTTCATGTGAATACCGAAAATGGTTGCAAAGCGAGTTTTTAGTGGATTTGAAGAGACAATTGGAGAAATTTGAGTAGATCGAAACGATCTCTCAAAACACCGTAAAAAACACTGTTCACGACCACAGCGTTCCTCACACTGTTGTATGTCAGTGAAACGTGGCGCTGTCGCTTGTTGCGGGGGAGTTGTTGAGCATGACAGGATGCTTTTAATGATTGCAATACTATGCAATCAAAACACGCATATTTGTGTTATCGAGAGTGCGGATAGACTTCACCGACGAGATGTTTCACGTTTATGGCTCCTGTTGCAAAATTCCCTCCAGCCCTTCTCGATCAGCGCAACATCGTGTGCGAAGGACGCAGCTGTTCGAAAAAACTGGTTAAGAAGTCAATTGATTTTCAAACGCGACATGACATCTGACGTAGTAGTGCGGTGGCTGAGGCCGGAACAGTGGTTCTTCTTTTATTGTTGTTTTTATCTCTTTTATGAGAGCGCATCATTATTCGTGCTTAGTTGTTATCACCCGAGTACTGTGAAATGTTTTTATACGTTTTTCTTTTTTCTCCCGATTTTTAAAGTCATTTCCAGCGCTTCAACGAGCCCGCCCGTTGCGGCGATATGTGTTCGACGTTAAATTCATTGCTTTCGATAAAAAGCACGTATTTTATACGTTTTTGTTATATCACTGTTTTCGTTAGTTTCCCACGCGATTCCATTGTGACATAACAGCTTCGACATTGCGTTGACATTGTCCGATCACAATGGACGTGGAACAAGTATATTTTTGTACACACGTGTGATGCGTAGTTTGATAATAAAAGATAGCATTCATTTGTTTCAGAGAATGTTGGTTTTGTCTTTGAGTGTCGAACAGCTCCATCCAGCGGCGTCTTTCCATCATTCGGAACCGCGAATCTCAGCTGCGACCCGCCAGCACAGCGTGTGATGACGTATAGCAATTGATGACGTACTGCCGCCGAAGTAACCACTCGTAGAATTTCTGACATCCACAAATTCCTTGTTCCGTCCATGACAACGATGTAGTGAAACATCAATTCATTCAGTTGCAGGGCGCCTGGACTGGACTTTGTGCTTTCAATCGCGCGTATCCAGCAATGGCCTTTTTTGGGGCAAAACAGTAAAAATATTTTCAAAAATTTCTCCCTCCTGATGACATCAGCCGGCGGTCTCCTAAGTCCGGTCCGCAAGATTTTTTAGGAATGTTCAGTAATTAACACTTTCGTGTTAATAAATTAATGTAAGGTGTAATTGCAAAAAAGCGTTTGCCGCACGTGGGAAGTTGTCCTAGAACAATGTCACAGGTTTATCTTCGTAGTCTGAAACTTTGTACGGAGAAAGTATCGTGGAAAAATGATATAAATCCAGTCATAAAACTGAAAACGCCTGCGTGAAGCACGTCTTCGTCACTTTTTTTGAATACGTTTCTGGGAGTTTGAAATAAATGGATTCTCGCATCATTGCTCTTTTCAAAAGCTCAACAAGCTACACTAGAAAGGATTATTTATCAATGCAACAACCAATAATTCAAATGCAGTAAAAAATCATAAGATGCTGGGTTATTATTTCTTATTCGACTTTACAGACATCTACGTTTCATTCTGTTCCAAGCAGTGACGTACCTGGGTTTCCCGCGCCCGGAGACAAAGCCAGTTTGGGCGCCGCCAGCCAGCCCGTTCATGGGGAGCATAGATGCAAAGAGTGGGTTGGGAGTGAAGGGGTGTCTAAAGCTGACTCGGGCTCCGGATGTAGTTATTTCCAGACCCGTCTGAAAACTTCATATGGCTGCAACGTCACGGAATGGACGTGCGGGCCTTTCAACCTTGAAAATAATTAAGTGTGATAGAGTTAGGATTCCAATCGTTTCGCGTGAAGCTGCACCCACTTCGAAATTTCGGTCACGATTGAAGATTCGAACTGTTGCATTCGACGTTCGAAATTGCGGTAACACATTCGAATTATAGCAACTAGTGAAACAAAATTTAAAAACTATACAAAATGTTCCCAGATCGTCTGCAAACATTTCAATGACAGAATTTCATGGGCACAAAAACCATCCGATAACACAGCATGTAATTGGCCAGAGTTGCGCCTTGTTTTCTAAAGCAGGGCTTCCCAAACTGGGGTCGCGACCCCGAAAGGGGTCGCGTAACGAACTCCGGGGGTCGCAGAGAGTGTGCCAATTTTACACAGCATATACCAGTGGTTCTTAACCGGGGGTACACGTACCCCTTGGGGG
>Ga0210059_1010054_pt1 | contig 14674 bp, 10 predicted proteins | sample Ectturendosymbi2_FD_188042 | JGI IMG/M metagenome (GOLD analysis project Ga0210059, IMG submission 188042) | Ecteinascidia turbinata endosymbiont from Florida, USA - Sample 2 (SPAdes) (version 2) | ecosystem: Host-associated > Tunicates > Ascidians > Unclassified | place: Key West, Florida...
AAACTCGGCTGAGACATGTAATCAAGTTTGTCGAGTTTTGCGATCGTCAGGAAAGAATATCAAAGAAACAAGATGGAAGGTTAGTTGGAAGGATCCCCAGTTTTCGTGGTGAGTACAGTCAATTGTTTTTCTACAAATTACGTGCTTTCCTTGACTATTCTTATCACAAGCAATTTTTCCTTTTCAAAGCTTTTGCTTCCATAACTTCAGCCACCCCTTAGAAAAATCCTGGCTGCGCCCCTGATCATGTTCATTGAGATGCTCAGTTTATAGGTCGAATTATTAAGCAGTAACTGAAAAGTTCACAATTATAACTAATATACTCAACGCTGTTGCACAGCTGGAATTAGGATCTTGCAAAACCAGTCAGCATTTATTTAAATATCCCACAAATAAAAATCATCATATCTACCTTCATAGCCACATAAAATCAATTTCAACATGAAATTTGTCAAGTCATCAAAGCTCAAAAATTTTGCTAAACGTGTGATTTGTTGTAACAACATACCAAGGCCTAAGTTTCATCGCTGGTCTAGAAGCAGGCGCGATAGCATGCACTGCGAGCGTTGGATTATCGTCCCATTGTGACGCAACTATAAAATGAGAGCGAAGTCGCAAAGTTCGCAACCCCGGGCTATCTGAAAGCATTGTGACGCCGTGACGGCCGCTGATTGCTGGAGACAAAAGCTACGCCTTAAAATGTCACTAAGGTTCGCATTTGCTCACTTTGCAAACCTTGGTGATCTTGATGAGATTTCGCAACTGGGTATCAGCGACTGACATTCAACATTTTGTAAATCGTAAGTATTAGCATACGCTGACATTTCGTAATTATTACAAAACATTCCGACCTCAATTTGGCGCCCACAAAATGCTTCGCCCGGGGCAGATGTCCCTCCTTTCCCCCCTAGTTACGCCACTGCATGCACCCACAATGAACGCATTTCAAGATACGATGTATTTAAGTGAAATTGAGACGATAAAATGTGCCAGACTTTTAGTATGTTTTGTTTTTAATGTACTTTCATTGTCTTTTGTTTTCAGTGTACTTCAAAAGTTTGTGTGCGTTGCTGATAGCCAGCAGGTTTATCGTTAATTTAAGTAGATTTGCTTCTTCCTCCTGTTGATCATAGAAAAACTAGCCGATCGAAAATTTTGTCCCCTTCTCAAATATTTGTTTGATACGTCCACACTCAGAATTACATACATTACATTGTACTTGTATACAACGTTTCTTACGATGCTGATTGTTTGTTGTTTTTTTATCGGCCGCATAGCATGACAGAATGGGATTGGAAGCAACGCAAATGGAGCTTATAGATACTCATATTTTCTGGCATTATAGGATTTACCAAATTTGATAACACATTTGGGCTTCACAAACACTATCAATTTTTAGTGCAAGTCCTGTTTCCACAGCATGCCCGCAAGGATATTGGGGTTCTGGCTGCTTAGAAAAGTGCCTGTGCTCAGTTCACTCTAGCGAATGCGATCCAGTAGACGGTACGTGTCGTTGCCTTGATGGATACACTGGAAATACCTGTGAGCAAGGTGAGCAAAATGCATTATTAGGATGTAAAGGTTCATAGAAGCCACATTAAGGTTGCCAGACGTCCTTGAGCGCCAAGAATTGTCCTTGAATTTTCTGTCAAAACTTGTTATGTCCTTGATCCTTGAAAACCATCTTGTTGTCCGTGAATCTTTCCGGCGTCATTGAAAATTCTTGAACAGTTCTTAAACTGTTCATTTTTGAACTATTGATTACATTGAACATTCAAGTATCAAGAATAAACAGTGTAAACGAATAGAACAATGTGTAAATTTATTCCATCTTAAACAGTTGTGTAGTAAAAAGTAAACTATTCAAGAACGGTTGTGTCGTCTGAATAGGTTTTGTTTAGTTTTCAATTCATACATGGTTAGCTTAGCCTAATTTGCCCATACGTCAAAACTGAAAGCGTAAAAGTAGCCATGGGCGGCCACAGAAATTTTTCCAGGGGCGGCAACGCCGACATTTTGGTTGTCATTTTCAAGTTGCTGACATTGCAATGCAAATGGACGTTCACAACACGCTTTACTGTTTCTACACCACAAAGAAAATTCTCCCATGAAAGGACGCGCTCCATTCACATCAATTTTGAAATCTTTTTCAAGTGGAGCTGTAGACTATACGAGTTTGCCACAAAGGTGTACTTTCTGTCATCTGTCACAACTTTTGCTGAATTGGCGCATAAATGTCGTTATCACTGTGAACTCCACACAAATGAGTCTGAAGTGGACTTAACTATCAACAACGACGTTTGCGGCTCTCTCATTTGTCTATGCTGGTTGAACAGAATTCACTTCTGAAATATTTTGTCCGAATTGTTTTCTACACTTCGCCATCAGAAATGCTTTTGCTTCTCATAACTGCCTGATGTCCATTTTTGCTAGCACTTCCTACAAATAAGTCATGATTTAAGAACAATCAACGCTCAGATCAACATTAGCCGTGAAAAATCAAGAAAGTCAGACACTCGTGCAAAACAGTTTGACTGTATCATAACACGACTATCGGACAACTTAAGAACTTACTGAAATTAGAACACCACGCAGGCGTAACAACTGAGCAGATAAAGTATGAACACTCGCCACGGTGAATATAGCTTTGCACTTAGTACTCTCTCACAAGTCAGAACTAAGCCTTAACGATTAAGAGGTATTCCCACAAGCCTTTTACAGAGGTATTTCTAACAAGCCACGTAGCTTTATACTTTGTGAAAAGAAGTTGCATAAGCGTAGCTTGATTAAGCTATTCACTCAGGCACATTGGTCGCACTCACAATCTCATACAATAATGGATTTTTGAAACTTGTGAAGCGGAAGCATTGCTACAGATTCAACCCTGCTTCCTTTCACACAGTATAAAACAACGTATCTTACCGTTATCAGCAATCACTGTCTCGCTACATCACCTGCCAAAGATGTCTGGGGTAAACAGCCACACGCGGAAAAACGCAATAGTAATTATCGTAATTTGAAGTGAACCTTTGAAGATTCGTTGCCATGTTAGCGTTACGCAACTAAGAGAAAAAGAACAATGTGCTCGCAAGTTTCGCAACGTGAGTCTGCTGGCGAAGGAATGGACATGCGTGAACTGCAAGCTCATCACTGCATCACACCACAACAGTGAAGCTGGCTTTTGTGCAGTGTGAGTGCCATACCGGCAAATAAAGTGCTAAAGTACCGGTAAATAAAAGTGCTAAATATCGATTCAATACCTGCAACAAAGTATTGCAAGAATTAAATCGATTAATCGAAATGGAGATGCTGACTTCAGATTTTCACATGGTCATCAGGCACGTAGCCTGGTGGGAGCGAAAGGTGCCGTCGTGCCCCAAATTTGACGGTAAATATTGAACCGTTCAGCAAAAATTGTCATGAGTAAAGCCAATTATTAATTCCACCAAGGTGTAGATAGCTGGTATTTTGCCAAAGTTTCTGCGTTGGAGTTGAGTAGGATGCTTTGTGGAGGCGCGTTGTGCTACCACGTAGTAATTCAATGCTACGCTGCGTTGTCCCGATTGACGGAGTGCAGTGACGCACAATTGCATTGGTGGGTAGGTCATAATTCCTGGAGCTAATGTAGAACGCTCAATGCATTTTTGCCAGGTAGCGGCAAGTTGCTTGCATCGTACATCTAGACTAGACCATAGCTTTTACAGGCTGCATTATGATTCAAATCAGGGGCATTAATTCCGTCAAGAAACTCATCCACTCAGCAGCTTTGCTGCAAACCGGACTAATGGACTGCACTAGCAACAGTCCTGAGACTGTTTTCTCAGTTTGAAAGGCTAAGAGTCAGGGGTTCCCAACCTTTTTCTGACCATGTACCCCTTCAGCATTTCAAAAGATAAGCATGTACCCATTTAGCATTTCGACAGATTAACATGTACCCTAAAATTTCCTATGACAAAATATTTTATCATGATTAATAATAGATATATTTAACAATAAGCAGATAATGGCTTTTGAAAATAATATTCATTGATATATGTATAAATATTAGGAAATAAAATGTATGTAAATATATTTTTCTCTTCTATTGCTAACCTTAAATATACCCCTTCGGATAGGCAAATGTACCCCTAGGGGTACATGTACCCCAAGTTGGGAACCTCTGGGCTAAGTGGTAGGTTTTCCATATTGGATTCCTGTTTTCACTACTGCCTTTCCCTTCAAGGTTGCCATCAGGCATTAAAAAAAATAAACGTAACAAAAACAGATCAATTTTGTACAGCCCAGCAGCAAGTCGAGAACTGTACCAGCGAAAGCAACCAGTGCTGCCACTCTGTTGTTACGGAAAAGTACTAGATTTCATGATAAAAACACTAGATTAAAAAAACACTAGATTACAAATACGTGACAGGTTTGTCAGATTAGAAGAAAATTGGTGTTGTACTTAAGAAGAATAGGCGGGTGTTTGATGAACATTGCACATTTATTTGTTTGTCTCAGACCAGATATCCATAGAACACACACGCAAGCGATTTATTCTTTTACCCCTTAAAATCTTTCAATATGACTTGAAGTGCAACACCTTTCCACATACCATGTGCCACATGGTAAATTAGCACATAAGAAAAAACGACCAACCACACATCCACGCTATTGCTCGAGAAATTCCTTGTGCTCTAAATTGCGAAACTTAGGCAAATGGGGAAATGGTACCTCTGTTTCATGGCTACAACCATTTCAAGAACCATGTTTGAATTTCGCTTGTGTTTGTTTGTACAAGTCACTGACACTTTTAACAGACGACCACAGTGATTTCGCAGCGGTTTAACTCAAAACAGATTGCATGCTCTTGTAAAATTCAAGATGTACTGTAATTAGGTAAAATATTTAGCAAATTACAATGGCACAAAATCAAGAAGTCTCAATTACAGTTGCAATTACACAAAATTGTGTAATTAATTACATTCAGCTCATTTGAAAAACATTACATAGCTGTGAAAAACCACTAGAACACTAGATGAAATACAAGAACAAGGAACAGCACTAGGAGTGGCACCACTGAAAACAACGCTTCTGTGATAACTGATTACCTAGGCTGAGTAAGGCTGGGCAGTTCAAGCGGGAAAGAAATAGCGGAACAGTAGTATTATCGCAAAAAAATAAAATTGTTGATACTATCCGTTGACCAAGGCTGGGTAAAAACCCGGTATGTAAATCCTGAAAGTTCAACGAAGTGTAAAGCTTTGTTTAATTTATAAAGCATTTTAAATCTGTGTATACTTCGATAAGCCCCAAAGGGTCTCATCAATATGAAAGGACCAGCACAGACGTTTGGGGGCAGTTACCCCAAACTGTCGCCCTGAATCTGCCACTGGCCATATCTGATGCCGTGATTTGTAATGAAGATTACAAAATAATAACACGTACATTACATAGAATCGAGCAAAACTTTTGTGTTGATCACAATATCCTGTTTCACATTTTTTACTATGGACTAGGAGCATCCTTAAAACTTCTTCCTGCCTGGACCACAGAATTCGGTGTACTAAATTTGCTATTTCTGATATATGTTAGTGTAAAGGTCTTCAACTTTACTGTTGCTTATTATGCAAATGATATCAATCGCATATTCCAGAAAAAAAACTATAAAAATCTATTTAAAAAATGACTACTGGGTTCATGCCAATAAATTGTGTACTAATTATTCCGAAAGTAATTTCATGCTCTTGAATAACCCAGTAATGAAAAATTTTCTAATTATATCAATTTATCAACCAATATGTGAACAAACTCAAAATGTCTAACATGATAAAAAGTTTTGTATCGAAATTGTAATATTTAAAAATTTATTTGTCAATTTATCTCTTTCTTGGTACTGATGGGGTAAAAATTGCATCAGATGTGTTTTTTATTATGTAAAGAAGTTAAATTGTAAAATTTTTGAAAATTGACAAGAACCAGCAACATATAGGCTTTGAATTTTCTGGTTTCGACTAAATTTCAACAACGACGAATGCAGCAACAACTGAAACAAGCAACGCCCTGAACTCAATTATGCTGGTAGGTCGAGTGTTCGACTCTCGGCCGGGTCTTACCAAGACCTTGTAAATTGGTACTGTAGCCTTCTTACCAGGCGCACGGTGTGCGGAAGAGCTGCTGGGAACACACCCAGATCACAAAAACAAACCAGACATTATACAAACTCAGTCGTGGCGCTACAAGACCATTGTAGTTATACAGCGCCAACAACAAACCACCATACCAAAAAAATGCACGAGCGCCAAAAACAGTAACAATACATCTCAAAATTCTACTTTTTAGGCATGAAAATACAGTAATTTTTCGAGCAAAATGTTGTAACCCCAAATAACGTTGACCCTCAACGCCTGTGGTAATGGTTTATTTTTTCATATGCCTCAGCTAATAAGGAGAAGCAATACGAAAAGCCATCGCACACTAAGTAAGCCAACCGTCAGTGAACATTAGAGCAAATGAAAATACAGTGGCATAATAGCTGATCAGTGTAAACAAAGAGTGGTACTGTGTCATATAGGATTGGTGAAGGACCATGGCGGTTTTACGACGAAAATTTAATTGGCTAGATTAAATTTCGAAAAAGAGTCAGAAAAGTTATAGTTTATTTTACTACACCGTTTTTCTAACTATCCCGTTGTGGTTCTAAAATTGACCTCTCTTTACTTTCATCCTACACAGATAACAACAGAGACAGTACAGCAATCAACAATACCTGCAATTTTCAAGCATTGGGATCACTAATACGATTTCTAAACAGAGCACATTGTATTCTTATTTTACCAACGGTAATATTCAATTGTACACAAATGACACTCACAAATCAAACTACGCCATTTAATAATTCACTTAACTGCATTCACTAATCTCACTGTGCAGTTATAAGATGTAACACATTTCAACATCACACTGACACATGGTCTCTTACTCCTAATTACCATCTTATTTTTACCAAAATGTCCGAACCACTCCATGCATGTGAACGGAAAGACGAAAAAACAACTTCTACTTTCAAATTGCGCAACCTGGTACAATATCCTGGGTATTTCCTGAATTGTCACCAGCGTTCTTATTCATTGCCACGCTGTGCCTTGCTCAAATTTGTTTTTGCCCAAGGGAACCTGTTTCACCAGGCACCTCCCTTGTAAAGTATGACAAAATGCTTCCAACCAAGCCTCCCCTATCACGAGATCAAGGGGCATGCCTTAGTACGACAAGCATCGTATCAATACGACAAGTTCATTGTCCGAAAACCATCTGATCTGCTTTGTCAAACATGTCGTCGTCTTATATAATTTTTCATTCGCTGTTGTTTTATTATGACGTTAAACGTTTGCGCAATCTGGCGCAACCTCGTAAACAACTTGCACGTTGCCCACCAAAAGATGGTCATTTGCCCACCTGGTTGCACAATGTTTTTCACTATTTTCTCGTTTTGTCTTAAATATTTAACACAATTTACTCATCTCTTTGCATTATTAGTATTATTTTTTTGTGTAATCCAAAATGTATTAATTTCTTTTAACTTTTGCACAGCGTTCTAACGTAAATCCCGTTGCAAAATGCCCACCTTTTACTGCATTTTGCCCACCGCGTCATTTTCATGGGCTTTTGTCTACCTTTTTCGTGAGTCATCATGACACTGCACTTTATATACCTTCAAAGTCGAAATCATTTACGTCTTCAGGTATAACATATTCAATGTCCATTAAATTTATTGTATCGGCATTTTCAATACTATTTTTTATCTCTTCGGCAGACAATGTTTGGTAATTTACATCGCAATACCAGTGATATAATAATTTGTTTTTTAATTCTGGTACTTTGCGTATGTATCGTACACAGATTCTGCCCCTCTTTAATAGCATCCCTGTTTCATATACTTGCTGTTCATTTCTCTCAATTATTCGTAATTTGACGTAGGTTCTGTCTCTATGCCATGACAACCAAGTTAAGGTCAATGTTGTAGCTTGATCATTCGTTAATTCATATAAAGGTCGCTGGAGTTCTTCTTCATGGATGTTTCCCAAAATTTGAAGCAGTGGTTTTATGTCTTCTGCTTCTTACAGCTTTCTTTCAGACATTCTATTAGTGCCATGGGTCTCCGTTACTTTTTATAAGATACTTCCTTACAGTCATATAGCTCACTAAGTTTTTACGACACAATCTGCGCAATAGCACATAACACATATAACGTACATTAAAGTACTGCTTGTAATGCAGCTGCTGTTAAAGTGCTTTAAAACATCTTCTCACTTTCCTGAACCTCGCCCTGCGCTAGCACGCTGTAACTGCTTTCGTTGCGCCAGCAATGCAAGGTCTTTCCAACTAGTTCCGGTGCTTCTTGTGTTTTTCTGATGAATTATTGCTGTCGGTCACATGTCGCTTTGGGTTTTATAAACCGTTTGTTTTCCAGAACCTTCGATGCACTTTTGCTTTTAAAGTCAACCGTTTCAGTGTCAGTTTCGTTTACTGTGGCTGTTTTTATCTCAGAATCATTACTGATTTCATACTTTCATTTAATCGTTCAACCACCTCTTTGTTTTACTTGCATATTTCTCTTTCTGTAAAACATGAAACGGCGAGTCATGCAAACTTTATACTTTTGCCACTTTCTTGCATAAATATGACATTTCAGATGTCTCGCTCTTGCTTTCATGTTAACTGCATTTCAGTCGGTCTTTAGCTTTGCCTCAGCAGTTGCTTTCTTTAGGTAAGGCTGCTCAATTTAGATGTCTCTTTGAGCCAGTTCATTACTGTATGAAAATTTCGTAATTAGCATTCTGGTTTTTCGAAATTCCTTAACTTCCTCATGTATGTTGCGTTTTCGTTAATACACCAAATATGTGTCATTCAAATTATTCAGCTCAATATTCACACTATAACTTTTGTAAATCATTAATATAGTACACATTTAAAATACACACACACACAACACATTTCGTCAGTGACTGTTGTAACTCACTTGGGTTGACCATTTGCTCAGTTTGTTTCATCAATGTTGATTCACTGCTAATTTCACCATTTTCTGAACCAGTCATGTTATGGTCACTTGTTACCATAACAGCGGTCATCTAGTCAACCAACCCTGCCTATGCCAAAACGTCTCGTACAAAATGTAATACAAAAGTGAAACTGACGACGGAGATTTACTGGCGTAAGACCTAAATAATTCAAGATGTTCTCGTGTTATGTGGTCCTCTGAGACAACTAGGTTACACTTTTAGCAGCAGTTTCAATGCTTTCGAGAAGACTGGTGTTTCCGACGGAACAGTTATCATAAATAACATCTCCATAGACAAGCAAGGGCAAAGCATAAGCACGATAATGTACTAAATGACTACTGGATTCGTGCTAATAAATTAATTATGTATCAACTCGCTTATAGGCTGCTAAAAGTAATTTCATGGTTGTGAATAATCCTAACAATAATTTTTTTTCTCTTCATACAGTTATCCAATATCAAATCAAAGTAACTTAAAAAGGTTTTCATTAGACATATACTTGATGATGAAATTAACTGGAAGCCTCAAACAGAAAATTTGGTGACACAAAGTTCTAATGATGTGGAATTTAGTTCAAAATATAATACCACGCCAACATTTAAGTGCTCAAATCTATTTATTTCGCTCTTTTTCATTCTTATTTACCTTCCTCAATGCTTAATTAGGGTGGATCCAATGAGCTTACAGTACATTACTTCCTCCAATTATTTTGCAGAATAAGGGTCCAAGAGCCTTTAATATATCACAAAACTAAAACGGATATTCTCTATTCTCAGTGCCGAATTATAATAATTCCTGATTTATTTGAATTATTATTTGCCAAATTTACGTACTCTGTTGATAACTGTGGACTGCTGACATTTACTCTTAAGATTGTATCTGTACACAATTATCATACAAGACTTGCTGCTTCGCAAAAATACCATTACCCTAAATCAGGGGTCTCAACCACGCGGGCCGCATGTGGCCCGCTAGGGCTTTTTGTGCGGCCCGCGATGCGTTTTGGCAATTTTCAAATAATTAACATTTGCGTTGCCAAGTGCCTTGAAAAAAGATGCCGCGAAATTATGGAATTAAAGCTGAATGATACCCAATGCGGTTTTCGTCCCGGCCGTAGCACTACAGACCACATTTCGCTCTCCAGCAAAATTTTGAGAAATCTTAGGAGTATGTTGAAGACGTCTTAACATGCTTTGTCGACCTCGAGAAAGCATACTACCGGGTTCCTTGTGACAAGCTTTGTGGAGTATTGCGTGAGTACGGTGTTGACGGCCGCCTGTCACTGGCGGTCAAGTCACTGCATTCCTGCTCAGACGTTTGTGTCCGTGTCGGGAGAGCTAAATTACGACCGTTCACCGTTGGTATTGGACTCCGACAAAGGTGTGTGCTGTCACCGCTACTTTTCATAGTCTGCATCAGTGGTCATCAACCTTTTCGCTGAAGGGAACCAAATCCATACCTACAATTTTGTTGGAGGGTCTCACTAAAATTTTTTAACACAAATTAATTGGCACGTTTTGTTTTACAGCAGAACGAAGTCTGTTACACAAAATATTAGATGTTTTATTGAAAGACTGCTGAGGGCCGCACAAAGGGTGCCTGGGAGCCGAATGCGGCCCACAGAATCGGGGTTGAGAACCACCGGTATGCATGAATTAGATAGTCAGTCACATTGGAGTCGACGAGGGTGTCACAGTCGGGAGCTGCAGGATCAACCGTTTATTTTTGCAGACGGTTGGTACTGCTAGCATCTTCACAACAGGGTCTTCAGGCATGTACTCGATCGGTTTTCTGCTGCGTGCGACAGAGCCAGAATGAAAATCAGCACTAAAAATTTACCGAGGTATTATGTCTCTCTACAAACCCAAGGCAGTGTATGCGCCAAGTGAACGGCAATACACTGCAGCAAGTTGATAAGTTCAAGTACCGAGGGGTAGTATTTACGAGTGACGGAAGGCGGAGCGCCATGAGATTGATACACAGGTTGGTAAAGCTAACACAGTTCCGCGTGAGCTTTATCGCTCTGTGGCCACAAAACGGGAGCTTTCAAACACCGCAAAGCTTTCAGTTTTCAAATCGATCTTTGTTCCGATCGTTACCAATGGTCATGAATCTTGGTTAGTGACTGAAAGAATATCAATTCAGGTGCAAGCACCAAAGATGGGATTTTTGCGAAGAGTTCACTGTGTGACAAAGGGACGTACCGAGGTTAGATTGCGCCCTGGAATAAAAAAAGTTTGGCGCCTCCATATTTGAACCAAGATTTTTTTGGGAGTACATGTACTGCATTGAATAAAAAACTTGCGACATTGTTGCGACTTCTCGGCGCCCCCCCTCCCATCAGTGATTCGGCGCCAGGGGCATTGTGCCTCCCTCGTTACGCCCCTGGTGTGACACTTCGCGGCAAAGTGCGCAGCTGTGAAATTCGCAGAGTCCTGAATGTCGAATCAGTTCTAATTGAGAGGACACAACTACGTTAGTTCTGCCATGTATCCAGAATGCCAATGAAAGACTGGTGAAGCAAGCCCTGCTGGCTAACCCCCGGGAAAGCGACCCAGATGTCGTCCAAGGCCTAGTGGTGTAATTGCATCTCCGACCCTGCTTGGTCCCGTCTTGGTGTGGAGCCAGCAGAACTATCTGAAATTGCTGTTGACCGTGAGGTATTACAAGTTCTCCTGTGGATGTTGCCCCCGCAACCCTCCTTAGAGGAAAACCGGGCATGCAAAGGAATGATATGAATAACATTTATGTTAGTTTGTTCACCGGTGTTTAAAAGTGCTCAGCTAGTGAGTGAACAAGTTCCTTAGACGGCTAGGATTGATTAATACGAACGTAGAGACGGTTAGAAATGATTTGCCTAAAATTCATGAAATCTTTCGCAGGAAATAAGATGTAAAATTAGGTTTAGGTACCGCTACTGTTGCGTCAGCGTCACAATGCGGCCCGTGGGTTATCTTGTAAGTCCTCATGTGGCCCACGGGGCAATTTGAGTTTGAGACCCCTGCCTTAATTAAAACATCTCTGGGTCAACTTTCTTTAGTAATGTATATTGATCCCAAACTTTGGTCTGAAATTCCTGAAAACTTAGTCTCTTTCACCTTTTTGAACTGGAAAACAAAACTGTCTTATTATCTTGCCAATATGCCATTTTAACTCTTCATTCGTATGTTTATTCCATTTTTCTGTACGTTTGTGTTGTGCCTCTTTTTTCTGTAGTATTTTCCACCCTTCCTTGTGCTCACCCCCCCTGCCTGTACAAAGGCATGCTTTTCACCCTCTGTGGTTTTGTTTTTATATGTTGTTGTGCTTTGTTGCAAACTTTCGCCAACCTTTTGTGTCGCAAACGTGTATATACAGTGCACATCAATGTGCAGAATTCGTAAGCCCTCGCTTATTTTCTCTAATTTTTTTTTTATTAACATGCGATTAACTTTTATCCCCTTTGGTGTTTTGCTCTTTTCATTGCATTTCTGTTACTTGATGGTTTGAATAACAAAAACGAATTAAACCTGTCTATTTTGGTGTCATGCAATTATTTTTAATAATACGTTCTTGTTATAATGGGTTCACAGCTTGGTATATTTTTTTGGTCACTATCAAATTCTAGTGAGAACTCGGAAACGCATTATTTTTAGAAGAAACACGTGCAACTTAATTGATATAAACTTAGTAAAAATGTTTGCATATTAATTATTAGAAACTCCCTGACTGCATAAAATATTTCAGAATGTACCGACAATACGTGGGGAAGCAACTGCGCTTACTCGTGTGATTGTAAAAACAGTGGCAGTTGTGACCCGAGGAACGGACTGTGTCACTGCCCTCCCGGCTACACTGGACATTCGTAAGTCTGCAATTCATGCTTTCTTTGAATAGGATTTTACACTTTTACTACACTAATTTTTAATAAATTGTTTACGTGGTTTCTCAGACACAATGTTGATATCACATTAGTTAAAAGAACGCAAGGGTATAGATATGCTTCTAAACAACGCTTCGCCGTGTGGGAGCAGCGGCGATTCTAGAATTAAAAAAGTAGTGGGGGCCCTGCGGGGCCCAAGGAAAAAGTAGGGAGGCCAACATACATACCTATCTTGCATGGTGATTTTTCGTTGTTTTGAAGATTAAGTTGCTGTGATTAACACTATCACACTCAACATAGGCTTGTGAATATCGTTTAAAATGTGAACCAACGTTATTATTCCATAGTGACACCTAAACGCCACTGTAGATGCAATCACACATGTGTACTGCTATGTCGAATATTCTGTGCTAACCATGCAACTTCCACAGCACTGCACATGTAAAACGAAACACCATTTCCCGTACACGATTGTTTCGACCGCACATGAGCGAAAACAGCTCCATGAAAGTGAATACAATTCCCATGAAAGCGAAATGGTTCCAATCACGAATTCCATCTTGACACAGAGAGAAGTAGACTTCTTCTTATGAGTCAGTTCTTCTTCTGCTAGGCCGCACTAGATCTCGGGGCTATTGATAGCCAACAAGTTTCGTGAAAATAATCTTACAACAACACAATTTTTTTAAAACCATCTGCCAACGAATTGGTGACTACTGACTAATCCATTTTTATGGTAGCTTATGGACATTTTATGATTGAGATGTAACCATAACAATGTTATGCAACTACAACTACGAGTGTAATGCCCATCTGCAGCATGGATAGGATGAGGGCTATCCAATGCAGTATGCCAGTGTTTTTCAACCGAGGTTCCGCGGAACCTCAGGGTTCCGCGAGTGGCTGCCAGGGATTCCGCTGAAACAGACCGAAATTGCCTGGGACGAAATTCGCAACCACACATTTATGCGGTTGTAGCAATATAGACACTTGGATCATTGCAAAGGGTTCCATGAACAACGCAAACATTTTCGGAAGGTTCCGTTGCAGCAAATATGTTGAAAAATGCTGCAGTATATGCAGTTAACAGCAGCGAGGTTTCGAAACCAGTAACACCTAAAGTAGCATAGCAGCGCCGCAGATAGGTGTGCATCGGCGTGTACGTGATAGCAAGATGTAGCAGTAGGCGTTAAGCCTTTTTTGCAGAATATTCCCAACAAAGTCGTTCATTTTCATATTCACATTGAATTTTTCTCTGAATGATCCTCAAAAGCTAACGTGTCAAACCTGCGTTGATTTATGACTGTCTTGTCATAAGCGAAACACGCACTAACTCTAAACCTAAAAAGATTCAGACAAAAGAAACAGAAAATCAACAATATCATTCTCACACAGATGTACAATCTGCGTTAGAATTTTATATCATCATCACCTCAATGTGACTCTAATCCTTCGATTACCATGTCGACTGCCAAATTCATCAACGAAATCATCTAAATCTATTTTTCAGCTCGTATCTTTCAACTGAAACTAGATCAAGGTTTTATGGTCGGGAGAGAATCGGGGAATCGAACTATCATGATTCCCAGGGAGAATTTTGGCCGAAATTAAAGCAATGCCTTACCGACTGGACTAAAGAAGCACTTCCCTAGTCATTTCGGACTCGGGCATTTTGATTGTTTCCGGCGTTCGTCCTTAGGCACTTTCTCTCACATTGCTGCGCGACGTCATCTCGTTCCCTTTCTGATCGGGAACTTTCCGCCGGGGAAGTACCCTT
>Ga0210059_1010055_pt1 | contig 14673 bp, 7 predicted proteins | sample Ectturendosymbi2_FD_188042 | JGI IMG/M metagenome (GOLD analysis project Ga0210059, IMG submission 188042) | Ecteinascidia turbinata endosymbiont from Florida, USA - Sample 2 (SPAdes) (version 2) | ecosystem: Host-associated > Tunicates > Ascidians > Unclassified | place: Key West, Florida...
GGACCTTTTTACGATTTTAATAAATAAGACTTTATAGATTTCAAAAAAATTGTAAATTTGGACCTAATTTGGACCAATTTGTGAATACATTTGGACCTTTCCTCTGTAGAACATCTGGCAACCCTGTTGTGCAGGTCTGCAGGAATAGTCGGTAGCAAGCTGCATTTGCTTCAGCCCTCGAGCGTAAGATGTCTCGCAAACAGCTAAAACAAATAAACACTAGTCCTGCTTGTTGAAAGGTACCACGAAAAACTTGTACAAGCAGCCTGTAAGGGCAAATATTGCAGAGTAATACTTGTGTTTCCAGACTGCTACCACAATCGAAACTAGGCATCACTCATTCCCAGTGATGTCACTGGGCTCACTGGGGTTACATGCATCACCTTTGAAAAAGCGTGCTTTCACTGTATTCGAATATAGCCTACTACACATATACAAGCTCAAATTTAGCAGACGCTAACAAGGCAGGCGTTTTCAAGCATACATTGGCATGCAAAGGCACAGAATAGTGTTTTCTACAGCAGGCGAGCACTGAGAAAAAGTACATCATGCCTGGGTTTTTCTTTAGGACACATAGACCAAAATTATTTTGAAATGACCAAAAAAAATTTAGTCATATAGGCTAATGAACATTGCTACAGCGAGTTTTAATACAACTATGAGACAAATGACCGAGATGTCTCATGACCAAAATGTCTCAGCAAAAAAACAGAGCCTCTGAGCAGTGGTGTATTTAGAAGTTTGAACCAAGGGACAAAACTTAGCAAAATGCTAAAACACACGGCCATATTCTCAATTTTAGTGGTTATGGGTGTGTGTTTTAGCATTTTGTAGGTTCAGCGCTATGTTTGATGCGAGATTTCTTTTTCGCTTTCGTCCAGCTTTTATTCAGCTTGGTGGTCTGCCTTTAGCTACTGGTGCACATCCTCTGAGTTGATGTGCTCTTCGTCTGGAAAGGCCTGTTGGCTGGCACCTAATCTTACGTCGTAAGTTCTTGAACACTGCGGACGTTTTTCCAAAGGCATGCAATGTTGATAAAATTTGAGGGCCTGAGTGCATAGCAGAAATGGTGAAATTTGCCTTTTGCAGTGCTTCCATTGTTTCCCGTGAATGCAGCATTGGCTCCATTTTTGCCTTTAGCGTTGAGCAGAAGTTTTCCAGATGTTGCTGGTTTTCCTGATAATAATCTGGGACTTCATTTTGTGTATTATCGTCATTTCTGTCTTCATTTTCAGTCTCATGTTCTCTTGCAGACCCACTGACGGATGCTTCATCCGCATTATCGCAAAGTAAAGCGGTTGAGCACGTGAAATCATTGTTAGTGTTGTCAATGGGGCTGTTTTCATTGGCAAAGAAGCTTAAGGATGGAGCTTTTTCAAGCCCAACAGGAAAGATCGCGTATCTTCTTTCCTCGGGCGAGCCTTGGTACAACAGGTCACTCTGTATGTGATTATGGAGTAAAACACTTTTCAAGTGTTTTCACGTATTGCCTTTTGCACCTGAGTGGCAAGAGCAAGAAACCACGTTCTGTACTGACGCTATAAACGACGTCAATACTGGACTCGCTTTGAACTGCAAACTCACTGTCTGCAACTTTAGTTATGTATGATTCTCCCAAGGGGGGTCAAATTTTAGGAGTCCCGATGCACCCCTAAACATCAACCAATTGCGAAAAAAAATTAGAGGTCTTATATTTTACCAAAATGCAACACTTTAACACTAGGTAGAAGTTGTTTGAAAAAAGTCGAGGGCTCCTGACGCACCCTAAAGTATAGCCTACAATTCTGGGTGAGATATCACATGCATTGTAGACCTGGGTTGAGCTTTGCCTCCATCGCGCCACACCTGAGAACACCGCTGTGCTTTGGACAATCGGGATGCCTAAATTTACCCATCTGAGGTTTAAAGGTGCAATACATGACCTTGAAAAGTCTCAGGATGTGAATTTGCCTTCCATGATTGAGCACAAGAGTGCAAAGCGACAGGCGAATTCCTGGGAGCGACATCATTTCAGATACTGACTAAACGTGCCACTCCCACAGTGGCGTAGCCAGCTCAAAAATTGATGGGGTGCAAAAAATTTGGGGGGTCAAAATGTTTGATTTTAGGCGAATAACACTATTTTGTTTAGAAAAACGTCTCTCAAAGCACAAAATGACAATATTTTCTATTTTTTTGGGGAGGTATGGCCCCTTTGCCCCCCTGAGCATGCCTATGCACTCCCACCGGAATCCTAAGGATATGTATATTAACCATTTTCACATTTTCTGTAGGACAGCGTTTGACAACCTTTCCTTGGGGCAATTCAAATAAAAAGGGATGGCTTCCAGATGGAAAAGGCGCGGCCCACTAGCGCGTCACCGCTTGCCCCCATTGGAAGTCACGTTGTTTTCAGGAAGCAATTCGTTCCAAAAATAACTGGAACTGGCCTTGGTTGTTGACATTTTGTTAGAATCATTTTCTAGCAACTCCTATTTTTTTAAAAAACCACGATTGATTTGGTGGATATTTTTTCAACTAGCTATGTCGCTCTCTTGAAAAACAGCACAAGCCAAGAATAAGGTCATGGCCCCATATTAGACGATATTGCTTTCAAGCAGGTGATTGTAAAATGACGGGTGGTTCTTGTAATATGCAATGGAAAAACTGAAAATGTACTTACGTTAAAGATAAAGACGTATTTGCAATGACGTAAATATATATCGTATGCACTATTTTAATACCACATTCACTGAGTCTAGACTCATCTAAATTAAGATTTCCCAATTTTTATTTGGGTACAAGTATGAAGTAAACCGCAGTGTATGACTGTGTTTTTAATCCGCCTCTAAACCAAGTTGTGTGGTGTCATTTATAGTAATTGCACCCTTTGCATCGTCCTAGGTATACCACTGGAATGAAAATCTGATTATCAAAACGCTATAAATTGTTTGCCACATTGATTTGGTATACCCCGTCTTACCGTCTGCCCAATAGAAAAAGTTAAAAGGAGTGAGGTTGCTCCACTCCCAACCATGATTCTCATCAATCCTGTTTCCTCCAATCCAAAAGGAACCAAGTACTACAAGATTAGCAATCCGACCATTGACGTATGATTGTTCCGCCCTGCACAAACAAGATAGCCTTTTTTGATAACCATCCAAGCATCGCGTTGCTCATCACTGAAAACGAACAAGTGCGGGGTCGGCTTTTCGCCAAACAACCAATTTTGGCCGGTTCAAAAAAATCAACCAGTTCCCAGAAAAAGAAACATAAAAACGTTTTCCCGCTCGACGAAACCCAACATACTTGAACAATAAAAAGCTCTACGTTTTCTATAGGCTTTAGAGGAATCAGCCGACTGGGCTCTGCTTTCATCTTTGTGCGATGATTCAAACTTGCGCATATCTGTATTCAAGTAACTTCACTCCACAAGTGAAAGAAGCAAGGAATCAATCACAGATTTTTAATAGGAAATCGATTTCACCTTACACTACGCATCGTCAGTCCTATCATCTGCACGCAATGCTAACAGGTATGAAACGTAGAAAGGCCAACACAAGGTCAGAGAAAGTAAACAAACTCAAGACTGTAATGAAAAAACCGCGCATACTTGAACAAATGTTTTTTCGACGGACGTAAATCCAGCAAAAGTTATAAATTTTCAAAAAATCAGCAGTATTTAGTAGTTCAACGGATTTTTATGAATCGGTAATTGCCTGCTTCAAAGCAGTGTCTGTTTCTTTTTCCTGTAAAATTCATCGTAGACTTCCGTTCTTGTCATGAAAATTTAGTCACTAACAACTTCGCTATGGCAAATCATGGTGAGCACGGTACGCTTACACAAATGCTCAGTCTAAACCAAAAGTTTGGATAACCAAGTCCTCGTCACTAATAATGATTTTATGACCTAAATTAGACATTCCCTGCTACCCTCGACCAGAACCTAGCGCATCATTGTTATGTCTGAGAGGTTCGTATCTATTTTACAACGCAGTGTATGCAGTTATAAGCTGTAATACTCTACGACCTGACTCTTGTCATAAAATCTGTTCTTCAACCCACGCCCAAGTCTCGGGTCAGTTGTGAGACGCCTAGGCTTTAAACAACAACCAGTTACGGATTTGAATTAAGATAAAACACAATCTATCAAAATGAGTTCCAGATCAAAACTCGTTAGAGAATGCAAATTTTATATATTAATTTTCAAACTTTCCACTGTTATTTTGAATAGTTATTTTTAACCTATCAATTTAAATGTAACATATAGGTGACACTTGCCTTTATTGAACATGAAAACTTATTGCAGAATAAAATATTAAGAGTGAATGACTAGCGAAGCGAATTGGGAAGAAGTTAAATGAAAAAAAGTCGTTCTGCACCGTACTTGACGTGTTTACGCGATCTGTCACGTTGCTACACGCACAACAGCACGTTGATCAATGCGTGGCAGCACACTAATTGCTTATGACAAACATAAAAAGCCTTTCACCACAAAGCTGTGGTAATGGGTAAGAGTTACAGAGAAGGTCTATTCTGTTCTCCTAACATATGAATAGTGCCCCGGGTTTTTCCAATTGCATTCCTACGAGCGTTTGCTTTATTTTGTCGTTCATTGGTTGTGACAGTTTCGTCTGTTCAGTGTTTGATCCTGCTGTTTTGCTTCTTCGTTAGTTTCTCAGTTAAGTTAATATTCTAATTCTTTTCATCGTTTGCCGTGTGCATGGCCTTTGCTACCTATGTCTGAAATGGTTGACTACAGCCTTAACTTCAAAGTTGTTTTTGATTCTTTTGAGGTTTACAAAAGTTTGTTGGGCCCTGTGCTTCAGTTTTTATCCATGTAGGCGGCTGCAAGCAAAACATGTATAATAGTAAACAAAATAATAATGTATTCGACATAATCGGGTCGTCAGTCCATCAAGACACCTCCAAGAATCAAGCTGAATGGTGCCTTGCGTGAATAAGCTAGAAGAAACAAATATCCAAGTCATTGCGTCGGCTCCGCTACAAAAAAGATGCAGAATCCGGTCTCCTCCGGAAGAGCTCAAAGATGAAAACAGCACCCAAACCATCGTAGTGAAAGATGATCAAACGCTATTATGTTTCGTACTGGGAGTTGATGCTAAGCAGATCTCCTCCCATTTCTATGCAGTATTCTCGTGCTTTTTGCCACGTACGGAGCTGGTAATCATTGAAATGGTAGCAATAAAATTCACCCCCAGGATCAAACTCCCAATCCTTTCCACACTTCGGATCGTAATCACCTGAAAAAATTAGAAAAGAAACCGACGTGTCATGCGTAATTGAGAAGTCAAAAGGACAAGGTGCAACAACCCACACTTGTCAAAGCTGGCAGATAGATATACCCCAGAGCTATAATATGGATCAAGTGTGCAATATGTACGTAAAACTCATCAAGTTTGCCAATTAAGCTCTTGAACTTAAATAGCTAAATCGAAAATTTTGAAGCATGCAGCATATTTCATTTTTCTGTGCCTAAAACCACTTCTCGCCTTAGAAAGACTAAACTTTGTAAGGCAAAATGTTTGTCTGCATTGCAGGCTGATTGACCAATCATGTGCAAGATTCTCCGTTGAAGAGTATAACAGTACTTTCGCAGTGTGTTAAGAAGTCTGCGTTGTACCGTAGAAATGTGTATGGCAAATGATACACAAAAAAATTGAGTAAAACAACCAACCAGAAGCAGACAGTGCAAAAACATGGTAGTTCGACATTATGTATTTTGTTTCATGGAATATGCGCTTTGTCAAAAAACAATGTCGCAGAGGAAATGCAAGTAGGATACATGATGGGTATGGTAGTCGTAAAACGCATGTGAGAAAATGAACTGTATCGTTATGAGCCGTTTATTGCTCAAAAACACATCCAGATTTTGAACTTTTTCTTTCATTCACTTATACTAAAAGCGAATTATGATGTTAAATTCGTAGAACACTGTTTTCTTTAACAGGTTTTCAACGTTAAGTGATTGATAAAATATTTTTTAGAAATATTACAAAAAATGAATTTGAGCTCAACTTAGTGTTGCCTGGTCATTTTTTAAAAAGCAACTCCATCGGAAGCAAAAAAAAATTAAATTAAAACCACTGCTGAACTTTACAAACTCGTTGCTAAAGCAAAACATTCGGTTTGATGAGAAGCACGTTCGTCTCTATACCAACCTCAAATATCATATAGTGACAAACTTCTCACACACACAAAAGCTAACAGCCAGCACCTTTTCGTGAACGGTATCATCGCCATCAGATTAGTTAAACTTTGTAATTTTTGTGGGTCGCAGCTCTGATAATATTTCAAGATCTACCAAATCTGCAGCCAATCAAACGCATAATTAAATTGAAATTTCTTAATAAAACCATATTATTTCCTTCCAGGCCCGTAACCAGCTTGAGACAACTGGCGGGGAGAAGAGTTTTCTGAAAGGGGCCCAAAATTTTTAAACTATGTCCAATAGTTTTAAACTATGTCCAAAATATTTCTCCACGGGGGGCAAAAAAATTTGCAGGGGGTCTTAGCCACCACTTCGCCCCCTGATTACGGGCCTGTTTCCTGCAGAGTAACCCTGCTGTTCGCCATCAAAAAAGTCTATAGTATTTCAAGTAATCGTTTGCCAAAGAAAGAATACAGAGTTGCAAAACTATGCAATTGTTGACAGTTTGAGAAGGTTTCCTCAATAGTTTCATATGATTGTAATCGAAGTCAAAAGTGAAAAACATGACACGGATGGATGGAAATGGAAATGAAAACATGTTAACCTTTAGGCCTAACATTCGTTAGCCAGTACAGCCACAGACAGCGCAACAACGTTGCTGTTAACATTGCTTGAGTGCTCCCGAAAAGCGTATGTTAAACACATTTAGGAATATTGTGAGTGTTACTGAGATTCTAAAGACATTGTTTTAGATGTGGAACTTACGTGTTAAGCTATTAGGAAAAACACACCCAGCACTGAAAAATCTAAATTCATGCAACATTCACTTCGCGTTTTCAAATGGTTGCCATCACACATACCTTTCGCGTAAAAGCACCAGTTCACGCCTGCTTGCGTGTGGTCCCAGCAACAGCCCTTGCTGAGGCATTCGGTGTGCGTAATGCCTGGATATCCACAGTCCAGTCTCTCGTTAGCAGAAATTGAAGTGCATGCTGAAAAATGCATTTGGACAATTCAGATTTCAGGATTACCTACGGCAAACTTTTCTATTTTTTAAATGGGTAGAGAAGAAAAATGTAGCGCTGCCGGGCAAGATAAACACTACTCCTGCGCCGCCATGCGACGACAACTTCGGTTTCGAATTTTTTGTGGGAAGGAGATCATCGTTTAATTTACATTACATTCAATTTTCTAGAAAATTTTGATATCCTTCGGGATCATCTTAAAACGCAATTGTTTTTTTGCTACTAACCTGCGCATAAAAATGAAAAAGAGCAACGAGGGAATATGAAAACACGATGGGCAAATAAACTGGTATTCAGTGAATCTCTTAGGGCAGGGGTGGGCAAATAGCGGCCCGCGGGCCACATGTGGCCCGCCACAGCGTTTTTAGTGGTCCGCGGAAGCATTCAGAAGTCTTCAAATCTGAAATATTCTCCAACTCATCACAGTAAAAACGTTAATGCTGAGGCTAACTTGAACCGAGATTTGCTTCGATTTACATTAGATTAAGGTACTGCCCTCCGTTGTACGCGGCCTTCGGAAAGTGGCCCCCGAGCCAAATTAATTGCCCACAACTGTCTTAGGGACAAATGATGTATCAGCATTTGGGCGAAAGCGAATAATCATAAAAAAGCTTACACTGAAAACCGTCTTAGGATCTACACGATATAGCACGATTTCCTGTTTAGCGTCGACGAAATCAACCAGTATTTCAGATTGTATCTGAAATTTAAAATTTGATGAAATATCATGTGGCGTTTTAATATTTTCGATTTGATAAAATTTCGTGTAGTGTTTCACTATTTCAAAGACAAAACCAACAAAAGATACGAATTGCAAAAAGAATCAAAATCTAGAATTTGGGGTTGGACTCCACAACAAAGGTCGTTTTATGGTGTCGCATTTAATAAATTCCGACATTTTAACCTTGACTGAAAAAAAATTGGGCTTACGGCTGTGCCGGACATGGATCGCTTTTTTGCATCAAGCAGATAACCACGGTTGATTAAAATAATTAGCGCTGCAATGCTTGAATATCTAGTGTCAGGCTGCATTGGTGCTTTGATGTTTTACACTTCCCGGTATCATCCTACCTCACCCTACTGATTGTGGTTGTCCAGCTCACTTGTAATCAGTTTTCACCATGTTTTACGCTTGACTGGCTCTCCGGTGTATTTTCGTGTTTGTTTGTTTCGTTTTTTTTTCACCAGAGGCATAAACCCGTCCGCTTCTTCCTGATCAGTCGCCGCTGCACCAGTCTTTTTTTACCCCGCAGCAGGTGGGGTTGCATAACCACAGAAGCGTTAGTACGTTTCACAGCGTTTTGTGTTTTAACCTCGCTAGTCAAGCTTTTAAAAAATAGTATGAGAATTTTGACGGCGCGTTAAAACAAAGGAAAATCGTCGTTTTCCCGCTTCTGACAATCCGTCCCACTCGCAAATAACCAACAAAGCAATATGCTATCCAAAGCCATGTAGATAGGTCTCAGTACACGCCATACGCTTTGCATCATCCAAGAGTGTTACGTTGAAACGTAACAGCAGACTAGGTTTCTAGTAAAAATTATGAAAAAAATGCCTTGTAAATCTACGAAATGCGTTATAGAAGGCACCAAGACGATGCCGCCGTGACATGCAACCACACGTTACATGTACATGCAATTCCAAACTTCTGTAATAGGTCAGAGATAAACATACCCTACGCAAAAGTTGGTGAAAACCTGCCCTTGATTTGCCGCCAATGGCATCATCAGCTTGTTTTTTCATCCAAGCAAAAACTCACATTTCAAGGATCGGAGAGCTACGAAATGTACCTTCGCTCGGGGAGGGCGTTGGCAAATCGTCACCACTGGCAGTGCATCCCATCAACTCCACGCGCAGACTCGGGTAGATGTTGTAGTCGTGCGGATATATTCTGATGTATGACGTCACCACAGAAGTTTGAAACTTGTTAGTTATTGGAGTGTTGGTGTCGCGGTTTCCAGTGAACGTCTGAAATCGCACACGAAAAATTATCAAGCGCCCGTGAAAAACTAACGCGATTTTTTTCAGTTGAATTTTTGAGCAATTTACTCGGATTGACCGAAAGCATTGACTCATGAGACTATCGCTTTCTAATTGTTTGTAAACTTTTTTACCAAATAACGGCACAGTTTTCTGCTTTAATATCCATACCTTACTAAGCAGAAAGAAACGTAAGTGGTGCCCTGTTGTGTTCGTTTCTAACATTTAACAAAGTTTAGGAGACGTTCGGCGGCAAGGTATTTCCGACACCGCTAGGCAATGTAGGACCGCTTTTTTGTGAGACAAACCATATAAATAGTACGCCCTTTCAGGAAATTTACAAAAAATAAAAATTGTAGCATGGAAGTTTTGTCAAAGGTTTTCCCCGAAATCCTGCGTGCCACAACTTGCCTAAATAAACGATTGTTGCCCAGCTGCCACCAAGACCAAAAACATTTTAGAAACAATCGTGGCGGTAAAGCGATTTAATAAAAGACGTCTCCGTCTACTCCTCCACAGATCCGCTCAGAACGAATTGAGAAGTTAACATTCTGCAATTTAAAATGCCCAGGTATGTCTGCCTAAACAGAACAAAATTCCTCATCGGAAAATGAACACGGGATGTCCCATCCGCCACGCGGACCTACCGGGGCAAGATGAAATGTTTTGCAAGTTGGTTATTCTTTGCCAAGCGGATAAAAAAACATGTCTAAACCACTATCTTTGCTCGCGGTGCATGAATAAAAAGCAGAACTTTTAGTTTCAATTAAAATAGCTAATTGATTCCATTGTGAAGTTCACCTCTACATTAGCGCGCGTTCTTCCTTCCTGTTCCGCCGAATCGCTGTTCATGGGTTGATGTTTTTCAACAAGGCAAAATTTCAAGAAAGTGAAAAATGCTGATTTTATTCGGTCAAAATACGCACCTGAGAACTATAGATATTTGTGGCGTAATTAAAGTTGACCCCATCATCAGAATAGGCCACTTGATATGTTTTCACGTACTCGTTCACACCCGATGGTCGTCCTTGAGTTGAGACGCCAGATACAGTTCTTGGTGGCACCAGCTGAATTTGCAAGTACTCGGTGCCAGACTGTGGAACTACGCCTTCAGATCAAGCAAAAGTAGTGTGTTTTGGAAACTTCAAGCTAGATTGTCACAAGCGAAAACAAACCAACCTTCTACACTTGTTTTTGTACAAATGAAACAAATAAGAAACAGCAGGCTTGCTTGATACGTTAAAGAACGCATTTTCAATGAAGGGCTGTTGCTGTGTTTTTATTTGCTACGCAGACGTATTGCTTGCATATTTAAGGTTGACACTGGGTGGCAAGCGGCTAAACCGCTCAATTCAACAGAACAACTTGGTGAAAGCAACGAGCCTGAAGGTTTGTGTAAAGCCAGCCTATCTGATTTCAAGGAAAAAGAAACTAGACAGTTTGTTATGAAGCAAAAATTACCAGTGTTGCCCAGGTTGCACGGACGCTGAAACAAGGGGTATGGCGGGGACTTTGTTTCCCCTGACCATTTCAGACAAGGAAAACAAGGGCGGAAACGTCCTTTTTTATAAACAAGACCCTTGGTGATCTTATAACGTATCAATATCAACTTCAAATAAACGTGTTATAGCGTACTACGCTGCTAAAATTCGTTTTGGTTTAACTATTATTTTGTGAAATCAAGTATATAGTACCTGTAAATGTGATCATCTTTGCCAATATATCTACGTTGCTGCATTGAATAGTTGTTCTGAGCTTAAAATCGTTCCTAAATAAATCACTACCACATGGAAACTCCGGAAAACCTGTAGCCAGTATACACCAGCAACATCATGTAACTGAATGGCGTGGTAAATTACGTTGAACAGTTAAAAGTCACAATTTCAAATTTTTGTTGCACCTCTAACAAAGCACCAGAACACTCCCGACACACTGTCGTCAAAGCAGCATCCAGAGTTCACACAATTGGTGCTGGTGATACCTGGGTAACCGCAATCCAAACGGTCTTCAGGTGAAATATCTTGGCATTCTGCAAATAGAAACGTATTAAAATCAATTTTTCGGTATAAGTCAAAATTCATGTGAATCCAAAATTTGCTAATAAAGCCAGTTAATGCTATCCGATGAGCTTTTCTTTGGATTCCTGCTTAGCGTTAGGCTTCAAAAAATGGTCTACAAAAGAGGCAGAACTATACCTGAAAGAGTTATGATGGAAAGTAGATTACTACATATCGTGTTTTATAGCGCAGAGTCAGAATCTAAAAAGTCACATAAAACTCCAAGATTTCTGTTAAAGATGTGTAATGGTCAAAATATCTTTTTGTCAAAATCGACATTTTTGAAAATTTCATGAAAGAACTGCTTGCTTTACTCTCTCTTTCATCACGAACCTTCTGTGCTTAATCTTTTCACACAAATTTCTACCAATGCTGTATGATTTTTCTTACCAAAGACAAATATTAAGTGATAAGCAACGAGACGCTTGTTCTTGAGAAAAGATTCGGAAACGGAGTTGCAAACAAAATAAAATGTTATTTTTGTAGGTTTCCGACGAATTCGCAGCAGTGGTCTCAACTTTGACTTTCTGCTGCCTCTTAGCATTGGATGAAGTGACCAATGGACTTGGCTAAATCGTTTTCTTTTTGCTGTAGTTATATTCAGCTCGTTTGATTTCAATTAATTTTCAGATAATTTCAGATAATTCTGGATCTCATGATCCAAGTTTCTTTTCATAGAAGCAGTTTTAAAAATCAGCACTTAAAGTAATTGCAGACTGGTATGCAAACAAGGCAGGCTATGCGGCGGAAAGAACCAAAACATCATCCGCCTTGTCCCATTAGGAAAAGAAAAATGATAGCGCAACGCACAGTCTCTCCTCTTCAGGTGTAATGCTTGCTCTATTATATCTATCCATGCGGATGATACAATGCACGGTCTCTCTTGCCCATGAAATGAGCAAAAACGATCAACATCATCACGGATCAGTCTTGCTGAACTTCAGTTTTTTCAGATATTTGACTTTCTGAGTATCCCTCTTCATGCAATGTAGCAATTTTTGACCTCTTCGCAACTGATTACACCCCTTTTTTGCCCATGTTTTCAAAAGCAAAACTTGCCATAATTTTGAATATTTTTGTTTCCCAGACAAGCAGATCGTTAAAAAGCTCATTCTTAAAAGGTTGTAATAGAAGTATCAATTATGTAGCAATGTTCTTCCAACATAAAAAGCAGTGTAACGAAATAAATGAGACAATTTTACAAACTTCTAAACATCCAGATTTTAGGCAGGTGGTCTTAAAATTTTGAGAGCGACTTTATGATTTTGAACCTTAAGGAGAAACTTCGTGTTCTTTTAGTTATATCTGAAAGTTTATAACTTAAATCCAAAAAGTAAATCAATGTAGTGGTCCCGAAGACGCGTTATCTTCCACTATTTAATTTGCAATTTGTTCTCACCCATGTCTTGGGTTTTTGGAGCCCAGGCGCCGGATGCAGATGCGTCATTAATGTTATTCAGGCGGCCTTCGGAGGCTTCCCAGCCATCTTCTCTTTTAGAGGATGCCGTGATTTCTTGGTCAAAAATTCTTCCGTCTTCCATTCCCAATGGCTCAAAGCAATCTGAAAGAAGGAACACACGTACCTTGTTTATTATTCGTTTCATACGAAAATTCACACAAGCGAGAAAACGCTGTGTGCGTGTTTTTTCAAAAATAAGAACAAAGCTGTTGCTCTTGTTTTGTTTCACTAATTAGCCCTTTTATATTATGTAACAATCATCGGTTCTAATTTTAAAGATTAGCGAGCCATTTTTTTGTTGCGAATTCAGGCATGTAAGGCCACACTTGCCTTTCTCATGCGTTGACAAATTTTTCGTACTTTGTTGGTTTATTCGATAAAAGACAGTGATGCAGTGCTTTATTGTTTGATGCGTTAACTCTGCTGAGGTGAAAGACAAAACTTTAAATGTTTTATATCCGTATCTTAATGTCATCAATTTATGTTTTTAGGCATTTTACGTGTAATTTCTGGTTGGATTTTCAATGCCCCGAAAAGTTTGATTGAAATTGATAAATGTCAGCTGCACTGTATTTTAATTCGGTGAAGCAAATATGTACTCTCCATAAGGGGTTAAGCAAGTAATCGATCAGAAATTTTTTTAATAGGAAATCGATTTCAAGCAAAAGTAAACAGAATGTGTAGTTTTACTTGAGTAAACCCTGAGCACTGAGAATGGGGAATTTTACAAGAAACCGATTTTTCTATTTAAAAAATTTGCTGATCGATTACTTGCTTACGCACACTGTGGAGAGTATTACATGAACATACTGTAGATATGTGCAGGTTTGACAGCGCCGGATTTAGGGGGGGGCAAGGAGCCCGGGACCAGGGCCCCCACCATTTCCGTATGTTAATCCATATGTGCGACATGCGCGTGCCACTTGGTCATTTATAGTCAGGAAAGTTTGTTTGTAGACGCTATTAATTTATCGGTCGGCCAAACAGCAGCATTTCACTTGAAGAATATTTGATATTGTAACGAAACAAATGTTGGACTTACTGGTTTCCTGAATGTCGGTCAGGTATCTCAATCTAGTGAATGCAAGGTCAAGCCACGTAGAACACGTAAGCCTACGTCTCTAGTTATTTCTGGTAGAGTTTGCTTTTCTTTACTATCTGCTTTACTCAGATTTGCACAGGTCGCAAATGAGTAGCATTGCTAGGTATGGCTGCCATGCGCCCTCTTTGTGAAGTACATGACCACATTTTTCATGAGAAATGAAACATTCTCCGAGGACATTCGAAAATATCAAAATGTTCTCCTTTATGCATTTCTTATTTTGCATAGCTATAATCAGTGGCGTAACTAGAACTTTGAGTAAGGATTGAAAACAGCTAAAAGTGGCCCACTGGCCACTGTACAGGGCACACTATAGCCAACACTCGGAAAAAAAAACTTGCGAAATGATGGTGAATCCGGAGGTGGATAGCTATGCTAAAACCCTAAATCACCGAAAAATAATCTGAAAAACACGAAAAGCAATAACCTACTGAAAACCAAACGAATACTAAAACCGAAATATAACTTAAGGTGGCGGTCCGGTTTTCACATTTAGATTGCCAGGGGGGAAATCGCCCCTCTGCCTCCCGTCAGTTACGTCACTGACTATGATATATTGTTTTAGCATACAGCAAGCTGTCCGTACTCTACTACAACAAGATGGAGGTCTGCAGCCTAGATGACCCTTGGTCCTTCGCAGCCTCCAACTCCCTATGCAGTCTATACATCGATGTACTTGGAAGTCATTGCAGTTCTTCATTGTAATAATCATGATGGCGTCATTCATACGTGTGTCTTAAAAGCTTGTATTTCATCAAAGTACAGTAAATGCATTAGCACCATCAAGCGTATACTCTATACCAGTGATTTTAAACCGGTGTTCCGCGGAAAACTAGTGTTCCGTGAAAGATCGTCAGGTGTTCCGCAGGAAATTTGATAAGTTTGACTAGTGTTCCATC
>Ga0210059_1010056_pt1 | contig 14667 bp, 8 predicted proteins | sample Ectturendosymbi2_FD_188042 | JGI IMG/M metagenome (GOLD analysis project Ga0210059, IMG submission 188042) | Ecteinascidia turbinata endosymbiont from Florida, USA - Sample 2 (SPAdes) (version 2) | ecosystem: Host-associated > Tunicates > Ascidians > Unclassified | place: Key West, Florida...
AGGCCTCCACACCGATGTCGGACGTTTCCGCTCCTGTTTACCCAAATTGGGTGTGACCCCTTCTGCGGCTTGTGAGTGTGGCTCAGAAGAACAGACCGTTGACCATGTTATCCTCCACTGTCCAATCCATGGACCACCCAGGGCCGGATTAAATCAACGCGAGGCCTGGAGCAAAGTCGTGACCGCGAGGCTCCCTAAACATTTAGTGCAACTGCGCAGCGTTTCATATGCCCTCGTTTGAACTTTGCAGAGGCACCATTTAAAAACGTCAAAATTGATACGATTTGGCAGCCTACGCTTCAGAAACAATTGGGGGTGACCATGTACGGCGGTTCGTATGTGGTTAATTTATTCAAACAGAAAGTTATATCACAAAAAAAAGCGAATTTTCAAACGTTCACTTCATTTTACTGTAGTATAGGCGTTTTTCTGCATGTGACCAGGACTCCCACTGTGGATTTTCCCACCCAGGTCTGCTTTGTTTAGTCGACCTGCGTGCGTGTCTAGGTGTTTTTGAAGTGATAAATTTACCAGTAACTTCAAAGTGTTCAATAATATATAGATAGCTTTATATTACAGTGTTTGTATGCGCACATCAGGTGAGAAAGTACGCATATCGGATGAAGTAGAACGCGTTCAATCGGTTTCGTATCTTCACATAAGATCATTTTCGGGATTATATATATAATGTTATTGTCTCTAATGCCAATTGAAGAAACTGGTGAAACAAGGGTTAGGCCTGAAAAAATAATTTTCAATTAGAGGAAGAAGACATTGGGATTATATTTCTTGTGAGATTTTAGATCCCGCTGCACTTCAAAATTGCACAAAATTTCCTTGTTAATAACAAACCTACCCCTACAATTAGTGAGAGATATCATCAGCAGAGTTTGTTACCAATGTTATGAAAAACGTCTTGAGGAACAAGAGGGTCGTCCAAATGTTAATGTTTGCGCTGCAGAAGAAAATTAGGAAGAGGAAATATAATTAAATCTGTATTCGATTATCGTTTCAAGTCAAATAGTTTCAAGGAAATATAATTAAATCAGTATTCGATAATTTATCGTTTCAAGACTTGTGGGAATACGTCTTTATCGTTTAAGCAGTTTTTTTAAAGGTGCTTTAGGGACCCGATTCGGCCCTAGAATCAGAGAAAATCGGGTCCCTACAGGTCCATACCGGGTAACTAACATTTTCTTTAAAAAAACCTGGTTTAAGGATTAGTTCTGACTTCTTAGTGAGCACTAATCATATGTTTTTGTTCGTAACACAAGCTTTCTGGGCTTTTATTGTACGAATATGTTTTTTGATGTACAATTTGGGTTTATTTGAAATCACTGAATACGAGCCCTTCATGTGACTGTTGAACACAGACATATCTTGGCAGGTAATGCAGCGAGACAGTGACACTGCTGATAGCGGTAACGGTAAGCAACGTAGTTCTTTGCGAAAATAAGCATGAGTGAATCTGTACCAGTGCTTCCACAAGTTTGAAAAATCCATTGCTTTTGTGAGACTGTGATCAACGTGCTTCAGTGAATAGATTAATGAAATGACTGCTATGCAGGTTTCCTTTCAAACAGTACAAAAATATGCGGCTTGTTAGAATGCGTCTATTCAGACTTGTGGGAATACGTCGTTATTGTTAAGGTTTAGTTCTGACTTCTTAGTGAGCACCACGGGTGTAGTGCTAAAAAAGAGGCATGGGAACGCCGTTCCCGCACCAAATAAAAAGGAAGACTGCATCAAATGTTTCGAACAAAGTGAGCATTCGCCTAGAAGAATTTCCGCACTGGATATTCCTGTTTCACTGCAGAATTTTGACTTACAGGGCGAATCTTCGTGTCGCTAGCACATCTGTGAGATCGCAGCCATGTTTTAATGTAATTTAGTGCAAAAAGGTGTGGGAACGCGTTCCTACATCAAAAAGAGGTGTGGGAACGCCGTTCCCACGCTTTCCCACCCCACTACACCCCTGGTGAGCACTAAGTGTAAAGCTATATTTGCTGCGGCGAGTTTTCGAAATTCATCTGCTCAGTTTTTTAAGCCTGCGTGGTGTTCTAACTTTAGTAAGTTGTTCAATGATTTTGCACACCATACGAGTAAGCGTGCAGTTTGGGTAGGCGGAGAACGAGAGTCGAAGAGCTGGAAGGTTCTGAAAACACTGAACCTAGCTCATGGTATGCGTTTTTAGTCAAACAATTCATTCTAAGGTTGGAAAGTTGCGTATTGACAATGTCATAAGATTTAGAGAAGAGTGGCTGATAAAGTTTACATGGCTTGCAAAACAGGATTTTGCTGGTGTTGTGTATCCCTTTTGCAAACTGTACAAAAAGAAAATTAGAAATCGCAAATCAGCCATTATACAGCAGAATAATGCGGTGGACCACGAAAGTAGTAAAAATGCAGCTGTAGTTGTTGTAAAGTTAATATTCCAGTGGTTAATAAATCTGTCATTGTTAAAGTTAAGAAAATACAAATTGAGGTTGGAGCTTCTTTATGATGCCACTGCACAACAGCAATTGTTGGTCATATAAAGTGAAGTAGTGACAAGAATAGAAAAAGCAGCATTCAATTTTAAAGTTTTTTGTTGCAGATAAATTTGGTGTATTTTTAGACAAACTTTGGTATATCCGTTGTAAGACGAGTTGGCAACACTGATAATGAGTCAAAAGTCATTTTTGTTTGTGCATATGCGGGTGAAAAGAAAAAACCTTGGCATTCTTTCTAGGGCCACGGGAGGAACCACTGGTTAAAACATTCAGTAGCGCTGTTAAAGACTTTTTCAGAGCAGCACCTTTTTCTGACGAAGCGAGATTTTCTGCCAGTGAACAAAAGGTAATTATTTACGGGTAACAAGCCTGTAACTTCCGTGCGATCATTTTTAGCTAATCAACAATGTAATCGATATTTAGTCTCGTGCCTATATGCAATTTTACCACTACCTAATTTCTACCAATTTTTCTGCCCCTTCGCTGCCGACTACTATATTTCGCTCGAATGAGGTTGCATCACGCAGGAGCACGAAATGTCGCGCGGTATAAGTTCCTTTTTTCGTACTGAACAAATATTGTGCGATCCGTTTCTAGACCTAAAAGTGACCTAACACATGGACAAATAGTGGCAATTACCACCAAACCCATAAAAGGTGTTAAAGACGTAAAGGAGAATCCTTGCTTTTCATAGCTTGGTCAAGCAGACCACCTCTGAAAAACAAATTTATCTCCGAGTAAGGTTGGTGGACGGGAATGACACGAACCGCTTTTCATGGCGACTCACAAGTCACAACCAGTGCCGTGGCAAGGCAGCCCCGTACCCCCGGTCGGGGGGGGGACGACCATTCGTAGGGACCCCACAATATACATTGTATTAGTAAGTTAGAGCCGTCTCCCTACCCTTGACTTCTACTCTTCTGGCTTTGCCTCTTCAGATTTAATGTCACTTGTTATATGTCATGATGAAGATGGATGGTGTCAGATTCCAATAAATCCGTTCTTATTAGAAGTGAAGGCAGAGGGTGTGTTGAGAAGCAGTTAGTTCTACGCACAGCTTCCACCTATCAGCTTTTATTGAAAGCACCAAGTTGATTACATTGAGACTGGCTATTAAAATGATGAGGCTGTACAGCGACCACCAGGTGCTCTGTGATCGTCGGGATGCAAATCACAAGCATTAATGAGACTGCCGGTTTCACATATTGTCGTATACCAGGGTTGTGCAACCTTTATTACTGAAGAGCCAAACGTAATTAAAGAGATTAGACCGCGGGTCGCGCCTTCGTTTCACACAGGCTGCCTAGTACTAGTGGCCAGCATAAAAATCCACTTTGTCGTATTGCATTTGGCCCGCAGGCCGCAGGTTGCACACCCCTGTCGTACACTATAGTCGATGCAAGTACGGCAGCTACATCAAACAGATAAATGACATCATAAATAATTTCCTATCACATCACAAGAAGAGATATTTGTTTCGCTTTACTGATGATAACAACTAGCAAGTGATAGGCCTAAAGTTAGTTTTTACTTATTTTGCATTGGCAGTTCATTAAAGTTATTTTCTCCTGAGTTGTACAGTTTCGAAATAGCGCTGCTCAGGGGGATAATTTGCAACTGGCTCGAAAAAGCACGCAACTGCCTAAATGCTTGCTGATATTAAAGGGCCCCATCTGGATTTTTTGGGGGGCCCCAACAGCCTTTCACACGGCTCTGGTCACAACTATTGGTACTACCATACACTTCACATGTTAAGGGGTGCGTCTTGATATTTTTTTTAATCCGTAAAAAGCCAATACGTATTTTGTCTTTGATATATGTTCAACTACAGCATATCACCACGATGTTCTACAAATGTCAATGTCAAACCAAAAAACACAATTTGGTTTTATGAAGTTTTGCATGCAGCACACTCTTTCTAAATGGTTTATCTCATGAAGTCTCAAAGCAGTTTAGTAACCTTTTGCATTCAGAAGTTATGGCATATGACAGTATTTCAATATGAATGACATAGGCTCTTAATAACGAAGCCAAGCCTGCGTGAAGTAGTCCTCACTCCGCAAAAACATTCCAACTAACTGAAAATTTTGTTCGCGTAGATCTTGCACCTTGTACCAGTTTTGCAGGCCTACGTGGCCAAAGGCAATGAGACTTTTCAAAGCTTTGACAAACAAGAGCTGCGCCTGCGCGTGTAAATGAGGTAAATTGCGTATTTTTGCCATAACGAAACAATGTCTGTGGGTTAAGTCCTTCTTACTTAGTGACTCAGAAGTGGGGCAAAGGGTTCAGGAAGACATTTGAGGTAAGTGCTACCGCGAAGCAAATTTCGTTACCTGTCATTTAAACGCAAAGTGAAGAGTTACAACCTTAATGGTTTTCAGTAACAACAACCGCTAATGTTGGGAAAATTAAGGTCAACGCATAAGAACAGAAGTGTTTCAACATTTTTTTCTGCCACAACTTATAAGTGATAAAATGTTTGATATTTGTTATTTCATAAAAAGCAGAGCAAAAATCTCTGTTGCAGAAAATTTTCTTGCAGTACGTTATTAAAGGTGTTTCTAAATTGGTTGAAAATAACTGCATTATAACAAAAATCTTCCATGAACTAATTTTTGACTTTTAAATGAAAATATTTTAATTTTCAAAATTTTATTTTCAACTGATTTTTGAGGTCAGGCACCGCCTGCTTAAGGTTCTAAACCTGATTATAAAACACTTTATATCGTGCATACACCAAACAGATTGTTTACCAACATTGCAATTTACAATAACATATACCAAACGTCATTTGGTCGTTGGTCGTAACAGTTTTAAGTTGAGTGCTATCTTCAGGATGCTGCTGCAATAAAACGCTCAAAACAATATCCGGAGACGTGAAGAGCATGCAACAAGCGCCTCATTCACAGAACCTAGTATAGAAACCTTCTCTGTTCCTGAGAGAGCAAGTTGTGCGAACTATAAACAGTACATACGAAGATTAATTAAATCAGGATCACTTGCAGCCATTCGAAAATACGTACCATACGTTTACAAGTTAAGCCCACATGAACTTATGACTACTCGAATACGGTTTGCAATATACGGACAGATGTTTTCAGCCTACATTGGTACCTGGCAAATATGCTACTGCTTGATGATACGAGTCTTTTCGCAGTCTTTGTCAACGTTTCCGCATAACACGCATTGGCGTTTCAAATGGGTCCAATACAATTATATGCTTTCCGGCGGTTGACAATATTGGTGCTGCTGGAAGAGCACTAACACTTGGGCCGCAATAAGCATCCTGATAAATTGAAAAAATAGCTACTTCGTATTCTTATAGCAATTTAGTTGTGATCTTGCTATCTAAAGCTTAGGGAAAATGTGAAATCTAGTTCGGAAACAGGGTCAATAAAACGAAAACATGCATGCTTCCAAAACCTGTTCGTCGTTCTTACTGCACGAAGTTGAAATCACGTTCATTACAAGTGCGCAATCGTCAGCGATCACGTTTGTCGTCTAGTTCCGTTTTGTGATTGATAGAAATTTTGTTTTAGCCGAGCATTAAGATTCAACGCTGGCGATTAACTTTTTGCATGTTTTCAAAGCCTTATCAAAGTGTTTGTACTAGGCTTTTTTCAAACTACTGTACTTTATTGAAGAAAAAACCTCAACCACTATATATCTACAAAAACAACTGATTCATCATTTGAGAACACAACCAAGAGTTGGTTGCAAAATATTGTTGCAACCTTCAACTTAAATAAAACGTTCTGAGCTTCTTCCACAAATATCACATGCTTACACAGACCTTGAGAATATCTATAATTTTCCTGCCTCATCAATACTACAAGACTATCCCTTTTTTCTGTCGTCTCAGTTTTGTGATTCAGTGATCAATATTAGCCATAATTTGTGCAGTGATTAGTCACAATATTAGCTAAAACGTAACGACAGAATCTTCGGTTTTGAATAGTTTTTAGTGCAGATTACGTTTTACTTGGCTAACGTGACTGGGTTCCTCTTTTAATCTTCTAAAGAGTAGAATACAGGTATTTAGAGTTATTGATCAACTATTCTTATTGAAAAACACCTCGCAGGTTTCCGTGGGACTGAAAATTTGGACAATTCTTTCAGAGCAAATTGTTTGGTTTTAGATTTAGAAAATGAAGACATAAAAGCTGCACACTATATTTTGTATGCAGTCAAGTCTCAATTCAGTTTGTAACAGACGCAGTTTGTACAAATTTCTGAAATTTATACTTAATTTTACCCTGTTTTTGTGTTCTTATACGGCGAACGTTCGCAGCATGAATTTCCCACGTTGGGCGGATTTATCAATATAGGTTAACATCCGGCGGCTGGTGCGGTGAGAACCCATGTGACGTTTATCTACTGTGCTAAACATAGGTTTGTGAAACAGTTTGTCGAATAAGCTCGTTTAGAAAGAATGAGCTGAAAACAGGCAACTCAGGCAAAAACCGGGTAAAAGCTTAATTAGTAAAAAATGGTGATTTAGGAAACGTGTCTCCTAAAGCAGCAGTTATCAATAAAGCATGAAGCTCACATACAGTATGTTTTACATGTCTGCAAGGCAGTTGTACATCAGGCTTAACACTTTTTACTTCAAAACACGGAGCAACTAGCGTTGAGGGAAAAAGGTGTGTTTTTGCTGAATCGAAAAGCTTGCATTTTGATAGTTTTCGCTCAGTTTTGAAGAATGATGCTTTCGCAACTGAGAGAATCTTCATTTTAGAATAAGACATCAGGCACGCATTCTTTTGGTTGACGTTTTAATTGTACACAAAGACTCTCTCGAACCTCCTAACAAGTAACGATTGCTCTGTATCGATGAATAATCGGTTTGCAACAAATCGATTAGCAACTGGGAAGATGAGAGTGACTTGCTGGTCTTGCTTAAGAATTTTTCTGCTTGTATGTTCAATCCTTGTGGTTTGGGCGATGGTTCCTCACTGCCTCAAATTTATGTGAGTATATTGAATGTAACCGTTTTTTCTGTAACGTTTTCTCTAAGAAAAATCAACCCTGGATTATAAAAGCTTTGGTGAACCAAGACTGCACCCACACCTCTAAAATAGCTGTCGCTTGTGAAGTAAAATGCTGCATAGAACCAAGTTAATTTTCGAGCAATCAAGCGTGTCGAAGTCGAAAAGCAATGACTCTGTGCAGCATATACTACGAAATAGTGAAATAAACAACGTTTGATATCCATCCTATATAAACTGACGAATAGCTGTTCTTTTTTTTACAAAAGATCTCGGTTTTTGGCTGGTTACAATTGCGGATACCAAGAACATAACTTGGAGAAACAGAATGCACATTTGCTAGAGGTCACGACACGATTAGGTAAGAAAATATCTGCAGTCAAATGCGCATTGTTAAGGTAATTGATCTAACAGGAAACGAGTTCAAACTGAAGAGCGTATTTTTATGTTGCAGAAATACTACATATTATGGCATTGAATGCATTGATTTTCTAAATTAGAGAGAACCGATATATTAAAAACATGTATTGCATATCTTTATATATGGTTAAAGCATGGTATTAGACTAAAACACAGGTGATTATCAGGTGCGTGATGAATATTACATATTTAATAGTGTTTACTAAAAGAGCTCCGTATCGGGAAGCTGTTTAGAATTTTCTATAAATTGATCATTTTTCTCGTGTAGGAAAAAGATCATTTGCAAACCAAACAACAAAAATTTTAAAGTGCATGCGAGCTCACACCGAAAAAAGCTACGTCTAGGCAACTTTGTCATTACACGTGCTTTTATCAAGTCTTGCAAAGAAGCTCTAGCAAACCAACTCTGTTCGATATTTCTGAAATCACTAGCTGTGTTCATACTTCCAAAACTATCGGATGATTTTAAATTCAAAAGAGTTTAAAAGCTGACTGCAAACGGGCATGACCTAAACCTGGTGTTTTTTAGATCACTAGAAAATACTTCCTGCATAGTCGAGAAATTAGTCTCCACAGTTGTAACGCAGTCGAATCAACCAGGAACTTTTTTAAACAGGAAACCTGTGTCGTATAACTATACCCATCCTCATTTCTGAAATATGCAAGCAAAAGCAAACAGTTGAAATGCTGAAGAACTATAAAATACAAGCAGACAAAGCAAACAAACTTTAGGTTAAAATAAATAAATCAAAACACTGCGACAAGTTTAATAACTGAAAAGCAACCGTTTTTATAAACCTGGTTACACTAAATCTGGAAAACTATTTCACGCCAATTCCGGAGCAACGTAAACACAACGAGCAGTGCGGTGGTGACGCAATCACAGCGCTCTTCCACAATCGCTGTCTTTCTTGACAATGTCTGCTGCAGACTTAAAAATCTAAAATAGTTTTCTGGAACTTCTTTGTTTGACATATCGTAAGATCATCCATTATTTCTTTCACCCCCACAATTCACCAAAGACTTGACAACGTAGAAGGAAAACATTAAAGTGGAAGATTTTCTTGACCATGTGATAAAAGCTGCTTATGATGTAGAAGCAGCTCATTGGTTTATGTGGATCATGAGGATTCTCATGAGTTTATAAATTTTTCGAGCATTTGGAAACAAGCATGCTGCTTTAAGAAAGCCCTTTGGAAATGTTCTCAGATCTTAACGATTTTCCTTCAGTTTCAAACTTACACACAACTCTATTTGTTGTTGACAGGAATTTGTATGTTTCTCCTAAGAGTTTCACAATTCTTAAAAAAAACGCTCAAAGTGAATTGAATAAACTTGATAATTGAATGAGTTCAAGCAGTTATCTATAAACTGTATGAAGACATCTTACATGCTTACAAGCAACTACTGCAATCTAAATCATAGGTTTGAACCCTGTAAAAATGCAGATATCCAACACACTGACAGTATTAAGTATTTCGAGGTGATAATTGATAACGAACGCAAACGGAAGCAACATATTATTGGTCTCTGTGGAAAATTTTTTAAATGGGATTTATATGGGATTGAGTGAAATCTAAGACTTTACGCTGGCTTACAGACGTCTTTTACACTGTAGTTTATTTCACTCAGACGCGAGATGTTGCATTATTGCTTGAGGCCAAACTTGTAAAACTGTTACCAGACCAGCTCAAGTTTTACAAACTCAATTTTGAAATATATAATGTTTGAATGCAAAAAAAAATTTTTTTTTGTTTCTTTCCCTTTTTGTTTCTTTCCCCGGGCGCCATCTGACGTCGGTACGCCCCTGGGTTCAATAGCAACTATTTGTCGTCTTGTTTTGATATTTTTTTTCGTTAATTTGGATTGTGTTGATGCTCATGAAACAAAGCGTCAAACACCTAGAAAAAAATTTATCAGTGTGTTTCAACCGAACATCTCACGCATACGTTGCAACGCACCAGTCGTGTTGTATTGCGTATCATCCACAATTGTATAAAATCGTCGCCAATTCGTTGTTTTCCACGTAAACTCAAGTAAATTTTTCTTGAAAAACTTCTTGTAAAATCTAAAAAGTAAACGTTCTTGTGCTGGGCTCTGTTTAAGGTAATAAAAATTTTCTCCGCCTAATGTTTATGCCTTAACAAATCTGTCTTTACATGCGATGAAGTACTGTGTGTGGGTTGTATTCGACTGCGTGAGTGCGTTACTCATAGGTTGACGTGTTAAATTTTTTCATAAGCAAGACTTGATTTTAAGTCCAACCTATAGCTGCGCTTTTTCAGTTTCCCGTATCATGTAATAGCGCTGTGGTGGAGTGCTTTCCACATTCACCAACTTTAAGTATAAGTAGCTTTGTTGCCGCAGAGGTGCTAAAAGCTGTTACGTGTTTGGAACATATTCGTGTGCCGTGAGTTTTAAAAGAAAACCCTCAGTTTGTTGAGAGATGCGAATTTGATATGTAGCTGTCCAATTGCTTTCTGCCATTTTTTCACCTTTTAGTTAAAGAATATGTAAGCTTCATCCCTGTTAAATGTAGAAAGATTCCAGTTTCTTTACATAACATGCACAAGTACATCGCACCTAAGTCGTTGCTAAACACATGCTTTTGGCAGTAGGCAAGGAAATAGGGACATTATAGCAATTTCAATCTGCTTAATCTCAAGCGTTACTTTTTTCCACGACGTAAGCATTTGTGCAACATCCACCGCGCTGAAGACAAAATGCCCAACATTGAAATCACAAATCACATCTCGCCAATACAAAGAAGTACATAGCCAAAAATGAAACATAAAGATTTTAATCCTGGATAAAAATAAATACCGTAGTTAAACCAATACAACTAAAGTTTACAGAAAGAGTTTCGTTTCACGTTTCCGTCTTTTTACGCAACGCTCGGTCTTCCTGCATGATTCCTGTGCTCATCGTCTTTAACTGTCAGAGTTTCCAAGCCTTTACCAATGTTTCTTTTGCTCCTAATGTGTGCTTTTAATCAAAAGTGAAATTTTTATCAAATACGGAAAAGAAAGTCACCTGATAGTACGTTGAGTCTTTTATTTTATCATGTTAAGTAGAATAACCTATTAAAGTCCTTTTCAACTGAGTTGACAAACACAAGCCAATATAGGAGAATGTTTTTTTCTCTGAGTAATCAAAAGCATTTGATGCCCATATTTCTACGTTAGATAAAAACATCTATATATTTCCGAGCATTCGCTTTGCATATGTATTCCTAAAAACTTTTTTTACTGACCGTATTTATTCGAGTACAACGCGCACCCTTAATTTTTTGATTGAAAATTGGTATATGTATCCAAATAAGAATGTTACCGGTGAAAACACTGAATCGAAACAGGCAATGCTCAAACTGAACACATTTATGTTGCAACGTCGATGCCGTCCTTTATGTTGCAACGTTTTATATTATTACATCATAGAGCCTAAGCAGCGTTGAAACTGCAAACAGGGAAGTTACAGCGCATTGTGTCCACAGATACCACGCGGTAAAACCCTAACACGCCGGTTTTGGGAAGCGCTGTCCCATTTGACAGAAGCTCAGGCATACGAAAAGAACTAGAGCCGCATTCTTCATCCAGGTCATGCATCGTGCAACGACTCATCGAATTCTAGAAAAGCGCAGCCGCTTGCTGAAGCTTCCTAACGTCGTGAAACATAGATGCAGCGGGAGTGACAATTTGGCGCGCTGCCATTTTTTAACGGAGGCTTAAAGTTCTTTGTTTTCACCAAATTTTTAGTCGCGCAGTGCGAGTGCGCGACCGGGTTTTTGCACACCTGCGCTATGCTGAAACAGGCTATACGAAATATACAGTACTTGCGCGTTCTCTTGCGTATGACTTGTTTATTATGTGCACCTGAACTCATGTGCCCTCTGGCGTAAAGGCATAAAAATCTAAGACCTCGTTTATAACGCGCACCGAACTTTGCGTTGGTGTTTTTGGTATAAAATTTTGCGCGTTATACTCGAATAAATGCGGTACTTCCATTGGAATTTTTTTGCTTTAGTACCAGGTGCGAAGGAAAAGATGTACGATCTGCATGTTGAACTGTTCAATCTAAAACTGCGTTTGACCGAAATGGAAATGACAGAAACAACTGCTAAGGAACTGAATGTAAGATTGAAGTAAGATGATGTTGTTTTACCTTCACTGTATGAAGACTAAATGTGAAACTTGATACTTATTCATTCCCACGCAAATTTTTTAACATGCTATAATTGAAGACTTTGGCAGAACAACCTTCCACCATCATGTACCTCAACAATTGAAAAAGATGTTCTTCCCTCGCGCAAAAGTTCGTAAAACGCAAATGCCATCAAAGAAAAATTGCAGCAGGTGCACTTAACACAAAATAATATATCTTCTTAAACGCCTTAGCCAATCGCAAAACGTTTTCAATTGAAGTACATTTTCACAAACTTCAAACCTGCCATGTTTTTACTTCTGAAAAGACTTTTTACTTCTAAGTAACCACTCGCGAACTCAAATGCTCTTAGCAAATAGCCACAACCTTTATAGCATTCATACCAAGTCTTGTGTGTAACCTATACCTAAAGCAAGAGTCCGTAACAGTAACTAAGCGCTGAAAAATTAACAACGCTCCTAAATAAACCTTGCGAGCTTTTTACCAATTTTGTTTTTGTTTCTCGTGAGAGAAATGCTCAAAACTGGTATATCGCGTTGGTTTTGCAGGGAAATTATTTTGTCTCTGACACCAAATGCCTCCAACTGTTCCTCTTTCTACCTGATAAGAAACACTGCGGTTTATCGCGCATTTTTTCAAACGAAAAATTATACCACTGTTCTTTAATCTAAAGTGTACGCGAAGTGTTAAAAGTTATTTTGGCGTTGTTTTATGGCATAAAAAGAAATTTCTTCCGCCTGTATCCTTCTCATTCAACTTGAGATAACTTTCACTGCCGAAGAGCGTGCTTAAGGCATTTACAGACTCAAAATAGCAAAACAAATCTATACAAAAATATTTTTCTATTTAATCAGCGAACTACAACTAGCATGTATTAACAAGGTTAGGCAAACGCAAGTGTCGGGTACTCGCAGTCATGATCAACAGCCAATACGTTTACATTTAATCTAGAGCAGTGGCTTTCAACTGTTTCAACCGCAAACTATTATAGCAACCTCCTATAACAAACGACCCTCATCTAAAACACGAACAAAGCAAATCCATTACAACAGTGTACATAAAACATCCACTCGCGACCCCTCCAAGAATGGTTCACAACTCCTCGCAGGGTCGCGGCTCCAGATTGAAAACCACAGATCTAGACGTCTACAGTGCACTCTAGATCAAATGCTGATAACCAGCATTCCTTTTGGTGCACTACACAATTTCATCATACCAGGGAACCAGTGAGGAAGTTCCACAGCTCCGAACTGTGCTCATGATCGTGTTCCAACAACACTTCTGGCCAGCCTGTAAGACGTTCAACAGCGCAGTTTGTTTTTCACCGCAGTTTTAAAAACAAAATCCACGGTTGGTGGGCTTCTTGTGGCTATTTCAGGAAAAAATTTTGATCTAACCATTCCAAAGTTGATTTTCATGCCCACTACCTGCCGCATTTCCAAACCTATCAGCGAATCCATGCATTTTGTTATTTTGAATCTTTATGGTTTGATCACGACCTGCTTAAGATATTCTTACATACTCTAGTTTTGGGGTAATTTTCAGACTATGCATGATTAAGAAAAACATAGCAAAACTTCAAAAAAGGCCTATAAACAACTAGTGCCATTAAAATTACTGGAAATGTCATGAACTGAAGGTACGTGATCGAGTTTACTTGCATTGTGAAAGAAGCCAAATCGGCCAGTTAGCGATGGCCTGAAAAATGTGACATATCCGGCCGTATCTTAAGTCGACCGTGATTTTATTATAATAGTTTTCACCCGAACCGGGACAGACAAAACCTTTTTCGAAAGCCCATTGTTTCAAATATGTCTTAAACTGCAGTTGGATGATAAACGTCTTGAACGAAGTGATTGATCATTCTCAAACGGAAGGTTTACGTGAAGCACAATTACTATCTTCCAAAATCCAGAAACGTCTTCACACGCTCCAGGTGAGACTTTAGTTTTGTTTGAATGGCATTATTAGTAATTATCACGCAAACTACAAGATTAAACACACATGTAATTTCACTAATCTGCGCTGTAGGAATTGTAAACTGGACCAGACGAAACTACAAGAGCTTGGCAGAGTGGCAAGAAAGACGCTAAACATGCTTAAAGGAGCCCATATGCTTGAGCTGGTCACACCTGTTGTATCCCTACCTGTACTGAAATATTTCGTAGAAGCTTTAGGAAAGTTGGATCAAAAGCAAGATTCTAGCCTATCGGATCATACAAGGGCATGGAAAAGTGAAAAAAAAGTTCCTGGTAGAGATAGTGTAGACGCCTAAACAATCACGGAGCATAAATCTAGAACAGTGTAAAGCCAAAATGAAAAAGAGAACGCACGTTAGAATGGGCCATCATGCATTTCAAAGTACAATTCAGAAGACAAGTAACAAACAATCTACAAAAAAGATCCCATGCAGATGGATGAGGTAAATTGTAAAAGCTAAAATCTAATAATAAACGCTCATAAAAGTGCTGCATTACAAGAGCAAACCATCCTCATAAAGTCTTAAACGAAAGTTTCAACCAAAAGCTTATTTAATCCATAAAAATAACCAGCTTTATTAAAAGCTGCTTTTATTGGAGACTTTGAACGTATTTACAGAATCCTCT
>Ga0210059_1010057_pt1 | contig 14667 bp, 7 predicted proteins | sample Ectturendosymbi2_FD_188042 | JGI IMG/M metagenome (GOLD analysis project Ga0210059, IMG submission 188042) | Ecteinascidia turbinata endosymbiont from Florida, USA - Sample 2 (SPAdes) (version 2) | ecosystem: Host-associated > Tunicates > Ascidians > Unclassified | place: Key West, Florida...
CTCGAGCAACAGTGGTGCGACACTTGCGAAGTGAACGCGACGCGAATTCGGGGATCTCCCTTGATCACAGAACAAACCAACTCTCGCGCGACAATTTCGCGTGTCGCGTTTGGTGTAAACCGGCCTGTTAAGTTTATGCGCATAGCAGTGTATGAATACAGTGCGCGTGTTTGTTTTAGCTTGCGCTGCACTCCGTTTAGCCTTCCTGCCATTACAGCTGCTCCGTCATAGACTTGGCATATTAATTTACTCGTAGCGTCACTGAAGGAGTTTAGCGCAGTTACGATCTCATCAGCGACTCTTGCAGCACTTTTATTGTCATTGACTGCATAGAATCCAAGAAATCGTTTACGTATTTTGTCTTCATACACATGCCGTATTATAAATCGACAGTTTAACGTGCATTGCACAGTCTGTAGTTTCATCGGCTTGTACAGATATAAACGGAGCTTTATCAAATTCGTTTCTGATTTCATTAGAAATAACGTTTCCTATTGCTAGTATCAAGTCATCTTGTATTTCGCTTCAAACTCCTAAAAACTGTTTCGACCCCTCTTTAGTATGAAGTCCAGAACCAAATGCGATGTCGATTTCAGCAAAAGCACTGCAACAGTTTAGGGCAGGGGTCGGGAACCTATGGCTCGCGAGCCAGATGTGGCTCTTTTGATGACGGGATCTGGCTCCCTTGATATTTTCGTAGCGCGATTGTTACGAATGAAACTTTCTCTGTAATTTTCCATCTACCAGACTACAAAGCCATTAGCAACACCATGCAGCACCAGAAGTCGCATTTACAGTAAGAAGCATGTTATTAAAGAGAAAATTCAGACATTTACCATTGTTTAAAATTGTTGATGTTGCTTAAAAATGCACACGTTAGTTAGTATGTTAGTTGCATTAAAACCCGGCCGAGAGTCGATCTCCAGACTTACCAGCGCCGAAGCGGACGCATGTACCACCAGGCAGCTGAACTGATGCTTCCCTTGCAGTGGAAGTACACTCATGATTTGAAGATGAAAACTTGCACTACATCATGAAAGTTATTTGGTTTTTCGTAAACAGAAATTTCATTGTCACTTTCGTTTCTGCAAAATTTCCTCTTGCATGGCTCTAACCATTCGATCCCGTTCAGCTTGCTTCCTACGTCTCCGTTTTTGCTGATATGATAGGCAGTGCTGATAAGACTTGTGCTGTAAAATGTGCGAGCTCTTTCTTGGTAAGGCATGCTAAACCTGTTCACATTTTCCGCCTAAAGCAATTCAATAGAAAATGAACGACCTGACCTGATGTGTAACCCTGCACATACAGTAATTTGCAGGCTCAAAGCAACGAGCCAACCAGCATGCGTCCTCAGCGGACGACCATGATGCACAGTGAGTTTGCTGAAATGCAGACAAAATATTACGATGCGGTACAAGTTTGCCGGTGTTACTGCCAACAAAAAGTCTAGCTGTTTATATTTTAAACTTATTAATGCCCAGCAGGAATGTTTGATGCCAGTGCATTTGATGTAGATATGTTGCTGTGCGCACTTGTGTCATGTCCCATCAATGCTGATGAACTCCCCATTCCTCAAGTTCGATAAAACTACATCAACCTTTGCTCCAAGGGTTGTTTATTGGTAGGACAAACGGACTACGTATTGAAAATTCCATGACATGAACATGATACTTCTTTAACTGCTATGCTTGGCTATTTAGTCCTGCTTGTTTTACCTCTAGTTCTGAAAACTTTGCGTGCGCTTGCCTCACTTGAGTGTTACTAGGTTGATGTAGCATAGTCTTAATGGTGGCGTAATGTAAAGTGTAATTGCTGCAATATTTGCGTCCTGTATGTAATGCCTGCGTACTCTTTAAATTTGCATTTGATGTAAAGTGTAGTTTTTGGTGTAAATGTATTTATGTGTTTTTAGAAATATCAGTGACTCATGGACGACCTTGAAATCTGATGCAGAGTCCGGTGATACAGCAAGTCAAAAACAGTGTTTTGGGATTGGTAAGATGTTGTTTTTGGCTTTCGTTTATGTCAAATCTTGTCCCATTTTTCTTCAAATTAGAAATGTTCGTTTATGATCAACATTTCTGATTGAATATATAAATATTATATCAAGGACATTCGGTTAGGAAAAAGCGGAGGCCGGGGAAAAATCATAAGTAAAGCTCTTTGCTGTTGCTTCACTGTTTTTATGCGTTGTTTTCCGCCCTTATACCTTGCGCAGTGTGCACAAGCAAAAAAATTTTGACGTTTATTGTGACACTCCACAGTGTACTTAGTACTTTTGTTTTGGATTTTGTCGAATCATCTTGTTACTGCCTCTGACATTTGCATTGTTTTCTTCATATGCCAACAGCTTCGATTTGGCTAAAAATAGGACTGACAGAGGTGCCGACCAGCTGGTTATTTGTTCACATAATGTGCCTTATTCAGAAACGGGTCTCCAAATTTAGACATTGTTAGGTTGTCTGAAGTTTATTTGGTATACGCTTAGGTAAATGAAATGTTTTATTTTTTGCGTGGCTGAATTGGAAATGCTTGGGTGTGCTGCATCTTTTTGATTATGATTCCGCAGTATGTAAAGTGCATTTCTAGCACTTTCTTGTTCACATATATTTGCAAAGTTTTTGCGTACATGCTTATAATAGGCGCAACTTATTATGATAGCTGTGTAGCAACTGAAATGCACAGAAATGGGTATTTTTTACAAAATAGAAGTGTCATGGTAAATTCAAAAGTTTACCATGCAGTCCTGATATCCCATAAAATTGGGACCAATGCCAAAAGCAATGTCGAATACAGTTAACCATCTAATATTAGAGAAGTGAATAATCAAACGAAGTGTGTGGTTGCCAATACAATAAAATAAAAATTTTTACCATTTTAAGCGATTTGAAAAAACAAAAAGTGCGCGGAGATGAGTAAAAAAATTGTGGCAACAAAATGAACAACATCCAAGTTTATGAGAATGACTGTCCCAGCAGTTCTGCCTTTTTTGTTCATGTTTTTAGTTATCTGGATAGAACATTCATATGATCCGAAAGCTTTGAAATTCGCTCAGGTATTTCATGAGTATATATTTTTCAATGCTGCTCAATATATTTCGAGTGTTTTTGAGTGACGGCGTTTGCCAGCAGGTCGCAGTTTCAATTGCGGCGGTTGAAGTTTACGCACCTGGATGCGGAACTCTCCCAGACTGACCACTGACAGGAGGCTGTTCCTCTAAGTCCTAGGTGGCGTAGTGCTTCAATTCCCGTTTTTGATGTTTTGTTTTATAAAAGAATATATATAAAAGGTCGGTTTTCGCTGTATTTGCATTTTTTTAAGCTAATACCTTTCTGACACCCTTTCAGCGTAAAACCAGATACACTCCATTTTCAAAGTTAGCTAAATGCGGCCTACATATTTTCTTCTAAAAATTTTTGATAAAGGTGAGACTTGGAGGCTCTTTGCGCAAAATATCAAAATATAGTTTCGACCGATTAGCTTGAAATAACAGGTCAACGAAAAACTTTAGGCTGTCTAGCCGAGTGTCCCTCAAGAGTTATAATTTTCTTTGAAGTTTTTGATTTCGTGACCACAGTTAAATTACCCCGGGCTATGGTGAGGCTGCTGCGTATGAGAACATTAACGCACCCACTGAAGTTTGTTGGACGATCTGCACGATTGCGCCGGAATTTTCTGGTCGCAGCCGGTTGCAGCTGTTTTCAGGTTCGCAAGGATCACAGTTGTGCAGGCGAAGAATCCTGCAAAAACATGCAGTATATTCAGTAAACGATCCATTGCTGTTGTTACAATGCTTTATACATTACATCGTGTGCATATTAATGAGATTTCGATTAATACTTGCAAATTGCAATCGTGTTTGAAAATTTGATGGTAGTTTGAAATGTTTTCACTTGTAGTCTTGTACTACCTGCGACAGCTGTATGTTCCATTTTCTGTGCTTTAACTTCACATGTGCAGGGTACATAAGGAGTCTTGGAAAAGTATGGAAAGAAGTTTGGTCATTTTCCAGTCTAGAAAAGTCTGGGAAAAAATATTTTGCAGTCTGTTTGTATGGTAAAAGGAAATGATATTTCAGACTTGATCTTTTTACGTGCATTCTGATAATAATTTATTCTGATATTTTTTATCACATTGTTCATTTTAATTTCATCGTGTTAACTATTATAGTGCCCGTATTCGACCTTACAGGTGTGTCATTCGGAAAAGTTAAGTCTGAAAAAAGTCCTGAAAAAGTGTGGAAATGTATATTCAAAATTGCGGAGGAACCCTGCATGTGCTCCAATGTTTTTTGATTTGTGTGTTCCACTGCTTTTGCTTTCATCGGTTTCTTCAACTTTGTGTGTTCTACTGTTTCCACTTCTAGAGTTCCCTCAAAATTGTACAACTTATGCCGGCAACCACTCCACTGCTTGTTTGCAAAATGTCTGGGAGAATGTCGTGGGATGCTTGAAGGAAGGTGGTGGTCATCCGAGTAGTCTCACGCCTGTGGAGGTGGCTGCGTATGCAGCAATGGATTTGAAGTGAGTGAAGATTTTCTTTTCAGTCTATTTGTGTGGGGCATTGTTTTTCAACCAGGGTTCCGCGAGTAGCTGCCAGGGGTTCCGCCGAAACAGACTGAATGTGCCTGGGACGAAATTCGCAACCACAGTTCTATGCGGTTTGTAACAAAACAGGCACTTGGATCATTGCACAGGGTTCCATGAGCAACGAAAACATTTGCGGAAGGTTCCGTTGCAGCAAAAGGTAGAAAAACACTGGTGTAGGGTTTACAGTTTTTGGTATACAATTAAATGGAACACAAGTCTTCCAATGAATCTCATTTTTGTTAGAGGATCATCTGTATCTTCTTATGTTACATTTTCCCCTCAACTTGAATTTCGAGCAAGTGAGCAATCAGTTATTGCACTGGTCTAACGGTAACCGAATTACAACCGCGACGCTACTAGCAACCTGTTTCCGTAGGAAAACACTTTATGATTTGGTGCAGCTGGGTCTCTAAACTACGGCCCGCGAAGCCATTTCATCCGGCCAGAAAGACATTCTGTCAATAATCAAAAAATATTATATTTACGAAAAATTTGTTGATTTGGTAGAATGCAACATATCAATGACATTACAATCACATAACAACAAATAACAATACGTAAGATGTCCGGCCCTCGAACTGCTATGTAGTAGCTTTTGTAGCCCTCTGGCAAAAATGTTTTTGAGACCCTGAGAAGATAAAATCCATTTTGCTGAAAGCCTCTCTGTTCAGATCTGACAGTAAAATTTGTCATGCTTAGTATTTTCATTTTCTTGCCGACATGAAAGAAAAAAAATTAACGCCTCCTGTGTGACTTCCATTACATTAACCTCATGTGCAATCGCATGAATTGTGGAAAAGCTCATATACACTTGAAGCAAACTTGCATTCGTTAAATTACATCTACGACTTTCCACCATAGAACCTGGAAGCAATCGTCAAGTTGTTTTGCGATATGTACTGTTTGGGAAACCTCAAAAACAAGCTTTGGTATACTGTGCCTTGTTTTTGGAAAATGATCACAGCATTAGCGACAGCGAAATTGTCAGCAAAATTCCAAAACACGAAAATGACTGATTTTCATTGAATATAATTACTTTTCTTGGAACGCAGCCATAGTACAGCCATTAATTTATTACAAAGTAACAGTTTGATTGGAGCACTAGCCTTGATTGTTTCAGGCTTGATCACAATTTGGTTGTCGTTCTTCATTGTTGGTTTGTGCGCGTCATTGCTGCAAAGCACTTTCGTTTTCGAAACAGTTGCTAAAACGGCGAAAATGTCGTAAATACACCTACATAGTGCAAATCAGCTGATACTTTGCGCTTTAGTTTCTTCATTTGTGTTTGAAAGCACAGATGCGTTTATTTTCACCTGTTTTTGATATGTGCACATTATTTAAGTAGCGTTTCGAACAAACAACTATGACATCAGCGTTGCTGCTCCAAAAGTTGAACCGAAAAGCTCATGTTCAGAATTTATTTGACTTTTCGAATATGGGTTTTGCGCTTATAGTTGCGAAGAAGTTGAATGCAGGATCGGCTGTGGAAATAACAATGGCAATGATTAAATATCGATAACGTACGCGCTGCCTCCTCTGCCAACACAGTGCGGTATTTTTTACAGTCCTTTAATTTCTTCGATGAACGACGTAAAGTTGCAGGCTGACGCGGGAGACTCCACTCAACAGGACAGCTGTTATGGTTTAGGTAATTTCTTGCTTTTTTATTGTTGAGGACTTGTGTTTGCATGCAGGTTGGTCTCCTCTTTCTTGGCTGAAAACTCCGTTTGATTTTCTTGATAAACGTGTTTATCACCGCGCTAAGTTGCAACCCTGCTTAGGCGCGTTTCATGCCCCTGCTTCGATTTTCTGTTGCAGTGAAAATGTTCAAACTCTTTGAATGCGCGTTTGTGTCCGATCGTTTCTATTGGAAAGACCATTACCTCGCCGACATTTTGGTGCCAAGATTTTTGGGATTCTGTCTGAGCCTGTACTGTCGTCAGCGTTGGCGTTTGTGTCACAATTGTATGACGCTGAGTTGATCAACGTAGTAAACATGCTAATAATCTGCTCTGCAAAAAATATTTTGTCACCAGTTTGTTAGAGGAATTGTCACAGCGGAAAAAAACTTTTGTGTTTGCTTTTTCTGTTTTTTATTTTCCCAAAATAATGAGAAAAGACATTCAAACAGCATCTTTTGGCGTTTAGGAGGATTTTTTGTGCAGTGAAAAACACTGTTGTTTATCTCCTTTTTTTCAAAACTCTGACCTCATGCACTAGCCACATTAACTTGAGTTTTGGGTAGTTACGTTGTGGCAATCATTAAGACAATTGTTTATTTTCAGCTTTTTTCCAAAACTGCTCAAGCTTTAATCCACCTCATTCAGTCGATTGCATAGCATCTGCATGGTTAAGTGCTGGCTGTTTGCAAGTTGGCAATGGTTTTCCTCTTTCATTGCCTACTTCCACTGTGTCCCATACTTATCAGAATATGAACTTGAGGTATTTAAATGCTACAAACCTATTCTCAGTTTGTATAGCAGTATATATTGGTGTTGTCCTATTCAGACTTGTGTTGTGTTTTTTTATGGTTTACTTATTTATAAAGTGATGCAATGTAATAATTATTTTTCATTGCTTTTAATGTGGGTGTAATTATTGCACTTTTTGAGACTGAAGAGATTGCTTGAAGAGATTTTTAGATATCAGTTGTTTTAAAGTTTTTTACCACTTCGAAAAGTCTGTGTCTCTGCCTGATACACTCTGGTTTATTGTGCTTTATTCGTTGAGGCGTTAGTAATATTATTTTTGGATACGTATGTGCTGGAGTTTACTAACGGGTAGCTTCTACAACCGCAAGCTCCTCCAAGTCTGCGCATTTGCACTGAAACATCGGTATGAATGTTCATGTTCACATGACTAGTTTGCCTCGGCTTGAATTCAATCAGACATGCAGGGCGCAGGCTGCAACCAGTTAAATATTGAAGAACGTTTGCCTTTCCCAATATCGATATCAAGACGTCAGTAACGCGTGCTTGGTGACTCTACTGTTTTTCCTTTTCGTGCCATTCGCCGTGATTAAAAGCCTATACTGTTAGTTGGTTTAAACGTCGGTGTCGTTTTCAAATTTAAAGAACGTTTATTTTTCTGTGAGAAGCCCTGACAGTGAAAAGTCGACGTTTCGTAGATTTAAATTGTCATGAGAGTTGTTTTCTTCTGTGTTCAGGCAAATCGAAACGTCGGTTGCGCAGCACTCGACAGCAGCAGACGGCGGTAACAAAACCAGTCAGCTCCACTGTTATGGAATTGGTTAGTGTTGTTTCGTGTTGATTCATATAATTTCTTTATATCCAAGGGGTTCCAAAAACTGGTTATCATACCAACTGATTGCAATTTTTATAGCATGTGTAGAAACAACTCAAGTTTGTGTTTCGTTCGTTTGTCTTTTCTGGTATAAAAATGGCATTCACATCAACATAAAAGGCGTTTTGTGTTAAAGTATGTCTGAACCCAGTCGCACAAGACTGTACAGCCTGCACATATTAGAGACCTTCATAAAAAACATCACCAGCAACGGGAGTGCGGATTTGGAAAGCACAAAAAATTCATTGAGGAAGGTTGTTTTTGTAGGATCCCGGACAAACACCAGTACCTTTTAGTATCGTTTATTAAATCCACATACATTTGGATTTCACCATCCAATTTTTCTGAATAAATATTCCTCTCCGAATTATAAGTTTGCCAAATTTCATTCTCTTGGGTTTGTAATTACTCAAATGTATAGCTCGAATAATAACAAAGTTTTGGAACGCCGTGGCAATTTCCTGAGACAGAACCGTCGCCAGAAAGTCGTCAACAGGGGGGCTTTATGTTTGCGCGGGGGGCTTTAGGTTTATGCAGGGGGGTTGACATTTAAATTTGACAAAAATTTTACTAGTTTGTAGTGTTTCGTATTTCAGTTGGGGGACTTGTAGCTTTTTGGGGGGCTAAGCCCACCAAATCCCCCTGTGGCGACGGGACTGTCCTAAGAAAAGCTTAATTGCGTTAAATTTTGATTGCAACATAAAATCTTAACATGCATCAAAAACTCACTTATAAATTAGTGGTTTTTCTGTGTGGAAATGCCAAATGTGTTTTGTATTCAAGACTTATTAAAGGTTTTGCGATTCTCAAGATTGTGTTACTTTCTTTTGCACGTCGGTTTGTATTCAAGATATGCTTTACAGAGTACCCGTCAGGCTGCACAACATTTAATGGGACTCATTCGTTGGATTGTTTAAAATCCCTCTGGGACATATCCGGTTGTGCAATGGAAGGATATGATCACCCGGACAACCTGTCATCTGCCGAGTTTAACACATCTTCTGCAACTGACCTAAAGTGCATACATTTTTTTAATTTTTTGCGTATAATAAATCAAAATTTGCTATAGCTTCAGACTACTGGTGGTATTGTTTGTTTAAGTTAAGACAATATCGATATATTTATTGTTGTTTGCAGCACTTTTACAGTCATATGGGTTACCGTTTCCACCAACTGATTAAAAAGCAGTTGGTATGCAATTGAGAAGATTCCATGTGAAATCATTTTGATAATAGTCTTAAATTTTTATGTTTCACGGTGGTCCTTTTCAATGCTGCTTTAGAAAATGGTATGTGATTTTAGGGAGCTTACGAGTCTCTGTTGGAAATTATTTAATTTAAAAGTGGATGGGCAGCACAGCAGGTGAAAGCTGTTTAGAAAAAAACACAAAAGCACGAGTTAATATACTTTAAGTGCTACTTTCTTGGAATCTTATTCTGAAAAACTTTTTCTTGTGTGTCCTTTTAAGAAATGACACGGCAATCCATAGTTTTTTCGGTTGTTCTTTCGTCACGCATGTTATTTTACTCGGCTGGTAAACAATTTTTTCCACAGTCTGTTGCAGACCTTGATGAATCGAACGAAACTGGAGGCGGAATCTGGTGACCCAACGCAGCAGTTAAATTGCTTCGGAATGGGTGAGTTAGTGGGTCAGGTTACTTGACTGTCTTCTTGATGCCGAGGCAGATGTTCCGCACAGTTCTGACTGCAAACAAAAAGTTTGATTACACACATACTTTTCTGCATATAAATATATCTTACTGTCGTGTTTTTGCGTTATCTTGTTTGCGTAAGGGCAGGCCCTTCGATCTCTCTGGTAGATGTGTGTGTTCGCGCCATGCACAGTATTTTATTTTGCCAAGAACGTTGTTTGGAGTTGTAACGTGCAAATCTCCAAGGAGTAAAACTTTCCTGAACGACCAGGTATTCGTGAAACAGGTTGCACCTGAGTGGTGTATTACCAGCGAAACCGTCAACGATTAGCTTCATTCCGCAGTGATTCATCAAGTTTGATTGCACCGTTTGTGTCCAAGGGCGGATCCAGCCAGTAAGTTTAGGGCGGCGATTTCAGTGATATTTGGCAGTCAAGTGTCATTACGGGTTCATTACTGTAAGAAAGATGAAGTATACTTCACGACACTGCTGTGACAAAAGAATGGACGGTAAAATGGCCTTATATCGCGAATGCTGTTTTCAGAATTGTTCAAAATCATGGTGAAAAAAGTTACTTTCGTAGGTTTTAGGGGGGCGATCGCCCCAATAACCCTCCTGGATCCGCCCCTGTTTGTATCTATGCTACTGTAAATCTTTCTGTGGTAGGTTGCATCATACAAACCACCTAAGCTGCTTCAAATAGATTGTTTAGCTATTTCGTATGTGCGCAATGGCAAACAAGTGGAAATCGCTGCAAACATCTTGATTTTAGTTGAAATGCATACGTCCTTTTGTATTCTGATGGTTATTAGCTTTAGAGGAACTTTATTTGCTGAACTTAGACAAAATAAACAGGTTTGGCTATAGGGGTAATGCGTTCCGGTTAAAGTTTCTCACCAAGCTAATGCTCAAATATCAGATCTGATCATATACAAGTTGCGGCTTTGCGAACATTAGTCTTATATTGGTAACAGCAGCCCCTTAACCATGAAGGGCGCAGGGTGGGCGAACCCTCCCCTAGAAAATTTTTCGACCCCCCAGGAAAAATTTGTTGGATATATTTTGAAACTATTGGACATAGTTCAAAAAATTTGGGCCCCTCTCAGAAAACTCTTCGCCCCTCCTGGTGTTCCAGGCTGGTTACGGGCCTGAGTAACAGTCATCAGTTTGTTTTTGTTATATGATAATGTCTTGTTAATGTCAGTGTATGGTCCAAACTGTTCTTCCATGTTTGGTCCTTTCACTACTGAATGCCTGAATTCCATGTGGCTGCGAGCTGGCTGTGTAGCGGAAGGAGATTCTTATCCATCCAAAATGTCAGTCAGTGAGAGAAACCGGAGATGGAACGGGTTAACAACTTTGAGGTCAGATTTAGATGTATGTTTGACATTAAATGGATAAAAATGCCGTTTTATCCGCATAATTGTGTTTACAAAAAGCTGTTTATCTTATTTCCCTTTGGTCGAAATCTAAAAAGATGGGACCAGACCTTTTAATCTTCTGTCATCAAATCATGGCCAAATCTTTTCATCAAATCGTGTCATACGTGATTTAAAACTAAAACATCTCGATTCTTTTTAACGCAAATAGTGAGAACCTGTTTCTAAAAGAAATCAAAACAACTTCAAAATGTACGCTAGATTGCGGCACATATTTCTGCTGCTTTTTTGCCGTGTACGTCATTTTCAGCTTCAGTGCATCTGCCTTTAAAACTTGTATTTCATTTATTGGGTTGAAAGCACATTCACCTCGCTAAGCAATTTCCTAAAAAATAAGTACGACTATTACCTAATGTTGCTTTTTACTGTAACTGTTCTATATAATTGCTGTCCAAACTGTTAAAAAGGCTCTCATGACATTTATAATATCATGAACGATGCGTCACGTTTCTGTATGTTTAAGTATAGAGAAAAAATCATTGCAGGCTTCAAAATTTTGTGGAGCTTACGTTTTTCGTATTTAATACGTGAATTTAAGATTGCCCAAGTTGCAGTGTGTCGCTTTTTTCATAGCTCTTGTCTGTCAGTAATCGTTTAAACTTTCTGAAACATTGCATCCAGTGGTTTTACATTTTTAACAGGGAAGTCCTTGATGCAATCAAACTTGATCCTGCTGCTTATGCTTTGGCTAACCACCGTAGTAAACAACTGGAATGTTATGGCATAGGTGAGTATTAATCCACCAGCCGTCGTAGCACGATAAGTTTAAGTAAGTAGCAATGCTGATTAGGTTGTTTTTCACCGAAACGGTGCAGCTGAGCAGAGAAGTTATCAGTTGCTTTTTCTGCAACTTGCTACAGTTAACGCACACGTGATTGCCAATTAATGACTATTCAGTCAAAGAGTAAGTGATCTTTTTTAAATTGTTTAATAACAGTAGCACAATGTTGCCTACAAGGGGTTGGTAAACCGGACTTAATTGTTCATGGCAGTGTTAATGTTATCTGGTCCAGCCTCGCCATGTTTGGAGTCTATTTTGTTTTTGCTATATAAGGCCTTGTGACGTATCGCGAACGCATTGAGGTAGACATCAACGCTTGCTCATCAAAAAAATTTTGAAACAGTGGAAATTAATCAAGAACAAAAACACTCGTGTCCTGATTCTCGTCAGTTTAAAGCTCGGTTAATACGTTGAACAAATGCTTCTGTATGAAGGTGCTTCGGTGTACAAATAACAGAGTGTAATACTCGTGAAGTTGCTTTGAACGCGCTATGAAAAAAAGGTAAAATAATTTTCACCTGTGAAAAAATTTAATCGCAAGTTGGTAGAACAGCTGATATGTTGTTGCCTGAAATGAGGTGATACAGGAAGATGGCCCCTACTGCGGCTCGTTTTGAGTCGCTGTTCATTTGTGCTGTTGGAGTTCGCTTGCAGAAAAGTTGTTTGTTCTCAGGCTGTTTATGAATTGAGACAGCGCCTGGCCCGAGGCACTAATGCGAGCAACAGTTCTGTCATCTATGTGCAACAAAAAACTTCAAACCACAGAAGAATTGTGCATCTTACACATTTGTTGCATGATTGAAAGGCATTTCAGTAGAAGCAAACAACAGAAAGCTACATTGTGCTCCCTTTCAAGTGTCACTATAGTGGTCTGCGGACGTCCCCCTATGCTTGCTCTGCGCGGTGAGCCACGCGGTTACGTGCGTAGCGAGTGCTGCCTTGGCGGCAAGTCAAAGGAAGCGCATTGCGCGTGAAACGCGAAAGCTAAGAAAACCTTCCTGTGAACAAAAATATAGAAATTATCAATAATGTAAGGATTGCATCAAGTGGAAATGAAACATACAACTGGTAATTAAAAAGATGAAAACTTTCCATAGGAGAAAAAATTGCATACTACGTTTTTGGGTTGGTGGAGCGAGGTATCGTAAGACTTCTGACGTTTACTGACGGGGTCATCAAATTTCCGTTGTCCAGACAATAAGTTTGAAAAGGGTTGCAATTCGTGTTTCATACTACACATTAAATCCAGTTCGGCGATATTGGAATAAAAATGCTTATCTATTGCTCATGCATCACCCGATCTTCGAAGGCCATGCAAGCACCTATTATCAGGGTTGCAGAGTCGGAGGTAAAATATCCGACTCCTGACTCCGACTTTCCAAAATTTCCGACTCCGACTCCTTACATAAAGGGAATGAAATTTGGCTGTTCAAATCAGTGGAAATCGTGGTACACAGTAAGAGTTCTCTGTTTCAACAAAAGTTTCAAAAGAAATTGTACCATTTCAAGAGGAATTCCCAATTTAGGAGTGTGATGTAAAAAATGATCCAATTGGACATCCGGAGTCGGACAAAAACATCCGACTCCACCCAAAAACCTCTGGCTCCGACTCCGCAACCCTGCCTATTATCCACCACAAGATTAGGCTGCATGAAAATTATTTAACTTTGAGTCAGACGAACAATGCATCACTTCTGTCGCCGTGACAAAAAAATCCGTAGTCCCAAATACTTTTTTTAGTTGAAACGTGCATTTTTTCTTGATATTTTTTAACCGAAGCGTGTAGCTGTTTGTGAATGCATTGTAATTTTTCTTTTTCATTTTCGTGTGTTCTGCAGAGTTTCCATACGGTTGCAATTCGTATTTCGGACCGCATTCGATTTCGTGCTTACGAGCTGTGTGGGACGAAGTAAAGTGCATACCGGAAGGCTGGGGCGCCCCTGACAATCGCACTGCTGCTGACATTACTGCGCTCGAAGCATTAAACTTGAGGTATTTTTAAGCGTTTTGTTAGTGCAGGTAATTTGGTGGAAATATACCGATCGATGCAGGCATCACGATATCGTGTCATGTCTCTGTTTTTCCTTTTTTTGCGCTTGGTGTTTTTGTTTGCAAAGTTAAAACCTACCTATGCTGCATAAAATTGAATTACATTGTTTAAATACAAAGCTTTGTCCAGCAATAAGGCAACTTAGCCATACTAGGAGTGGTCTACTGAAGAAAACAATAGTCTTTCCGTAGTGCTCACTTGAAAAATGCTGAAGCTCTTATGAAAACATGTTAAAGTTTTGCAAACTGATCAGAAAATTTGGGCAAACTCACAGAGTTTTCAAAAGGTGGTCGTGGGCGTGAGAACCTGTTTTTAATGGTAACACTGAAAAATCTGACATGACAATCGAAAAAAAAATTGAAGGATGCTTTTTTCTCCCAATGAACTGTGTTCTCGTGCGGCTGCAAGAAGCAAAGCTGTGCTTCCAATTAGTGACACTCATTTTGAACTTCATGTCAAAATAATGTTTCCCTAACTTGTGTATCCCTTTACACCAGGGGTATCCAAACTACGGCCCGTGGGCCAAATACGGCCCGCGAAGCCATTTTGCACAATATGAAAAAATAACACATTTACGAAAAATTTGTTGATTTAGTAGAATGTCACATATCCCGAAACAATCACATTACGTAAGATGTCCGACCCTCGAACTGTTGTGCAATAGCTTATGTGGCCCTCAGACAAAAAAGTTTGGAGACCCTGCTTTAGACGGATAAATATTTATGTCAACTGTTGTTGGAGTAGCACCACTGTGCGTGCGTATTTGGTGCAACGTAACAATTACCAGACGCAGAACGTATTGTGCGGTGACAGGAGTTTGATTGGCGACATGTCTACTGTAAAAGAGCAAGC
>Ga0210059_1010058_pt1 | contig 14666 bp, 7 predicted proteins | sample Ectturendosymbi2_FD_188042 | JGI IMG/M metagenome (GOLD analysis project Ga0210059, IMG submission 188042) | Ecteinascidia turbinata endosymbiont from Florida, USA - Sample 2 (SPAdes) (version 2) | ecosystem: Host-associated > Tunicates > Ascidians > Unclassified | place: Key West, Florida...
GTTTAGGCTGAAAAAAAAAACGTTTCGTCGTGCGATTTTGGCCTTTCTGGCGATGTTTACAAAACCACAGGTTGTTTTGACAGGTTTCTCTAAAGAATCTGTGACGTCAGCGGTCCGTGGGAGTGCGTGAATCGAGCAGAACCAGCGGAGCGAAACCGCGCGAGATTTAAACAAAAATAACCCCCGCGATTTTTTTTACAGATCAATAGTTGGATAAATTCCGAAGATCTCAAAGGAGAAGAAAAATCTCAAAGGTACTCTAACACGAGAATCTGGCAGCGAAAGGCATTTTTGGTGTTAGAGTACCTTTGCGATTTTTCTTCTCATTTCGTTTAAACAAAAATAAGCCCCGCAAATTTTTTACAGATCAAAAGTTGGACAAATTCCAAAGATTTTGATATAAAATTTATCATCATAACCCCCTCGGAAAGTTTTTTGATATTGAATTGAAATCGATGGTTGCGCAACACGAGAATCTGGCAGCGAAAGGCATTTTTGGTGTTAGAGTACCTTTGATATTTTTCTTCTCATTTCGTTTAAACAAAAATAGCCCCGCGATTTTTTTGCAGATTAATAGTTGGACAAATTCCAAAGATTTTGATATAAAATTTGTTATCATAACCCCCTAGGAAAGTATTTTGATTTTTAGTTGAATTATCACGAATTTTTCAAAACCTGCTTGTTTTGAACAATTTGTATGAGCTTAGTACAACATAATTGCAAGTTTTTTTTAGCTTTGGATGTTGTGTTCAGAACTTGATCTTTGATTTGCTTGCGTTGATTTTGTGGTTTCAGCTCATTTTATGGCTTTTCAATTTTACGCGCGAACCTCGCATCCATTGAAAAAGTGCGTCCAGAAAAGTCGGGCTCACTTTACGTAGGTCTTTTGTTCCGGTAGTAGTGTTTGGATGTTTTGAATCGCGAGACCACTTTCTTCTGGCAGTGGTTATAGATACCCCTGTGGATCTTAAAAGTTGAAAGGCAGTGTCTCTTTTGCCGCCAAGATAGCAGCAGCAAAAGGCTAGGTAGAAAGGAAGTAAATGTAACTAAAAGATAAACCTATAACCTTTACCTTACTCTAACCACCATGTCCATATGTCCGTAGCCCTAACCTAACCAATCATTGACCTAACGCTAAGCTAACAGTAACCTAACCCAACACTAAGCTAACGTAACCCTAACCTAATCCTAACCTAACAACGCTAACTAACCCCTTACTTAAAAAAGCAGGGGTGTCAAACATACGGCCCACGGGCCAAATCTGGCCCGTTGCGTGGTTGGATCCAGCCCGCGGGATGATTTTGTTAAATGAAAACTTCTTTGTTTGCTTGAAGTCTATCTAGTTAAACTTCAATAACTGGTGACTAGCTTATAGATTTCAATTACTTGCAACCTTAACGTAAGTTTTGCTTACATTTTATTATTGTTTTTCTATGTTTTTTTCACTGAAAATTTCCCATTTTCTGCATATTTCCTTTTGCATGTTCACACCGGTTTGATCTTTCAAACAGGTATGAACATGCAAAAGTTCAACTGCTGTTGATACAGTTTCACACTAGAACTCCGGGAAAAAACATACATTCCGGGAAAAAACATACATGTCGATTTCGAAACCTTCAGACTTCTAGGTACAACTCTAATTGAAATTTGCTACGTAAAGTTTTTAAGATGGATAAGCCGAGGTGCTGTGCTAAAGTGTTTTTTTTATTGATGTGAGGAAATTGAAAACTTCATAAAAAAAAATGCAAGCCAGTGTCACTAACACTGGTACTACCAGCAGACAACAATGGCCAAAATCCTACCTTGCCTATGATGTCACTCACAAAAAAACCCCAAACGAAATTTTTTTTTTTATTGCAGACTTGAAGATGTGCAGTCTTTTGAGGGTTTGAACATCTCTTTAGTGCAATCAGCTGAGGAGCTATATGGTTGGAAATTCAACCGAAATATCCATGGTTTTTCCTTGATTGCCTAGTACGATATATTCGTAGACCTAATGTATTAAAAAGAAAAATTAAAAAAATTACCTTGCAGCAATGCTTGTTGTTTTTGTAGTGGACCAAATTTGCACTTGTTAAAGTGTAATTTGTCAATGTTCGTCAAGCTATTTTTCCTTGATGGTGATTTCAGTTGATTTTACATTTGTTATTATTTAATACTCTATGTTATGTAAGCTCAACAAAAGCACTGTAATTACATAATAACTTACTTGTTAATATCCGCTTGAGATGTATTGTGTTAGGGTTTGGAAATCAAACTTATTTTTACTTAACTGACATCTTATACTGTACTAATGCTTCTTATGCTTGCATTTCAATATACTATAAATTTGAATCTAATTGTTTTCTTAATAATTTAAATTAATCTTGATTTTTGAATCAGGGTTTGCCTTGGAAAATGTGGTAGTAATAAAAATCATGTTGGCTGCAACCATAGTTGTTCATAATACTGATATAGGTAAATCTTGAGTAAATGTTAAAATGTCTGCTGCCTACACTGCAAAATCATTGGAGTTACAGCAAGTTCCTGCTCATGAGGTTGTATGTGATTCTTGCTCCATCAACAGTTGCAGTGATGATGATTCTGATGAGTATTTTGAGGATGACTTGATTCCAGATGATTGCTCTGATGTATCATCTGCAGAAAATTATTTAGATGATGACATCAACCTTCCAGATTCTTTTCGTAAAAAGTTAAATTCTTATCCATCTGTTCGACCACATCCACAAACTGCAGTACCATCCGTAACTTCTGCATTTACTGGTGAACAAGACAGCAATACCTCTCAACCAGGGAGTAATTTGAACTTCAACCAGCATTATTACTCTACTACTCATCTACCTAAAAAACGACTAAGTGTTGGTAAGAATAAGAATATAATTTGTTTCAATGTGTGTACTGTATACTGTTGCAACCTCTCTGTTGACGTTGCGTTGAATGTGCGATTCACCATGAATGGGATGTGTGTGAAAAACAACACCCATATGTATGTGGTGAGAACAAGCAATAATAGAGTGATCTCGTTGGGTGATCTCTATTGTTGCTTGCTGCCACAGTGTGAAGCTTTGCGCACATGCTGTTCGGGCTTTCCAATCGCAACAAAATGGTGCTGTGACCAGGATGTGAAGGTCGTGCCAAGTGCAGCCTTCACAAAAAGAACATGAGATCTCTTCGATTTGTTGTAAAAAGGAGGGGATATTGTTGCAGCCTCTCTGCTAGCGTTGCATTAAATGTGCGATTCACCACGAACAGGATGTGCGTGAATAACAACACCCATATATATGTGGCGTGAACAAGCAATAATGGAGTGATTTCGTCAGGTGATGTCTATTGTTGCTTGCTGCCACAGTGTGAAGCTTTGAGCACTTGCCGCTTGGGCTTCTGATCGCAACAATACATTAATTGGTAAGCAAACTGCAGAAAGTCTATAGCAGTAAAGATAATCAGTTGTCTTCATGATGTGCATGTAACCAACTTCGAAGCCAGTCTGGAAACTGTGGCAGTTGTTGATATGAAATCATTCATGAAACGAGCGCATTTAGTCATGAAACACACAACAAGGCAACTAAATGTGATAAACCAGGCATGGTTGCTTTTTAGTTTATAAGGAAAGATATGGTGGTGTATAGAGTAACTGGCATGTGGTGGTGGGCGAAGAATAGTATCTGAGTTCCCGGCATTGACAATATCCTAAAAATAAGCAAAGTGGAAACAAATTGGTGGAACAGTATAGTTCAGGACATTGCTCTTAGTCATCATCACCTCTTTCAAGAAGATTTTTGTTTCAGCTTCACCTACTAACCTGAATCACACTTCCCGTTTCAAAGGGTAGGTCGTAGAAGTGTTGCAATTTTTCCCTAAGCATGACAATGATATGGAAGTGTTGGTTCCGCAGCATAATGCAAAAATTGTCAAAAATTTCCATGCAAGTGCTTGCCATGGAATCCAGTAGGGATCATGGGCATTGAAAGGGAGAGACAGGATGGGCCAAGGCTCCCCCTGGATTTTGAAATTTTCAACAAAAAAAGGTTGTTTTTTCAGTTTTGAGTAGGAAAAAACAAATTTCACTTTTGCCCCCCCTCTGGAAAATTTTGAAAAAATCCCCTAGTCCCCCCCTGAAAAAATCCTTCCAGCGCCCGTGGTAGGGATTTAGAACTCCATGAGACACACATCCAAAGTGTTTATCATTATTAGTGTCTAAAGGAATTTCTTCCTATGGTTACCAAATTATGTAATGTCAGAGTTTAATTTTTTAGTATTTTTTATGGTATTTCTCTATGAATAACAATTGGTTAACACTTTCGCGTCCGGTCTAAATCAAGTAGTTCGCGCAAAAACAACCGGATTGCACATGGCTTTGCGCGGGAATTCTTCCAGTCCGGAAAATGCTACAGACCCGGTCAAAAGCTCAAAAGACTCAGCAAGTCTTGTAGGTTGCACTCTAAAAAAAATTTTTTGGTTGGGGGTGCAAATTTTTTGTGAGTGATGTCATAAGTGGAGGACTTTTAGGCCACCTTAGCCCACTCCACCTAGCCCTGGGCCCAAACCGTTAGATGGTAGTATTTCATGGAAGTTTTTACTGGAAACTAGGCTACAATCCGAGTCTTTTGATACTTTGGATGACCTGCTGGGTTTTCAGGTTCAAAAGTTATGATCTGAAGCAGTGTGGTCCAACTACTTTTGGCCTACGGGCCATTTTGTAAAATCGTGACAACTCGCGGGCCACTTCTCATAAAATGGTGTAGCTTATAAAAAACAAATTGACAAGATATAGGTAAGTGAAGTCAGTGTGTCATTGAAATCATTAGACAATAGCAGTCAAAATTTATTACAAATCAATGCAATGCCTGTGGTTGAGGCTTCTCTGACATCATCGTTCTTATATCAATACCAGTATGTTAGTGGTAGCAAGTCAGAGACTATTGACAGTGCTTCGCCTGACATTCAATGTATGTTTTGGATTTGACTTGCTTCATAGTAGAAAATGGAGCCCACTCTCACACATTTATGTGCTTCTAAACACATTTATGTTGTTCTAAAAATTTGTTTATTTTAGATCATAACTTTTGAACCAGAAACTCTAGAAAGTCGATCAATGGCTCAAAAGACTCAGACTCAAGCCTAGTTTCCAATGAAAACTTCAGAGGAATACTTTGGCTTAGCGGTTGGGCATTAGGCCAGGTGACATAAGCCAAAATGGCCCAAACACTACTTCACTTATGATGTCACTCACAAAAAATCTCCAACCCCCAACCAAAAATTTTTTTTCAAGTACAGACTAGAAGACTGGCCGATCTGTTTGAGCCCTTTAACAGCTCTCCTGCGCAATCGGCGGAGGAGCTGTGGCGTTGGTAAGGCAACCGACAACTGCTGGTTTTAGGCCGATTTCGAAGTACGAATATATTGTACCCCGGCTCTCAACTGTTGACATTGCTTTTGTTTTACCAAAATGCTGTTGTTGCCTGTTTCTGTTTAATTAATCATTCAAAATTTGAATAGCATATAAAAAAAACTGGAAGGTCAGGTTCAGCTTCATTATGCACTCACTTTGTACTGTGGAATGTCACAAGCAGTCAGCAGTACCCATCTCTGGCTTGCATGCACCAGGAACCATGCTCCTATTTCTGTAGTGAATGCTGCATTGTTGGCAATTCATGGAAGCACCTTGCATAAACCTTGCGCCCACCTGTTAATACCAAGCACAAGGCTGGATAGGCAACAAGTACCATTTTCAAGTCTTTTGTATGACCCAACAGAATCGAACCCAGCCTAATAGCTTTAATGGTACATGCTCAACCCACCTTGGGTGGTTGAAACCTTGAAAGTTAAGGTTAATTCACCATGGCTGCTGGAAGTGATGAACACCATCCAGCAGTTGTGTTTTTGTACTTCACCAAGAGCTCAACTTGCATGAAGTTGGAATAACATGTTAAAAACTACTGTTTCAAAATTATTAATTTAGTGTTGGAAGTCTTGCAAATTCATACTAGAAACTGTGATGCAACAATCAATGATTTGGATGAAATTATATCGTACGTTGTAAAAAATGATTGTTTTTGTCAGCAAAGATTGAGTCTTTTGATGTAATGTTATTTTTTCCTATGAATTTAATATTTTGAAACGTTGTTTCCTCAAATTTGTAAGCATGCAATATAAGTTGTATTTGTGTGAATAGACTGTTACTTGATTAATTATACTGCTATTGCAGATCCAAGTGATGCAGCCTTGTTGCGAAAACCTGGAGCAACTTTTTTCACAAGTATTGGAAATTTTTTTCGAGGTGCTTATCTGATCTTTTGGTGTCATGTCAAATCATCAGCTGTCTTTTCATTCAACATGTGTCATATGTAAAAGTATATACTTGATGCTGGCCTGTATACATGGCAACCACTTGAGCTAGTATCCTGTGTACTGGTTGTCAGAGTGTGCTATAAGAAATGAAGTTGCAGTATGTGTGTGTGCAAGTAAGAAGCATCTTATGTGCAACTCTAAACAATTTCCCTTTTTTGTATCTGCACATAGTTAGTTTTGGCTTTTATTACTGCACTTAATACAAATTAATTGATTTCATTTTAATTTAGGAGATTTTTTTAGTAGCATGAAGCACCAATGCTCTCATATTAAAACCTAAGAAGTCGAGATGTTTTAAGCTGCTTTTTGCATTCATTTCAGAGTGCTTTCCTAACTACTACTGAATTTTCCTGCAAAACACTTGATGTAAACAGTAGCCTAGTTGCCAGGGCAGTCAAGATTACATTTAACAACAGCACTTAATTTTCCATTCACTCTGATTGTCAAACTGGTAATATTGCGCAAAACAGTCATCCTAATGACTTACATGTATATCCCAAGTGGTACCACACTTATTACTGGTAAAATTCAAGTGTTTCAAGCTTCCTTTGATTTGGCTGCAGAGACTAAAATATGTAATGGCAGTTGGAGTATATAATGACTTGTCACTATTCATGGCTAATGGAGGTCAACAATTCCTTACATAGGACGTCAGTTGCCCTTTGTTTATGCATGACCACAGTGGTACAGTAGGATCTGCTTTTATAATCATGCTAGCTATCGTAATCAAAACAAGTGTATTTTTTGCAGCAAATAAACAGGTAACCAGTCGTGCATCTGACCCGGCAAGCTCAGATTATGTTAAAGAACCTTCTTCGGATGTAAAGTTCGTTGATTCAACTACTGCACATGAAGTAAGTTCTGAAACTGAATTCTCTTTTTTTTAATGATTTCAAAACATGAATTTGTAGCTTTTTCCAATGTTTGCAAATTCATTTGCTTTGTCACAGCATTGCTAAGATTTTTCGGCGAGTTCGATTTCAGACATGCGAAGTGTTTTGTCCGTGCAGAGCATCACCTTTATTGTTTTGCGTTCATGGAAACACTGGCGTGTGTTACCTTGACTGTACACGAGTGCGAGTGTTTTGTTTTTCAGGTGCTGTGGTGATTGCCGGATAACAATGAGCCTATTTGATGTTCCGACTTTTCTGTAATTTTCAGGCTGGAACCTCGTTTTCGTCGTCTCACCGCAAAACAAATAACGGAACACCGCGTAAAAAAGTTATACATTTCTCACCTCCACCTCAGAGCCCTGATTTGAGGTTTGTGCCAAGAGTTGGCTATTTAATCCCATCTTGTTGCACTAAGCAATGGCCTGATATAAGAGATGTTGAGTATGCTGCGTATGCAACAGTAAGATGCGCGCCGTGCGGTTACAACAGCGCGCCTACGCGGTGCAATCCAACTGAACACACCCGTAATCTTCTTGGCCGAAACAGAGCCAGAGTCGTGTTTTGTCGGTTGAGTTTTGCTGTTTTTTGTTCTGCATTACAATAAACTATCGCCACATGTATGTCTTTTACTGATAAGTGCAATCGCCGTGAAGGGCTTCGCATATTCTCGGGCACATTTCAAACTTGTTCTGTTTTTTCTTTTTTTCGTGCTGCTCCAGCAAGTAAATAGTATTGTCACATGATGATATGCATCGAAGCATGACGTTGCGTTTCCGGCCTACAGCTATTGTGATGGACCAACTTCGGTGTGGGTTGATGAAGATGGCCTTATAATTCGGTGCTTCGTCTAGTTTTGCTGGAGCTGTTGATAAATGTTTGTCCAGATGCGGTGTGTTGTGCCAAATAGCGGCCCGCGCACCACAAGTTGAAAACACCTATGTTTTTCCTTCTGAGGGCTTTCAGCTAGTGGTCTCTAAGCGTTTACGGTCATTCTATTAATTCTTTACGTTGTAGCAACTCAATCGACTCGGCAGACGATGACCTTGAATCATCCAGCACGGAATCGTTTAGCGCCAAACCTCGTCCGGCCAGAAACGGATGTTTGAAGCAAACTTCAAGTTGGTGCAGCCTTTGTTTCGAATTTCATTTTGAAATGCCTGAAAAAAATTAGGCCAATTCGGTCATAATGTCCGGAATAGTAGGCGAGTGAACACTGTTTCGGCGAGTTTTAAGTCTATAACGGGACAAACAGCCGAAGTGTCTCAGCGAAGAGAATACAGGTGCAACGCACGGCTCGATTGCAGTTGAGTCGTTCAGCCCTGTTGCAAGTCGACACGCCTGGTCATGTAACTCTAAATTAATCGCTTGCGACGCGAGACGAAGCCGAGCAATCGAAGAACTGCCATCGCCCGCAGGTGTGTTTGTCTGCAGTGCGCTGAATTTTTGTTGTCGGCAGCTTTTGAACACCTGACTTTAGAAACGCTCGGCCTGCTTTCGCAGAAAAGCATCTTGCCGACGCGGAGTGCGAGGTCTTGTACGACTTCTACTCGTCCGACAACCAACAGTGCACCTGCTTTCGAAGTCAATTTAAGAGAACTCCGGGAGTGTCGATAATTCACAAACCGGTTGATAAGACCATCGCCGCTGATGCCTTGGTGAGTAGATGGATTAGTGTAGGTGCTATTGTGGCCAGGCATCTTTGAAATGCTCTTGTAACGATTGTAGCTGCTTTTTTTTGTAAAATGAAGAATACACGGAAGGAAGATTTTTGACCTGTGGTGGTATTCGGCGAATTGGTGTACATCAGGTTGCACTTCTGCCACGATATATTTTTGCAACATCAAAAGTTACATCACCCATGATTGTTTTTTTCTGTTTTCGCACCCTTTGACAAACGACCGCTTGAATCACGACTTCTGCGAACATACCCTTTTCAACGCTGCTGCTGAAACTATGATACAATAATATAGTGATCTCCTTACAGGTGGTGCCGGGAAACAGCTTCGGCTTTTTGGACGGCGAACCGGAAATTCGATATGTCGAGATTTTCGGATGGGTGATGTAAGTTTATGCTTTGCTTGAGCCGTTCGTGTTTTGCGTCTTTCGATCACTATACGCTTCGTATACGACGTAGCGGTAGAGCACACCAGAAAATTTCATTTCATTGGATAAACATCGTAGGATTTGAGGCACACCAGCATATCTTATGCCTATATTACGTTCCCGGATATCTATCTGGTACAGATATCTCAAGGGTGTGAATTTTGTTTTTAAGATAACTTCGGACTCGTGGTATTGTTAATTAAAAAGAAAAAACTTCTGTAAATTTGCAATAAACCTTTTCCTTCTTTAGTCAAGCCGTAAGGAATGGCGTTATGCGCGATTGAACGTGTAACATCCGATTTTGTTGTTGACAGACAAAAAAGATTGCGTCAGATCATTTGCCATCAGCACGACGGCGAGTTACTGGTGGTAAGCGGAAACGCGAGACGTGCGAAACGTTGGTTGTGTTTTCAGATGATGCCCTTTCTAAGCCATCCACGAATTATTACCAGCGGAAACATCAGTTACATTAGATCAGTGGTTCTTAACCTTTTTTGACCCATAGACCATCTTTAAAAAAAAACATCAGATAGACCACTTTGTCTTACCTAATTTATTGCACAGTTAAGGTTACGATTTTCAGCAGCGTTTTATCGCGGATTTATGAAATTCTCTGTGGACCATTGGTGGTCCACCCGGACCACATTGAGAATCGCTGCATTAGATCGCAGGAAAAAGATGAACCTGCAGAGTAGTGTGTTTGGTTTGTCCGCTCGCTCAAGTCGCCCTCTCCAACTCGTCATGTCGACTTCCCCCCTCGAACCGTGTTCCTTGCGCAGGGCGAAGCGATCGTTCTCCCCCTCACCGAGTCCGAATCTTCGAACGGTAGCGCTGGCGAACGCGAAGAGGCGAACGGGCGTCAGTCGGCGATGACGTCGCTGCCCGAGCCGGCCGTGTCCGACCGCGACGACGAGAAGTCGCATCGCCCCACCGTCCGCAATCTGATCTATGTGCCTGTGATGCGGGTGCCGAACCTTGTCCAGGACACCGTTAATGCTTATCTTGCTTTTCGGGCCGCAGTCCGAGCAGGTTTGGTGATTTATTTTTTTTTTCATCTTTTCATCGAAAGTTTTTTTTTGCCTTGGAGACCTTCAATCATAAAAAGTTACGTTTTTGTGTTAGCTTGTGCAATGATTCAATCTGCACAGAAACGTTATGTTTGTTTTTTTTTGAGTGTTTGTCGCTGAAAACGCAACGTATTGTGAAGAAGCCCAAGGTCAAAGTACAGCTGTAGGTTCGAGCAGCCTTTAGAAAGCGGTAGTTTTGTATAATCAAGTTAAATTCGAAATGAGAGCCAGATCCCTTCTGTGATTGCAATTTCCGATCATCTTCAGATGCAGATGTGATCAGTGATACGAAACTTCTCTTTCACGCGTTTTTGATTTTGTTTGCTGGCCCGTGTAGCTGCTGCAACTATCTTGCCAACAATTCGCTTCTCAAAGCGCTCGATGGAATGAGTTGATAACTAAAACTGCTACTTGCGTGGGACATTTTATTCCACCTCGTTTCGTAGAAATGTAATCCACCATGCCTTCTTGCCTCTGGGCACAACCATTGCGCAGTTGTCTTAAATGTCACGAGGACTTATTACCAGTCTGTTTTGCTCTGCTGGCCTGTGTGCAAGACGTGCAGCTTAACGTACCTTCAGGAAAAATGTGTCGTCACTCGCAAATACGTTTCGCAATCGCATGTTTACGTTTTCCTTCAAAAAAAGTCATTATTTTGCTGTAGAATGTAGAAGATAATTTCCGCCACACTACCAATGCATTTTCCCAACAATTTTGCACCAGACATAACATACACAACACGATGCAGCGAGAACGTGTTGTTGCAGTAGCGAGTTTGTACACAGTCTCCGGAAGCTTTGCCGTGTAAACGATGTTGTTTATAAATTAGTGGGAGGTTACCGGGTGCGCTAAGGCTCACTCGACTCCCCTGTGTTGGTAATTCATTGAATGTTAATGGTTTTGCGCCTCCGGCCAAGGCCACGGTTCCAGTGAAGGGCTCTGTTGTGTGGTCACGCTTATGTAAGGAATTTTAAGTTTCAGCGATCCTTGAAAATAGCTCGTGCCCAGTTCACCTCTGCGTAGCGGTGTCTTATGATCTTTATCGTGCTGAAGGTTTGAACAAACCACAGAAGCGTCTGTGATGATCGAATTAGCAGTTTCGTATAGCGCACCTTTAGTTTCGTATGGCGCACTTTTCCATTCCCGCCACCGCTAGCATGAAATCGCACAGGCTTTTTTGCGTTTTTGTCGTCACAAAGTGCTCGCGGTGACAAAAGCGTGGGTGCATATTTCCCAACCCCCGTTGCTATTGTTCAGTGAACGCGCACAACCAGAACTGCGACGAAGCGGAACGGATACGCACGGTCGCCTGTCCGGCTCTGTGCGCCGACATCGGAAGAATGCCACCGGGCAGGATCGCATTGCAGGTCGGGCTTGTTCGAAAGTTGTGACTTGGGCGCTTTTGTGGCGAACTTCACGGCGCTGCTTTTGCATTCGTTCGCAAAAAACTTCCAACGCGCGGCTCGTTTCGCGAATTTGCGCTGCCGCGTCATCGATTTGTTCATCGTCGCGACATGACAGCCGAAGAATTCTTGCTGCAGGCGCCTGTTGATGGAGGCTGAGTTAGTTTGATTGATGCGTCATCAAAATCAAGCGACTGCGTCATCAAAATCAAGCGACTTGCGATTCCGTGTACTTCTAGAAAACCTGAAACTTAATACGTTTTCTAGTTTCTGTCAAATGCACGTATGAAGTTTTGCTTCTTTGTATCAAGCAAATTGTGTGTGTGTCATGAAACTTATACCTAAGTGCAGGTTTTTTTTTAAGGAAAATGTTAGGTACCCGGTGTGGACCTGTAGGGACCCGATTTCTCTGATTCTGGGGGCCCGATTTTCTCTTTTTCTAGGGATCCGATTTTCAATTCTCGGGTCCCTAAACACCTTAGAAGACCATGCCTAAGTGTATACCTAAGCATGAAATCTATGTCATTCAACCAATCAATTGTATTTTTCGCTATGTCAGTACATGTCGTCTTCCAACAGAAAGATCACGAGGATTGGCGAAAATGACCGCGAGGTCAACACGTCAGCAAACCCTACGTCGTCCAATGACATCATAATTTAACGCCAGAAAATTACGTCTCTCTGATCGGAGTGATGTCGGAAAAGATTGATTAAAGATGTATTAACTTGCACAGGGCAGCAACAGGTGTCTACTTAAGGTTCTGCATTTGATGTGTCACTTCACTGCGCTAAACGGCAGGTTGTTAAGTCATCACATCCGAACTTTCGGCGCGTTCACGCCTGGATGAATCGCCAGAGTTGTTGTTTTTACGAGGACGCACCGAGAGGACTTGTCGACGACCAAAATCCGATCGCAGGCAAGCGAGCGTTAAAGCCATGGCTTGTGCCGTGCGGGGGTCAGCTATCACTCGCAAGGCTTCCTGGCGTGTTTCCCCATCGACTGTTGTTATCCGTGCGGATTTCATGCTTCGAAGGTTTCGCAGTGACTCAGTGTGTTCGCCGCCCTCAGCATAACTTCAGGTTTCGCGGTCTGAAAGAGCCAGCCGTGGCACCCCGAGCAATTTCCAATGGCACGCAGAAGCTCAATCGCTTTACATACCGATTTTATTATGATTCACACAGAAGGTATACTGTATATTAACCTTGACTTGTACAAAAATACGTATGTTTGTTGGCACGCTGAATGATAAGTCTGCGCACAGTCAGCAGAAGGCTGCCGAATCCCTGCCTTAGATCGAAACCCGTGCTTATCCTCTTAACAACACCCGTAGATATTTCGTGCGAGGCTTGCGGAATGTGACTGACGTCACCGGGCAAATTTGGAACTATCAGTCGCTAATGGCGCTTTGCGGGACAATCTGCTTTGGCGAGGCGACGAAAGCGAGTCTATTTTTTTCCACATCTACGCATCACGGCCAATTCCCATCAATTGCTTACGCTTCCTCTGAAAGTGATTATTTTCTCTGCCCTCAAAAGCTTAAAGTATTGTTCAGGTGATTGGCCTCCTCTCATGTTAAGTTGCGTTGCGTTGGATTTGGATATTTTTCCCGTTCCCACTCGCTCCAAGACTGGTAAAAGATCGGCGTCATCAGGGTTGCCAGCAACACTGCAGCTTGTGCGGCAACAGATGGCTCCATTTCCTCATTTTATATTTGCGACTGAACGCGCAGAGTTTTCAAGCGAAAAACTGCTGATTTGCTTGTTTTCGTAAACAAACCTTACATAACAGTTCGTGTGATAACCTGACTTTTGACGGCAAGTCGGTTTTAGTCTGTGAGTCTCTACTACAACGAAGCACAGTTTCGTGCAGGGACCCATTGTGGACGAAAAAAATTACCAAGTTTTGAAATGGATCAGACAATAAATAAAACTCGTTCCTGATGAAGAAATGAATTAGTTTTGCATTTTAACTAGCAGGTATTGTATTGATCGTACACGACAAATGGAAACGAGTAAAATAAACGATTTGTAGTTCTCGGTTGATACAACACCCTTTCCAAGGCAACATATCATTACTGTCAGTGGGTACGTAGCACATGACCTGCTGTTTGTGTACAGCAACTTTCTTTTTGATATGTAGAAAAAGCGCGTAAAGCGGCCATTTCCGATTCGCTCCACTGCGCAGCTGCATGTTTGTAAAACGAGATATTTTTGTTTATTACATCACTGACGCTAAACTCACTAGTGCCTGCAACGCGACGACTTTGTCTCTTGCCAAGGTCTTGGTGACAGTGACTCGCCATCTCTGACCTCCTTCAAGATGCTCGTGTTTAAAATTTCTCTCGCAGTGACGTCACGACTTCAGGTGTTCAGTGTTTCAGGAAAAAAACAAAGCAAAATCCCGTCGCCATGGCGAAGGCACTCGAACTACCCGATGACGTCCTGGTGTGGAATGTGCTTCTAAATAGGCGACGCGTTTCGTTCGCGAACGTGTTCCGCTGCCCTGGCGTCGAATTTAGAAGATTTTGGACGTGGGGCCGAATGCTTTTGTTTCGAATAATAAACAACATCGTGCGGCGCCTCCTAACTAGCCTTGGCTTAATAGTGCCCGGAGACGTACAACCTTTTGGTCACAGTTTATTGCTTGACAACTGCCTACAAGTATGCCTTGCCTACCTAGCGGTCGTGTTTATGCGCTATGACGCCCTGAGGGAGATTTGTCACGCTGGCTTTGTCGAGCGCGCGCGCCTTTGAAGCGCCTGCTGATTGCGCCTTCCAATTAATTTCAGATGAAGACCGCCTACGACACTTTCGCGCTTGGACAGCGCCCCGACTTGAGAAAGCCCGAC
>Ga0210059_1010060_pt1 | contig 14665 bp, 9 predicted proteins | sample Ectturendosymbi2_FD_188042 | JGI IMG/M metagenome (GOLD analysis project Ga0210059, IMG submission 188042) | Ecteinascidia turbinata endosymbiont from Florida, USA - Sample 2 (SPAdes) (version 2) | ecosystem: Host-associated > Tunicates > Ascidians > Unclassified | place: Key West, Florida...
CAATCAACTCCTGTTCAAATTAGGCTAATCCGTTTAGAAATATAGCGAGAACAAACAAATCTGGTCACCAGGTTTCTAAATGCACAGACGATGTAAATACAAGGGTGGTGGCAACAATAGTGGCGATTAGGGTCATCATTAAGCTGGATATCGCGAAATGCACTTAACAGAAGATTTTCCTATTTCTTCCAGACTGATTCGTAAAACATTTCGTGATGAACAAAAAATGAACCCGAAATTAGCCCGAAATATGTGGAAATTGTTAACCCGAACCCGAACCCGACCCGAACCCGAACCCGACCCGAAAAACCCGACCCGATTCCAACTGTGGTTCGTAGTAGGCGTTCTCTCGACTTCGTTCACTCGCGCCTTAGTCGGGCTGATCCGTAAGAATGCGAGGTGTCATTAGCAACTGTATTTTTAAAAATATGATTCGGATCAGATTGAATGCGTTTTTGAAGCAATGAATTTACATAGATAGAATATTGAGTTTGAATTCCAATCCAGTGAACAGTCCCCCTTCCAGAATAACTTCAAACAAACAATAAATGTTCCAGTAACTCGGACTAATATGAGTGAGCCTAGTGCGCAAAGGACTAACTGGTGTTTTCATTGCTCTGTGACGTACGTTACAAAATAATGGACTAGATCTCATGAGAACTTCTCGTACATTGTTACGTAACTAACGTTACGAGCAACGATAGCGCCAGACAGAATGAGAGCAAATAGAAATTTCAGTGACGCAAATCTCGAACGGTTGCCTTCAGTCAGTGTAACTCGCGTGATGAGTCCGAGTGACGCTGTTGACCTGTAGTCGCCCATGGTTCGAACCTAAGGTGTTTCTGCAGCAAATGCACTGCATTGAAGAGAGTACCTGCGACATTGTTGAGACTTTTCGGTGCCCTCAGTTATTCGGCGCATGGGGCATTGTTACTCCATTGACCGCCTCGCTACGCCCCTGCCGATGCCAGTATGTCCGATTCAGTGATCAAAGCCAGCCCAGGGCCAAGTGCAGGCCCTGTGGAACTACCGCTCCCCCTATTGGGGAAAATATATTATTTTAATAGAGAAAAATCAAACAGTCATTCGCACTCACACATAGTTCACAAAGGTTCGTTTGATCATAGCTTGCAAGAACAATGGGTCAGTTGATAAGCAAAGCCGCTGGTGCACTTTACTAACTTGAGCAAAACTCTTCGTAGATCGACAGTTCTCATCTGCAAACAATGCCAGCCTGTTTCCTGGTTTACCAAATTCATCACTTACATTTGAGTAAATTTCTATTACTTGCTGAATTGTATTCGGACATCATACCGTATGTAGATATGCCCGGTCAGCATTAGTAAGTTCAATCAAAGTGTCGTTGTTTTGACGGCCTCTTTGAATTTAGTCTTTCATCACCGAATACAGCAATTGCATGTCAGCTTCACAAAGTACCATTGCCAAAGCAACGTATAATACGGCGATGCAAACCACTTTACCGTAAAATTCGTAAATGGAACTAGTGGTATGAAGCAGATGAAAAAACTGTTGTTCGTCCAACTTGCACGCAACAAAATGTGAGCTGAGGAAAAGTTTGTAGAGATCATTAAACTGGAGCGCTTTGTCCATTTCTTAAATTTCGTTAATTTCGTTTCTTTTTTGTCACGTTAATGATATCGTCGGGTCTGCCAGACCCGGTTTTCAAAAATTAGAAAATACCTTTTCCTTCAACTGCAGTTTATCACAAAAACTACACTGAAAATATAAGTCTCACTGAGCGATTTGAGCACTTACAAAGTTACTTTACTCTAATAACATACGATGTTTGATGAAAAGTAAGTAGACCAAATATAGCGAAGGTGTTAGGCATGCCGAAAATTCAATTGCTCATAAAAGAAAACTATGGGCGTAAACAACTTCTCCTTTTGTATACTGCTAACACGACCAAATAAGCATGCCCTGAGTGAGTTTCAGCTTTTTACAGGCTCTGCCCCCATAAACCCTATAGTTGGGTTATGCGCACCCCACTGCTTCACACTAATGCCATCGTCGGGTCTGCGTGACCCGAGTCGTGACGAACTCGCTCCCTTGCAAAATCTAGAAGAGTGTGGATTACCGCAATCGCACCTATTACTAGTCACACAAAAACATGAAGCTACTGAAGAGTTCAAAGTGCGCCGACTTCCGCTTCCGTAGTTTAACGTGAATGACATCATTTGACCCTGGTCTGGCAGACCCGCTATAGTATTCCAGGGTTTTAAGTGAATTATGCTTATAAAGCGTGCGCATTGGGCTTTTTACTGGCCGAAATACGCATGCATAAACCTTGCTGATGTCTGGACTTGTTAATCTCCTGGGGCATGGCACATGTTTAAATTAATAACATTTTGTATCTCAAATCGCTTGTAAATGTTAACAAATATAGACTAAGGCCTACGTGGACGCAAAGGTTAACATCCATAATTCACTAACAGCACTACTCTGTTTAGGGACAATCCCCAAAATAGACTCTTCTAACTACACAATTAACTCCATCTGGCTGTCTGCACAGCAGGCTGCGCATATGTGTAACTTTGGTCGTAAGAACCAAAGGCATCTTGTTGCTATGCGGTACAAAATAAGAGAAGACATAGTACATTTTTTCACAACAATCACTTTGCAAAATACGTTGATCAAGCGGAAGTCTGACTTTTGGACATAGGCTGTACAACTACTAAGCATGTAGTCGGGGCCGGATAAATGAACGCGAGGCCCATCAGGGCAAAGCAGGCCCGTGACCAGCTTGGGATACCAGGTGTTGCAAAGAGTTTTCTGAGCTGGTCCCAAATATTTTAAACCCTGGCCAATATTTTTAAACTGTGTCCAACATATTTTTCCATGAGGGGGGAAAAAAATATTAGTAAGGGTTTTGTCCCCCACGCGCCCCCTGGTTGCGATCCTCGGGCAAAGTCGTGACCGCCAGACCCTCGTACACTTAGCGCAATTCGCTCATGTTCGCTGCCTTTACCTGCAGAGACAGGTTACGAAACGTGTTAGCGGATTGTTGCACTATTGGTCGTTATTGTGTAACAATATGACGGTAGTAAAACTTCAAATGTTCACTTCAAGTTACGGTAGTAGGCGTTTTGTCGCATGTGACCAGGGCTTCCACTGAGAGTTTGTTCCAATCAGAGTTTTTTAGTCAATCTGTGTGTCTAGGTTATTATGACAAATCGCGTTAAATCTGTGTGTTTTGAAGTGATAAACTTATCAACAACTTCAAAGTGTTAAATAATATAAAGTTAACTTTGTATTACAGTCTTTACCTGCGCACATCAGGTGAGAAAGTACGCCTATCGGATGAAGCAGAACGTGTTCAATCAGTTTCATATTCTCATATAAGACCATCGTCATGGTTAAGATCATTGTCAGGGCTATGTACAGTAGGAAGGCAAGCGAGGGACCTGCCTCGGGTCCCCCTTTGCAACTGTAATGTGTAAAAGTACCTTGCTTTCAATGGGGCCCAACGGCAACTGTAATGTGTAAGTAGGCTACTTTGCTTTCAAAGATGCTCCCAACCGCCGTTATAATGTGTAAATACCTTGCTTTCAAAGGGGCCCAAAGCAACTGTAATGCATAAGCACTTTTCTTTCAAAGGGCCTCCTAACCTCACTGATTTCTAGTGCTTCATATTTCAATTTGGGGGAGCGAAGCTTTCACTGAATTTTGGGTGGTGACGGGAATGAATTTTGGGCCCCCTGTGACAGTGTGCCCCCCAATTGTGGGGTATGGAGTGCGGCTGATACGGCTCTGGTGGTACGGCAACTATAACAAAAAATGCGCTTGGTTGGCAGCAATACCCAGGTATATTACGATGATTTACACAATAGGCTGTGTGCAGGTTTTCAAAGCAGGGTACTTCTTTTCAAGGAAACATTGCCACGGTCTTTAAAGCAAGAAGCATGGCCATGGTCTTCGACTAAACCACAAATTATGACATTGTTTTACCTCGCAAGACGCGTCAGCGTCACTTAGAAACAAGCGCTGCAAACCACTAGGATCTCGACAAAAGCGATCAATCAAACCTTGCTCTTATTTTCGCGTCTGTGCTCTTATTTTCGCGGTGAACGCTCATCATGCACACACCGGATAAGCAGGCCTGTAGCCAGATTTCAAGGATTGGGGGTTGGGAACATACGTTTTCAGGGGGGTAAGATTTTTGTTTTTGATATATGTTTAAAATAAATATATCTTAGGCATAACAAAGTTTGGTGGGTTGAGGGGAACTGCCCCCGAATGCCGCCCAGTGGCTACGGGTCTGCGGATAAGTTGATCTGTATGATGACACGACTACGGACAACTTACTAAAATTAAAACTCCACGCAGGCTTAAAAAATTGAGCAGATGATTTATGAAAACTCGACACAGCAATAGAGCTTTGCACTCAGTACTCTAGTGTTTTTCTACCGTGGTTCCGTTTTTCCAACACAACTTTGTTCAGTTCTCGAAAGATCCTTCTGCTTCAGAAAGTTTTTGCACGGTTGGCTGCGGAAGAGTTGTACGTCGGGCCGAACTTTTCGGGACGGGTTCGGGATTATGTTTGTCAAAATGTTTCGGGCGGATATCTGGCATGCTTACAAAATGTTTTTGCAACGAAGCACACTTGTTTCCAATTACTGTTGAAGCAATCGAGTTGATTAAATCTTGGCTAAAAATGATTAATTGCGAATTATTGAGTAATGTTTACTTTTCTACGCTTCCGATGCCTTGCAGTTGCGCACATCTTGACTCACTCGGTACATTTGGCTCTCGGGGCTAAATGGGGCAATAAACATAAATGTGAGGTTCGAGCTTGTGATTTCTGGTTCAGGCTTAAAATTAAGGCCCATTTACAAATCTGGGTTGCGGGACGTCTGCACTTTGACAAAGGTTTGCAGTTTTGTTTAACGGAAGATTTAAAACAGATTACGTATTTAAATATTGTCAAAATAAAATTAACTCTACGACATTGAAGCAAATGACAAAAGATGAGAGACTGAAACAGTGGAAGACAAAAATCTCAAACAAACGAGCGCAAAAGTTTGTGAAGTGTTCGCACTTAAAATTTCCTTCTTTTCTTTGTCCACAAAATTTTTCCGGGTTATTTGTCGGTCAATTGTATTGGGCGGCTATAGGATTTTATTTCAACAATCAACTATACACATTATGTATTGCGTTCGATAAGTGTTTCTTCCTCTGTGGCGTGGTAGGCTAGTTGCAAAATCTTTGTGCATTACGTTTTCTAATTCATAAAGAACAGCTTGCATTCCAAGCGTTTAAGAATAACTATAAAATTGGATTTTTGGGTAACTTTGGGCGGGTCCCTCTCCTGTGAAACCTGTTTTTTTCATGTGTTGCGTCATAAATCAAATAGCTGATCGTACGTCCAAACGTTTACAAGAACGCCTCTGCGCTTGTTACCAAAAATGATAGCAGTTTTCACTTGCTCTTGGAACGAAAATGCCGTTCAACAAGAGTGAAGTAATTGCTTTGTAAGTTCGATTCGCTTGCTAGTTCGGTTTTTATTGACGTAACTTTGCACTTGCCCTCTCCGCTCGGATCTCTATTGCACAATTTTCGGCTTAATTACGAAGCGGTACTGGTATAGCGGTATACTGTCCAAAGGCAACCACAGTTGCATACTGTATATTGCTATGTTTTTTTATATTCATGTAAGATCTTCATAAAAAGGTCGTATCACGGAGCACAATGACGTCATAGCACCAGTGCTCAGAGGGGCACCACGCCTAGGTTTTGCACCCCGCACTTGCTAGGGCCTGCCTCGGGTTTGCAAATATAAACATTTGCAGAGGGTACCGCTGCAGAAAATGGTTAAAAACACTGCAGTACTCAATAAGAAATCACAACTAAGCTTTAAAGACTAAGACGTGTTCCCACAAGACTGCACAGTCGTATTCTAACAAGCAGGGGTGGATCCAGGCAGTAAGATTGCGGGGGGCGATTTCAGTAATATTTAGTAGACAAGTCTCATGACGTCTTCGCTACTGTGAGAGGGATGAAGTATGCTTCACAGCACTGCTGTGACAAAACAATGGATGACAAAATGGCTTTTTATCGCGAATGCTGTTTTCCGAATTGAAAAAATCATGGTAAATAAAGTCATTTTTGTAGGATTTCTGGATCCGACCTTCCCAACAAGTCACATCGGTTTATACAGTGTGTGAAAAGAAGCCTGCATAAGCGTAGTTTAAGCTACTCACTCAGGCACATTGGTGATTGTCACACTCACACTAACAATAGCTTTTACAAACTTATGAAAGCATTGCTACAGGTTCACTCATGCTTCTTTTCACACTGTATAAAACTACCTGGCCCTTTCAGTCCCGCGTGCGCCACTTTTTGCAATTTTTTTAAAGTTTGCAGGGCCATAAATCACCAGCAGATTTAGCTAGAGAGCTATTCAAACCCTCTGCGGATTCAGTAAGTCTTAAATTGCAGGTCAAATTTCAATTTTGGGTTTTCTGAAGGTGACGTCACAATGAAGGCATGTTCTCGAAGTTTTGGCGAATTTATCTGGCCCTGGGCCCCAACCCAATGAGCCATATTTTTGGCTCAAGATTTTGTTTGAAACTAGGCCAAAATCCGCAACTCCAGAGCCTTTGATTGACTTTCTAGCATATCTGGACGCAGAATTATGGCTCAAAAACCCGGTTTTTGACAAAAATCGAAAAGTTTCGCGAAAGATAGAGTTTGCCATTTCAGACCCAATTTTGGCCAGCCATAACTCGGAAGCAGATTGAGCTAGAGAGCTGTTCAAAACCTGTAATGACTGGTGGCGTCGTGTAGCTGAGAATAAAAAAAAACATTTTCAAATTTGGGCGGGGGGTTTTGGGCCAATGGGATCATGATAGGGGATGTTTTTTGGTTAATTTGATGGCGTCATCATCCGATCCCACGCGCCAATATTTTGGCTCGAAGTATTCTTCGATTCTAGGCTAAAATACGAGTCTTTAGAGCGCTTGATCAAGTTTCTAGCGTTTCTGGTTCAAACGTTATGCCAAAAATATTCAAAAAACTTAAGGAAGCTCCCAGGGTATTAGCGGGGATTTCCCTAATTAATATTCTACCATTTTTGCCATAACTATTCAACTAGAAACGCTGAAATGTCCATCAAACCCTGTAAAACCTCGTACTATAACCTAGAATGCATTTAAATCTTTCACGGTTTCGCGCCAGTGATTTGGCTCGATTTTTGAACTCCCACCGGACGTTGACGTCATGGACTGTTTTGATAAACCTGTCAAAACATGTTAAAACATCCTGAGGTTCTGTAAACATGGCCAGAAAGGCCGAAATCGCACGCTGAAAAAAGATTTTTTCTCAGTCTAAACTACAGGTCTTTCCCCATTGAGAACGGATTTGAACAGCTCTCCAGCTCGATTTGCTTGGAGTGACGCCATATAGAAAAGGGGTGTTTTGCACCCCCGAGTGTGGTTTGTAAGTGTAGAGATTTTCGCAAATTTGTTTTTTTTGTCCATAATATTGGCTACAGATACGTTGGAAAGCCCTTCAAAGGCTCCAAACACGCGAATTGTGGTCTAATTTCCGATCAAACCTTGAGCCAAAGTATTGTCTGACTGAGTTGGAGCCCAGGGCCAGGTAAAGTTGGCCAAAAAAAAAACAAAACACCCCCACTTGTGGCGTCATCCCCAGAAAACCCCAAATTCAAAACGAAAAACTTTTTTTTTCGTCAGTGGTTTAAGACTTGCTGAATCCGTAGAGGGTTTGAACAGCTCTGTAGCCCAATGGCCTGGCGAGTTGTTGAGTTGCAAACTTTTCAAATTTTGCAAATAAAGTGGCGCACGCGGGACTGAAAGGGTTTACCGCTATCAACAGTCACTGTCTTGATGCATTTCCTGTGAAGATGTCTGCGTTCAACAGAAACATGCAACAAAACGCCTACTGCTGTAACTTCAAGTGAGCTTTTCAAGATTTGTTGCCATGTTATCTTTGCGCAAAAAAAACAATAGTAGCATATTTTTCTCGCAACCTCCTCTGTAGGTAAAGGAGCAGACATGTGTGAACTGCAAGCTCATTACTGCATAATACCAGAACTGTGAACCTGGCTCTTGTGCAGTGTTAGTGTCATACCGGCAAATGAACTGTCACTGCAAGAAATACATCAATTAATCGGAATTAACCTGCCGATTCAGGTTTTCTATACATCGTTTGGTTCTTACTCCCAATTTCCAAAGGGGAAAATACCCGTTTTGCAAACCCTACGGACGCCTATGAACCGAAGATTCTGGAAAAATGACCGTAGATACTAGAGAACTCCTCTCGCAGACTTTGGCCGTCTTGAAATTTGCAACTGGACTCAAATAACAAATCTCACCTCACTCTTACTGATAAAAGCAACATTTTTTTTAGTTCTTGCTGCATTCAACGTCCTCCTTACTTTCATTAATGTTCGTGTTGGGACATGAAGTGCTGGAATAATGTATTCGGCTCATTGTATTTTGTAAGTTGAATGATGTTGCATCAAACAAAAATGCTGAGCTTTCCTTATTTTGTCATCCTGTGTGATTGGTATTGTTTAGCTGAAGTAATTTTCCAACAACTTCATGATTTCTTTAGGAAAATTAAGTCAGTAATGACGGCGCAGCTGCAATGCAAGATGATATCAATGGCGTCGTGATAAAAAGAAATAAAATTTCTCCATGGTGCTTTGCAATTCGTTTGGTTCTTAATCGAGAACCATTGGTGGAAAAAAATTCAAAAGAGTTAAAAGTACTCAGTGCGTAAACGATGAAAGAACTCAGTGCGAAGAACTTCTTATCAAATTTGAAAATGCGGTTAATCGTAATAGGCACAGAGCAAAAAACGCATTTTATAACCCTTTATTGATGATCCCACAGACGATTAAGATTACTTGATCTTCTGAAATACATGTCAAAAATTGCCTGTAAAGGCATCGCATTTGCTGACAATTGGGTAAATCTTTGGCGTTAACTTGAAATATAAAGTTGTTCCAAAGCGCTATTTCTCCGCAAATTCAAATAATCTCAACGTATTTGTGTGAAAGTGGATTTTCTTACCGTAGCCAAATGAAATGCAAAAAAAAGAAATTCAGTTCATATAATTGACAGGTTAACGTAAGGAGCACCTGAAAAGAATATAATACCTCGCTGTGACATATTCGTCGAAAGATTGAAACCTGTAAAAGACATTGACTTGTGATAAACTATTTTTCATTTTGCAAATATAATTGGTTAGCAGTGTTCACTTTTAATTCATTTACTCTGTTCCATCATCTATTGTTCTTTAAGCAAGCGAACTAAAGCAAAACCGGATTTGAAAGATGCGGTACTTCCCCTATCGGTACTAAACGCGTAATTGGCTTTGGTAGCTCTTTAAATACGCTTTTTACTGCACACTTCTGGATAAAATTCGACACATCGGTGTTGAGGAGAGAATGATGGGGTTGTATTACTTGCGCTTGCTATTCTAACTAATATGAATGAGTGATTTCTCGATTTCTGAAAAAACTTCCTTCTTCTTGTTTAAAGAAAGGCAAACAGTTTCGAAGGCGCATTATGTACCGAAAGTACATGGCATAACCGAATTTTCGGGCCACGCTGTGTTGAACTGTGTTCAACATGCTATGTTTAACTCGGCCACGGAACATAATGCGCGCGGTTTCCCGGGTGAAAAGGTTTTGTTACGTTTAAAAATGCTTTCACTGGAAATTTATTTCCACTGACCTGTCCTGCAATTAGATGTATAATGCAACAAAGTTTAGCTTCACCAATCTAAACTCTAAATGGGTCTAGGACCACGCGCGTGCTTCTGCAGTGAATGCTGCACAGGTGACAAGTCAACGGCAACAACACCCGTGAACGTTTTTCCCACACATCACAACCCAGTGCGAGGAAGGACAAATGACAAGTTCCGATTTTCAAGTTTTTGTCATAACCTGAGTTGGAATCGAAGAGTCTCCCAGTTTTTGTGCACATTCGCAACTCGCTGCACCACTTAGATGATCATACCAATGGGAATGACAGAAAAATGAAATAAAAATGCATCCAATGTATTTTTTGCACCACAGAAATATTTCAAATTACCAGTTAACCAAGCTAGAATTCTCAATATCATAGGCATAGCGAAAATCCTGGTAAAAAGGGATATTAGCTCATTTCGACTTTGCAAGTTTCAGGTTCATAGTAAAGTATTACGGCAAACAATGAAGATATTTCAAAATTGCGCTTTACAAATTTTGTCTTCGCCTGCACCCTTCAGAAGTGATGCTTTGATTTCATGCACATTTGAGACTGATGCAGCCTGATAACAACATCCAAAAGTTTGTTTTCTACCTGCTTTGCGGGTTCCCAGTTCTGAGTGTAAAGTACGAAATGAAAACATCAAGCATCTTCTCAAATGCTCTTGCATCTAAAGATGTTGAACTGAAAGTGTGTTGGATTAGAAAATGAACAAATCTGCTATGAAGTGACTCTTCTCGAAAGATTAAAAATATTTTGAAATCATCGCATACGCAGAGCTGGACACTTATCAAATAATACGTAAGCGCTGCTACTGCTACCGTTGCTCCTTAAATGCTCAAGTTACCTTCGGGCGCTTCCACTGTAGGTAACCATGACCAAAGTGGCCAGTAATGCGCTCAATATATCCCAGGCTTTCTGAAAGATTTTTAAGCGCACAGGCTGTTTTTTCAAAGTTCAACAATTATTCTCAAGCTCATCGGATCCAAAAACGAACTTCACAATATTCGAAAAATTTCGCTTGTCAAACACATACGCAATCTCCCAAAGATAAATGTGAGAGCTACCAATACTACAGGCACCAAAAAGGCAGAAAAAATAAAGACATTCCAGCAGTTGCCCTGATTGGTTGTCGGTTGAAGATCTAAATCGAATTCTGTTTGAAGCTTGTGATTTAACATTCAGCAGAAGTTAATTAGGCTGAGACAAAATATGTTATTTGCAAGAATATTCTTGCAATATTTAGGCACATAAGGTAACTTTGCTCAAACTGGACAAATACATAACCCCAATCCCAGTTTGATCGTGGCACTCTATGGATCATAAACATGTTGAAACAAAGTGATGTTGTGCATTTTGCGGTGAAAACGCTTGTTCAGTGGTAACGCACGTGTGAGTTTTGAGACAATTCCTTTGCAAAAAGGGATTTCACAACCCATGTGACAAAAATGCTCTGAATTTTTGCACAGTTTTAACATGTTTACTAAAAACTGCGTGCAGTGGTTTTGGTACTAATGGAAATTCACAGATCGGATAATTCAAAACCAGACTAAAATATCATTCCAGTTTCACTATCAAGACCACGCGTTGAACAGGAGGCAGGCGGAACAAATCCGTTTATCTCGTCAGAACCTACAGTAGTGTGTTCCAATTACCCGCTCCTGTGGCTGTTCTTGCAAAAACATTTGAGCGTCCGGTTTTGCAAAAATCGATGGTTGATGAAAAAGATTAGGATGCACACTTTGAAAGACAGTTTTAAACGATTTCGTTGACGGCTACCCACAGTTTACCACAACCTTGGACATATCAAATCAAAGATTGTCTGGGTTTCCAACATCATGTTATAAATATATGTGACGCAGGCATTATCAACACAGGCTAGAGATACGTCCCACGGTTCCATGGAAAATACAAGAGCAAGTTTCGGATTTTGCTCAGTTGTGTCAGTATCGTTTTACTTGTAAAAGAACTGTTTTTTACTCTTTTAAGTTTACTTGTTCTTTCATGTACTGCTAAGGCAATACAATCTGTTTCAAACCAATTTTGCACATGATGCTTCACAGACACTGACTACTCTCGGATTGACGACCGTCTACTGCAGAAAACTCTCTTGTCAGGCAGAGTATAACTCAAAAGATCATGAGATGTTTTTCACGGAAATAAGTTCCGAATTAAGAGCTGCATCGGGGCATTTAATACCAATAAGAGATAGATTGGTACCTTTCACCATTTAAAAAATCAAAATTTTGCTTTCATTAGCTTTCTATGCGGTAGAAAGCTTCTCTTCAACCAGTTTTTTTTTAGGGAAAATGTTAGGTGCCCGGTATGGCCCTGTAGGGACCCGATTTCTCTGATGGTAGGGACACGATTTTCTCTGATTCTAGGGACCCGATGATAATTTTCGCTAATTCTAGGGACCCGGTTTTCAATTCTAGGGACCCGAACCGGGCCCCTAAAATACCTTAAAAAACCTGCTTTCACCTGAATTTTTACTATTATAATTCTTGCTCTAAACCACCAAAGCAGAACAGTAATTTAGTGCAAAATTTTCGCAGAAAAATATTGCAGCGTTGTATTTACAGATTAGGTATGTTTTTCCTCAAACTTAAATAAAAGAAGTCATTTTAAAAAGGAGAAACAGGGAATGTTTTTGAAATCTTCACGCTCTGCGCTTGCACCGAAGTAATCCTATGTGATAAAAGGACTTTCTGAAAATTTTATGTGGATTTCCAAGCATGTTACTGCACATCCCACAACAACAAGAAAACTAAACTGGAAATTGTAGACTTGCAATTTGCTCGACCATTAAGGAACATTTTGTAAATGCAAAAACCCTTTATCTGGTTCTCCCTAAACATTAAGAAATGGATTGTCTTATAATCAAAAATTGGTTGACATTACGTTGAAAGCATCATTTTTTACAACTTGCACATCACTCTTGACACTACAGGTTATCATTTCTATTCAAAACAAAAGTTTAACACTTTGAGAGCCGGCCTACGTGGTGCTCAGGATACTTCTCTTTACCGATGGTTTAATGCAGTCATACTTAATGACAAACGTGTAACCACAAACCTTCTATAACTAGCAAGAAATCTTTTATGAAATAGAGATACAACAAGCCCGAAAGAAATCATTCAGACACGACATTTGTTTTGTCAGATAAAGGGTGTTATCACAAAAGTAAAACACCAAGCTGAGAAGGGAAAGCTTACGACTTCCAAGATGTGATCGTTTAAACCTTTGTAAAATTACTGCTTTTCTAATCACAGCATTTCCTCATTTACATGTATAGATGTCATCTCCGGCTTCACGATATACCGCTCATTAATTGCGCTAGCTCTGCTCAACCTCCTACTGGAAGAAGTGCACAGTATTGCGGTAAAAACAAAACAACGGTGTGCGTCAACCATCGATGCTTTTATGAATACCTCTCTCTCGACTCGATTCACGTGCAAATCTCATTTTGGCATCAACACATCAGCAGCGTCTTTTTCTGGATTACTTCCGCTGTGCATTACATATTTGCCCTGAATTGTTTCATAGCTTTTAGTTGGGGACGTAAAATTTCGTAATCCTTTGCAATAGTCGTACTATTTTGCAGAATTATGTTGCAATTTGGTTGCCTTTCGCATTTGGTATTCTCATTTGCTGCTGTTATTTTTCTCTGGATACAAAATCACCTAGAATTAGTACCATCAAAATTAGATGGAACTTTCAGTTATTGGAAAACCATTTTGGGCTCAGTTTGTTGTATATGTCGCGATTAGGTTGAAGCTGAAATACGTTTCTAGAAAATCAGCGCCGGAACTGCTTCATTGGAAGAATTTTAATCACTTTTTAATCAATGTGGCAGATTTAGTTGAACTCCTATTGTTTTGTAAGACAGCACAGCAAACATTTGATTTATATAATTTGGGAGTCGAAAGGGAATGTTTGTGATTTCTACAAACGCTTTGTTTTTTGAGTAGCTTAAAAATTAATAAAGGAGACTTTTTCATATATGGCCATCAACGTTTTCATATTTTGCTCTTTTCCTATTTGGCCATAATGAAGACTTTTTCCAATTTGGTCATTAACGTCTTCCCCAGAACTTAAGATAACTTGTTAAATAAGTAATGCAACTTCTTAGTTGCAAACAACTAAATCTAAAGTGAACCAGTCTATGTTCCACTCAAAGCTTGTAATGGCCTCAATATAAAAGCATTGGCACTTTGGCACATCGGTTTTCTACAACAAATCGCAACAAGCACTGCTTGCGATAGTTACATCGTTAATTTGTATATTCCTTATTTCTCCAGTTAATCAAGATAGTGAGCTCTATTGAAGTGTATTTGCGTTTATCCCGGCACGGATTCAACCTTTATATTTAGTTGCTTGATCAATCATGACGCATCCAGTTATGTGGTTGCATACAGTTCATCAATCCTGCCACGCCTAGTGATTCTTCACTAGATCCAGAAACGTTTTGCAAAGTATATGTATGTGTTTGAAAAACATCGGTTGTCTTGTTTCTAACTTTTCATTACTTTTTAATCTTTAAGCAATTCATTACGTGGATCGTTGTGTGAATACTTGAACCAACAAAACAAACAACGAGTTTTTTTTCAATTTTCAGTGTGCATTACTGCATTGCTGCAAGTAGCGATGGTTGCGTACGGTTGATTTGATATTGTACGTTGCAACGGTTGTGGAGAGGCGAAACCGTTAGCAATCTGATGGAAAAGATGTGGAAGGTCTTCTTCGTCGTTTGAGCAAGTTATTGCAATCCACTGCTAGGCCGCACTAGATCTCGGGGCAGGTGTTGAGCAGCAATTCGGTTGTCTCATCGTCCAGAACTTTCAGGCCGTGCAGTCCATGAGGAGGTCGATGGATTGGACATTGGAGGACAACATGATCGACGGTTGGTTCTTGTGCGCCACAAG